>ERZ650306.2075-NODE-2075-length-10650-cov-9.870882_pt1 | contig 10650 bp, 10 predicted proteins | sample MGYA00376242_ERZ650306 | MGnify/ENA primary metagenome ERZ650306 (study PRJEB26733, sample SAMN07839244) | wastewater metagenome | biome: urban; feature: wastewater treatment plant; material: waste water | place: USA: North Carolina | collected 2016-03-31 ...
GGCCTTCGATCATCGAGCCCCAGTCTTTCACGCCCCGGTCGCGTTTGATGGCCGATAGCACGAAGCCGCCGAAGAAGCCCATCACGTTGATGACCAGCGCGATCAGCCCGGCTTCCAGCGGCGTGAATGGCGTGATCCACCACAGGGCGGCGCCGACCGCGGTGGAGGTGAGCACGCCGCCCACCAGGCCTTCGACCGTCTTCGACGGGGAAATGGCCGGTGACACCTTGTGCTTGCCGAGGAGCTTGCCCCACACATACTGGAAGACGTCGCTGGATTGCACGGTGAGCACCAGGAAGACCACCAGCAGCGCGTTGCGGCCGGTGTAGCCGGCAATGTCGAGGGTCAGCAGGGCCGGCACGTGGGACAGGCAATAGACGCAGATCATCAGCCCCCACTGGACCTTGGCGGCCCGCTCCAGGAAGCGCTGGGTGTCGGCGCCGAGGGAAGAGGAAATCGGCAGCAGCAGAAAGGCGTAGACCGGGATCAGGATCGAGAACAGGCCGTACCAGTCGGTGGCGATCAGCCAGTACTGCAGCGGCAGGAAGACGAAAAAGCTCCACAGCAGCGCCCGGTGGTCGCCGCGTCGGGTGTGGGTGAGGGAGACGAACTCCCGCAGGCTCTGGAAGGAGATGAAGGCGAACAGGGCGATGACGCCCCCTTTGCCGATCCAGATCGCGCCCCCGATGAGGGCGATCATGGCCCACCAGGCCTTGATGCGGGCATTGAGGTTGTCGATGACGGCATGGGGCGCGCCGGGTGAGACGCGCCATTTGAGCCCTATGCCGATGGCGCTGAAGAGGGCGAGCAGGCCGAAAATGCCGCCGAAGACGGCGATCAGGTCGTGGTTCGGGTTCATGGCGGCGTCAGTCTTCGGGAGGGGCGAGGTCGAGGAGGGCGGCTCGGGCGCGGGCCAGGAAGGCATCGCGGCTTTCGTTGTCCTGCGCCGCGAGGGGCGGGCCGAAGCTCAGGGAGCACAGCAAGGGCACCGGAATCACGCTGCCCTTGGGCATGACCCGGCCCAGGTTCTCGATCCATACCGGGATCAGTTCGGCCTCCGGGTGGGCCTTGGCCAGATGGTGGATGCCGCTCTTGAAGGGCTGTACGCCTTCGCCCAGATTGCGGGTGCCTTCCGGGAAGAGGATCAGCGATTCGCCGGCGGCGAGGGCTTCGCCCATCTGCTCGACCGGATTGGGGCCGTGGCGGTCCGGCCGCCGGTCGATCGTCACCCCGCGGAAGACGCGGTTGATGATGTAGCGCTTGAGGGGCGTGGTGAGCCAATAGTCGGCGCCCGCCACCGGCCGGGTGAGGCGCCGCAGGTGAGGCGGCAGCGAGGCCCAGATCAGCACGAAATCCCCGTGGCTGCGGTGGTTGGCGAAATACACCCGAGGGCGGGCGTCCGGGGCGCTGCCGATCCATAAGGCGCGAACGCCGGTCAGCAGCTTGGCAAAGCCGCACAGGGCGGAGGCGGCAAGTCGGTCTAAGGACATCAGGGGACTCCTGTCTGGCACAGACGCCACAGGATGGCGCCGAGAAGGCTTGCGAGCTGGAGGGCGAGCGCGAGGGATTGATGACGCAGGAGGCGCAGGGCGCCGCGAATCCGCTCGGCCAGCGGCCGGGGTGCGGCCGACGGAGGAACCTGCATGCCGAAAACGAGGCTCAGCGCCCGGTCGAAAGCGCCCAGGTCGGCCGATTGGTCAGGCGCGGGCAGCGTGGACCAGCGGTTGGCCCAGTAGGAAAAGATCCGCGCGTCGAGATCGCAGCGGAAGGCGAAATAGCGTTGCGCCAGACCCGCCGCCGTGCTGAGCGCCAGCAGCGTTGCGGTGGGGCGGCTGGTGGCCGTCAATAGCAGCGCGGCAAGGGCGATGGCCAGGAGGGTCAGGCTCAGGAGGTCCAGGCGCCGGCCCTGACCGAGGGCGGCGGCGGCGAGGGCGGCGTCTGCCGCGCTCTGGCGGAGGTCGTCAGGCGCCACCGACGGTCTCCGGCGGCGGGCTCAGGCGCGCCAGGGCTTCGCGGTGTGCGGGGCCGAGGACGATCTGCGGGCGGGCGCGCTGCAGCAGGGCGAGCGCCTCGTCCACCGACGCGGCCCGTCCGCTGCCGATCAGCCAGGCGGCCACCGCACAGGCGCTGCGGGAATAGCCCAGGGCACAGCACACCAGCAGGGGGCCGTGCTGGCGCAGGGCGTCGATGCGCGCGGCAGCCTGCTCCAGTTGTGCGGTGTCGGGTGGGACCAGGTCCAGCCACGGGAGGCCGGCGTAGCGCCAGTTGCCGCGCGGGACGGGGAGTTCGGCGGTGAGATCGAGGAGCGCCTTGAATCCGCCGGCTTCCATGCTCGCGGCGTCGGGCAGGCGACCGAGCCATACGCCGTCGACGATCGGGTCGGGGTCCGGATGCCCGCGCGTCCACAGGCGGGAGTTGAGCCACGCGGCCAGCGTGTAGGGGGTCAGCAACAGGGCTGCGCCAAGGCTGTGACGACCGTCCCGTTTCTGGAAACCGGCCGGGCCGAGGAAGGCGTAATTGAGGGCCACCAGGGCCAGCGCGATGCCCAGCCAGATCGGCCCGAGGCCCGCGCGGCCAAGGTACAGGCCCAGCCCGCCGGCAGTCAGGGCGGCCAGCAGGTAGAGGCCGGCCAGCCGTCTCCGGGCGGGCGAGCGGCTGAAGTGCGCGTGGGCGAAGGGGGTCGGGCCGGCTTCGGGCCACAGCCACAGACACAGCAGGCCGACCAGGGCGCCGGTGGGGATGTCGATGAAGTGGTGCTGGTAGGTGGTCAGCACCGATACGGCGATCAGCGCGGCCCAGGCATCCACGCCCAGGCGCAGCCATCCCCGGCTGGCTCCGGCGAAGCGCACCCACAGGATGACCAGCAGTCCGATGTGCAGGGAGGGCGCCTGGTTGTAGGGTTTGTCGAAGCCGGCCAGGGCGTCGAACAGGTGGCCGAAGAGGCCGTCGGTGGCGGGGCGCTCGAAGCTGAAATGGAGCGGAAAGAGCAGAAAGCACGCAACCGACACCAGCTGGGCGGTGAGCAGGCGTAGCGCGTGGCGATCCACCTGCTGCGCGTTGCGGCACAGGAGGAAGGACAGGCCGTAGAACAGGTCGATGGACCAGTAGGGCAGGATGGTCCAAGGCAGGAAGGGGATATGGCGCTCCCAGTCGTAAACCACGGCGGTGCCGACCTGCCAGCGGGCGGCCATGGAATTGGCGAAGCCGTAGCTGAGGAAGAAGAAGGGCCCCAGAAACAGCAGCCAGGCGACGCCCCGTTGCCAGGGAATGCCCGGAGTGGCATGAGCGGGGCGTTTCATGGGTTGCGCCGCCGGGCCAGGGACACGGTGAAGATGCCCCATTCGTCGATGCGCTGGGCGAGCTTTTCGAAGCCGGTTGCGTCGACCAGCTGGTCCATCTCCGCCTGACTGCGCCGGCGCATCACCCAGGCCTGACCGCCCCGGTGACTGGTGAGGGCGCGGGCGATGAGTTCCAGTTGCGGATGCCAGGGCTGTCCGGTGTAGAGCAGGTAGCCGCCGGGCTCCACCGCCTGGGCCATCCCGGCCAGGGAGCGGCGCACCATGCCGTTGTCGGGGAACAGCTCGTAGAGGCCGGAGACGATGCCGACGGTCGGTCTGGGCGATGCCGCGGCGACCGAAGCCTGATCGAAGGCGTCGCCCTTTTCGAAGCGGGCGATGACGTCGAGGCCTTTTTGGTGGATCAGCGCGGCGCCGTCGCGCACGTTGATGTCGCTGAAGTCGCGCAGCAGGATGGATTCCGGCCGCTGGGGCAGGCCGTCGAGGGCTTCCAGCACGTAGCGGCCGTGGCCGGCCGCGATGTCGAGGATCCGCGCCGGTCGGCCTTCGGCGCTCAGGCGGGCGAGGGCGAGGCGCAGGAGTTCTTCGAGATGGCGTTTGCGCTGACGGATGCCGCGCCACCCGATGGCGTCGAGGTAGTTGCGGTCGATGGCCCGGCCGATCGGGCCGACGCCGGCGGGGGTGTTGCGGTAAACGTAATCCAGCGTGCTGCCGGAATCGAAGCCGGTGCGGTGACCGAGGGCGACGCCTTCCGAGAGCAGTCCGCCGAGCTTCATGCTGGCCCGGTAGGCGGCCCAGTAGAGACCGCGCGGGCTGAGGGCGGGCAAGGGGCGGGCGAGGGCGTCGGATTCGTCCTTGGTCGCACCGTGCCGGTCGGCGGCGAGCAGATCGATGGGCTGGGGCGGGCTGGCGAATTGGCGCAGGATGAAGTCGCGGGCCTTGTCGGTGGCGATCCGGCGGTCCTTTTCGCCGAGGGTGTCGTGGTAGAAGCCGTCGAGGACGTGTTTTTCCTTGATCGCCGAGCCGAGGCGCGCGAAGAAGCGGTGCTGGGGGGCGTGATGCACCACCCAGTCGGCCCCGGAAATGAGCAGCTGGGTGGGCAGGACGATGGCCTGGGCGTCGGCCACGACCCGCTCGGCGGCTTCGTAAAGGCCCAGCAGGATGTTCACCGAGATGGCGCGGGCGATCAGCGGGTCGCTGTCGTAGCTGGTCTGGCGGACCGGGTCGTGGGTCAGGAATTTGGCCTTGACGTAGCTGTTCACAAAGAAGTTGCCGCGCAGCTTCTGCATCAGGGCCAGCCCGGGGCGGGCCAGCGGGACGTAGAGCTTGACCTTGAAGGCCGGAGAGGCGAGCACCAGACAGCGGATTTTCGGCGCGTAGTCGTGGGCCCAGGTGGATACCAGCACGGCGCCGACGCTCTGGGCGAGAACCGCCATATCGGTCGGATCGATACCGTGGCGTTGGCCGATGTGATCGATGAAGGTCTGGACGTCCCGAACCGAGGTGCCGAAGCTTGGCGAATGGCCTCGCTCGCCGGGGGATTCGCCGTGACCGCGGGCGTCCCAGGCAAAGAAGTCGAAATCCGGCAGATTCAGTTCGTCGGCCAGGTGGGCGATGCGGCCGGAGTGCTCGTGACCCCGGTGGAACATCACGACCGCCCCCCGGCGGGGGCCGGCGGCGGGCCAGTGCCGATAGAACAGGGAGACGCCGTCGTGGGTCTCGAAGCGGCTTTCGGAAACGGGGCGCAGGGTGTTCATCGCAGACCTCAGGGGGTACGGCGGGCCAGATCGACGCCGCTCCGGACGCGGTTGAATATGTTGAGCAGAATGGCCAGCGCGGCGGCCGGCATGATCCATACCGCCCATGCGGGCAGGCTGCCGGCCAGACCCAGCCACAGGCCCAGTGCGCCGAACAGAAAGGCCCGATCGCTCTTGCCCATTGGGCCGTCGTAGCGGCGCGGGCTGCCCACCATCGGGCCCAGCGCGCCGGCCATCTCCGAGACGGCCGAAAGAAAGATCACCGCGCCGACGCTGCCCCAGCCAAAAGGCGCGATGCCCACGAAGGGCAGGTAGAGGGCGGCGTCGGCGATCACGTCGGAGAGTTCGTTGAGGTAGGCGCCGAGGGCCGACTGCTGACCGAACTCCCGCGCCAGCATGCCATCGACGGCATTGAAGGCCATGCGCAGGAACATCCACAAGGGCAGGAGCAGAAAGCCGCCGCTCGTGTCCGGGTGCAGAAACAGCAAGACTCCGAGAGCGATGGAAACGCCCATCGCGGCCAGCGTCACCTGATTGGCCGTGACTCCGGCGGCGGCGATGCGTCCGACAATGGGGCGCAGGAGCGCCTGGAAGCGGGGCTTGAGCTGGTAGATGCTGATCATGTTCGGCATGGGGTCGGCGGACGGAACGATTCTGACATGCTCGGGGCTCGGATTTGAGCCCTTTGTTGTCCGGCTGACGCAGGCCGGTCTTCTCCGCCGACCGACCCGGTGTTATGTTCGCGACCCCGCCGGAGTTCCGTCATGACCGTCCCCAGCCCCTTCGACCTTCGTCCCGCCAGCCTTGCCGAGGCCGAGGCGCAGATCGCCGCGATTCGCAGCCTGCTCGCCACCCGCGCCCTCGACCACCGCAACCCGCCGCCACCGCCCACCGCCTGCTGCGGCCGCGGCTGCAACGGCTGCGTGTGGGAGGGCTATTACGCGGCGCTCCGCTGGTGGCGGGAGGATGCGCGGACGCTGCTCGGCGGCTGACCGCCGATCTTGGCAGAAACGCCCAAAAAACCGTAAAATCCGCCTCTTGCCGAGGAGCGTTGCGACCTGCCCATCCCCGTGATGGCCAAACAGGCCAGGCTCGGCAACCGATCAACGGCGCTCACAAACCAACAGCCGGGTTTGTGGCGCCGTTTGCATTTCCGCTCGCCGCCGGCTGAATCGAAGGAAATCTCCATGCAAGCCGACCGTACCGCCGAACTTCAAAGTCTCCTGACCCACCGCATCCTGATCCTCGACGGCGCGATGGGCACGATGATCCAGCAGCACAAGCTCGGCGAGGCCGACTACCGCGGCACCCGTTTCGCCGATCACCCCAAAGACCTCAAAGGCAACAACGATCTGCTGGTGCTCACCCGCCCCGACGTGGTCGGCGGCATCCACCGGGCCTATCTCGAAGCCGGCGCCGACATCGTCGAGACCTGCACCTTCAACGCGACCCGGGTGTCCCAGGCCGATTACCAGTTGTCCGATCTCGCCTACGAACTCAACGTCGAAGGCGCCCGGCTGGTTCGCCAGCTGTGCGACGAGTTCACCGAAGCCAACCCGGGCAAGCCGCGCTTCTGCGCCGGCGTGCTCGGACCGACCTCGCGCACCTTGTCGATCTCGCCGGACGTGAACGATCCGGGCTTTCGCAACGTCAGTTTCGATGCGCTGGTGGACGACTACTACGACTCCGCTCGCGGCCTGATGGACGGCGGCGCCGACATCCTGCTGATCGAAACCATCTTCGACACGCTCAATGCCAAGGCCGCGGTGTTCGCCGTCGAAAAGCTCTTCGCCGATCTCGGCCGTCGCCTCCCGGTGATGATCTCCGGCACCATCACCGACGCCTCCGGCCGCACCCTTTCGGGCCAGACCGCCGAAGCCTTCTGGAACTCCCTCAGCCACGCGCAGCCGATCAGCTTCGGCCTCAACTGCGCGCTGGGCGCCAAGGAATTGCGCGCCTATGTGGATGAACTCTCCAACGTCTGCAACACCTTCGTGTCGGCCCACCCCAACGCCGGCCTGCCCAACCCGCTGTCGCCCACCGGCTACGACGAAACCCCCGAACAACTGGCCGCCGAGATCGACGAATGGGCGCGCTCCGGCCTGGTGAACATCGTCGGCGGCTGCTGCGGCACCTCGCCGGCCCACATCAAGGCGATTGCCGACGCCGTGTCGCTGGTGACTCCGCGCACCGTTCCGACCATCGAGAAAAAGCTGCGCCTGTCCGGGCTCGAACCCTTCAACGTGGGTGCCGACAGCCTGTTCGTCAATGTGGGCGAGCGCACCAACGTCACCGGCTCCCGCGCCTTCGCCAGGATGATCCTCGAAGGCCGCTTCGACGATGCGCTGGCGGTGGCGCGCCAGCAAGTGGAAAACGGCGCCCAGATCATCGACATCAACATGGACGAAGCCATGCTCGATTCGATGGCCGCCATGGAAAAATTCCTCAAGCTGATCGCCTCCGAGCCGGACATCTCGCGGGTGCCGATCATGCTCGACTCGTCCAAATGGAGCGTCATCGAAGCCGGCCTCAAGTGCATCCAGGGCAAGGGCGTGGTCAATTCGATCTCGATGAAGGAAGGCGAGGCCGAGTTCCTGCGTCAGGCGCGTCTGTGCCGCCAGTACGGCGCCGCGGCGATCGTGATGGCCTTCGACGAGAAGGGCCAGGCCGACACCTTTGCCCGCAAGACCGAAATCTGCAAGCGTGCCTACGACTTGCTGGTAGGCATCGGCTTTCCGCCCGAAGACATCATCTTCGACCCGAACATCTTCGCCATCGCCACCGGCATCGAGGAGCACGACAACTACGCCGTGGACTTCATCAACGCGGTGGCGTGGATCAAGGCCAACCTGCCCTACGCCAAGATCAGCGGCGGTGTCTCCAACGTCAGCTTCAGCTTCCGCGGCAACGACCCGGTGCGCGAGGCGATCCACACCGTGTTCCTGTACCACGCCATCAAGGCCGGCATGAGCATGGGCATCGTCAACGCCGGCATGCTGGGCGTCTACGACGACCTGGAGCCCGAGCTGCGCGCCAAGGTCGAGGACGTGGTGCTCAACCGCCACCCGGGCGCCGGCGAGGCGCTGGTGGAGTTCGCGCAAACGGTGAAGGAAGGCAAGGCCAAGGATTCCGGGCCGGATCTGTCCTGGCGCGAGCAGCCCGTCGAGGCGCGCTCGCGCGTCAGCGACCGCCTCTCGGACGGCCGGGACGTCGACGTCGATCAGCCACACCAGCGCGTGGCGGCAACCGCCGTGCCACTCGGCGAAGTCCCGGTCCTCGATCGGGCGGGTGACGCCGTCGCTCACGTCGTGCCGCGGGTCAGGGCCGGCCGTAGTGGTTGTGGGCAGGCTCGTAACCGAGCAGGCGCCGGGCCTTCTCGATGCTGAGCAGCGTCTCGCGCCCGACGATCTCGCGGGTCCGCGGCACGTCGGGGAGGTAACGGTCGGCGAGTTCGGCGCTAGGGGCGCGCATGACGGTGTCGGAGTTGGCGATGATGAACCGCTCGAAACCCGTGATCCCCGACTCCAGCGCGAGCCGCACCGCCTTGCGGTACGGTGTCAGCCCGCCCGGCGGCAGCGCCACGTACTGGCGACGCGCCACGCCATGAATATCGAGAGCACGCATCAGCTTGTCCAGCTCCAGCGTGGCCGGGCCCAGAATCTCCGACAACCGCCCCTGCATAAGGCGGCGGTTGAACTCCAGCTGCCAGGTGCGCTCCTGCGCGTGCACGTAGCCCATGGCAAACCAGGCATCCTGCGGGCTCTGCGCGCGGATGTGGGTCACATCGGCGCCATCGCGCTGCACCTGTACGGCCTGGCGCAGGCCCTTGACCACCAGCTTGCCATCCAGCGCCGCAAAGCTGCGCTGCACATACACGGCAGCCCCCGTGCCAGCCAGCAAGGCCGCCACCACCAGCCCGACGGCCGTTCGCTTCATCCACGCCATGTCTCTTGTCTCCTGATTGTTCTGGGTTGTTTGTGTTGGTTCGGAAGTGAAAAGAGGCTGCACTCTGAGCAAGAGCCCGCCGCGCTGTAACAGCCAGCAGACCCGGCCCAAGGCCTCAGCCCAGATGAACGCTGGTGCCAGACACCTGAAAGTTCATGACCGGTGCACTGGACTCGGTGAAGGGAACCCCCAGCGCAATCTGCCCCGTGCCATGCAGGATGCAGGCATCGCGGCGCAGCCGCACAGGCGAGCCGTTGCCGTCAAACCGCACCCAGGTGCCGAAGCTGCTCATGTCAGTGAGGACAAAACCGCTGTTGCGCCAGTCGATGCGCGCATGCAGCCTGGAGACGCGGGGGTCGTTGATGCACAGCTGGGCATGGGTGGCGCGCCCCACATGCACGGGCGCATCCAACGAGGTGAACGACATGTCCACGCCATGCCAGGAAAACTGGATCCGCCCCAGGATGGAATCGGCCGGCGCAAAGCTGCTGACCAGCGCCGCCTGCATGGTGAGCGAGTCGGGCTCTTCGTTCTCGCGCCATTCCACCTGGTAAAGCATCTGCAACTCGGCCTTGCCACGGATTTCCATGAGGCCGAGCTTGCGGTACCACACATCGGCCGCCGCCCCTGCCAGCAGCACCGCTGCCTCGGTGGCCCAGATTTCGGCCGGGCCCGCGCGCTCACACAGGCGGGAAGCCACATTGACGGCATCGCCATAGCAGTCACCGTCTACATCGACCACGAGATCGACGGGCAGATCATCACGCTCGAAGCCGTGCGCAAATGGTGCGGCAAAACGACTTACCGGTCTTTCTGCGAGGCCGTCAAAAACCGCACGCCGTTCCATTCGGGTCGGTTTGATTTCCGCGGCTACGACGGTTCGCTATGGGTGGAACCTTGCGATAAGGACGATGGCTATCACCGGGTTGGGGACCTGACCGCAGGATTTTCGAAAGAGTACCGAGGATGCGGTAACGGTTATTACTACCTGCTTATCAACGAGCATACCTTCATCGGCTGCGATATAGACTAACGAAAATCCGGACTATTATGAAAATCATGTGTCAGGAGCACTACGATAAGGTAGTGCAATACGCCGAAAGCATCGGCGACAGCACGCTTCGGGAATGTTTGGAGCGCCTCGAACGCCGTGAGCAAAATCCCCATCATCCGTGCGAGATCGAACTTTACAAGGACTTCGCACCTTATTCGTTCCTTTTCAAGGAGCGTTATCCCGATGGGCGTTTGGGCGTTGTCGGCGGACTGGTCTATCACGGCACACCCGATCGTTCGGGATGTTACTGCGAACCGAGAATCCGCGGCTGGGAAATTCATACGTGAAATGCGGATTCTGATTTGACAATGAATCTTGATTAATAAATGACGTATAAAAAACGAACCGATGAAACAAAATAAAAGTATTATAGACCGCTATTTCGACTATATGCGGGATAGCTGGTGCGAAGAAGAATGCCGCACGATCTTCGGCACACGGGCTGCGAGCGTGTGGAAAGTGTGGTGCCGAAGTATTGCACCTGACCTGTGCGGTGGAGCCCGACGATTCTATGTCGCTCTCGATAGGGGCAATCGGCGGCTGTTGATCGAGCACATTGCGTGTGCTGTTCGAGGACAAGACGAGGAATGCCCTTCTA
>ERZ650306.2077-NODE-2077-length-10647-cov-9.461103_pt1 | contig 10647 bp, 10 predicted proteins | sample MGYA00376242_ERZ650306 | MGnify/ENA primary metagenome ERZ650306 (study PRJEB26733, sample SAMN07839244) | wastewater metagenome | biome: urban; feature: wastewater treatment plant; material: waste water | place: USA: North Carolina | collected 2016-03-31 ...
GGACAAGAACGGAGGCCGCCGTTGAGCAGCGACGCACGCCCACCCGCGGGGCGCCCCGACGCCTGGGTCGACCCGGTGACCGGAGCCTCGCAGGACGCGTCGGGCGACCCGCTGCGCCCGCCTCCGCCTCGTCCCCAAGCGAATCCGCCACGTCCGGGGCCGGCTCCGCAGGCGGCCGGCGCGGCACCCGCGCCCTACGCTCCCCCACCGCCGTTCTCCCCGGTGCCCGCGGCTCCCCGCCGCGCGCAGAGCTCCGGCTCAGCCTTCCGCTGGGCCGCGGTCGGCATCGCTGGCGCCCTGGTTTTCGCGGCTTCGGTGGCGGGCGCCACCTGGCTCGCCTCCGACCGGCCGTCCGAGGTCCCGACCTCGGAGGCGTCCTCGTTCGACCCGACGGTGCTGCCCGGCCCCACGTCGGGGGTCGTGGGCATCGGGCCGCTGACGCTGGATGTGCCGTCGGGCTGGGGCGTGGAGACGGCCTCCGACGACGACGGCACCACGATCATCCTGACCCCGGCCGCGGACGACGCGTGGCTGAACATGTCGTGGAAGATCGACTGGGTGAGGCCGTCGAAGTGGGCGAGGACTTCGCGGCGCTTGGCGCGCAGCGCGTCGGCGTGCTTGGCGCCAGTGACAAAGGCAATCTCGTCGGCGCCGGCTTCGTCCAGCGGCGCCAGGCGGGCCACGCTGCGGTCTTCGCCGTGCAGCTCGCCGCCCAGGCGGGCGACAATCTCAGAAAGGGTCCAGGCCATGTATGGTCCTTGGCGGGCAAAAAAACACACGCGCCAGCCACGCCGCCCGGCCGCCCACGGGCGGCCAGGTCAGACGGGCTGACGCGCGTCAGTCGTCCAGTGCTTTCAGCACCCGCTCGGTGATGTCGAAACGGGGGCTGACGTACACCACATCCTGCAAAATCAGGTCAAAGCGTTCGCTGCGCGCCAAGTCACGGATCACCTGGTTGGCGCGCTGCTGGATGGCGGCAAATTCTTCGGTGCGGCGCTGGCCGAATTCCTGGCGGAATTCCAGCTGCTTGGCCTGAAAGTCGCGGTCCAGCGCTTGCAGCTCGCGCTCGCGCGTGCGCCGCTCGGCGTCGGAGAGTTTGCCGGCGTCCAGCGTTTGCTTGAGCTCTCGCGCGTGGCGCGCCATGTCGGCCAGCTCAGCTTCGCGCGGGGCGAATTCGGCTTTCAGGCGCTGCTGCGCTTTCACCGCCGCCGTTGCCTCGCGATAGACCCGCTCGGTATCGACGTAGCCCAGGCGCAGCTCGTCGGCCATGGCCGGCGCCGCCAGCCAGAGCATGGCCAGCACCAGACTGGCCATCAGCGCACGCCACAATAAGGCAAGCTTGCTCATCATGGGCTTAGAACGAGGTGCCCAGCGTGAACTGGAAGCGCTCAAGATGGTCGTTGGACTTCTTGTGCAGCGGCTGCGAGAAGCTGAAGCGCATCGGGCCCAGCGGCGACACCCAGGACAAGCCCAGACCGGCCGAGTAGCGCAGGTTATCGCGCCAGGTCAGGCCGCTGTTGAACTGGCCGCCAAACACCGTGCCCACGTCAAAGAAGGTGGACAGGCGCAGGGTTTTGTCGTCGCGCAGCCCCGGGAAGGGGAACAGCACTTCGGCATTGAACACCGCGCGGCGGGTGCCGCCATAGGCGTTGTTGTTTTCATCCTGGGCGCCAATGGTGCCGGATTCAAAACCCCGCACCGAGCTGATGCCGCCCAGGTAGAAGTTTTCGTAGAACGGCAGCTTCTTGCTGGACCAGCTGTTGACCATGCCCAGCTCGCCATTCAGCATCAGCGTCAGGTTTTTGCTCAGCGGGTAGTACCACTGATTGCCTACGCTAAAGCGGTAGTACTGCACATCGCCACCCGGCAGGGCAAACTCAGCGGCGGCTTTGCTTACCGAGCCCTTGGTCGGCCACAGCGCCGAGTCGCGGGTGTCGCGCGCCCAGCTGGCCGAAGCCAGCAGGCTGAAGTTGCTGCTGCTGTACTCGTTGACGAAGTCAACATAGCGCTTGGGGCTGTCGGAGAACAGGCCAATCTTGGTGCGCTCGACGCCGGCACTGAAATTAATGCGATCGAATTCGGTGATCGGCACACCGGCACGCACCATGATGCCGTCGGTTTTGGTCTTGTACTGACCGCGATCCTTCTGGCTGGGGTCGTAAGTCTTGCGGTAGACGTCGTAACCCAGGCTGGTGCCATCGACGGTAAAGTACGGGTCGGTGAACGACAGGTTGTAGAACTCGTTCACCTTGTCGGTGTTAAAGCCTGCCGACACGGCCTTGCCCGAGCCAAAGAAGTTGGTCTGCGAGATCGACGCCGACAGGGCAAAGCCATTGTCCTGCGAGAAACCGGCGCCCAGCTGCACGCTGCCGGTGGGTTTTTCGGTGACGCTGACATTCACGTCCACCTGGTCAGGCGTGTCGGTGACGGCCGGGGTTTCCACGTTGACGTCGGTGAAGTAGCCCAGCAGGTCCAGACGCTCTTTACTGCGCTTGATTTTCTGGTTGTCGTACCAGCCACTTTCCATCTGGCGCATTTCGCGGCGGATCACTTCGTCGCGGGTGCGGGTGTTGCCGGCCACATTGATGCGGCGCACGTACACACGGCGGCCCGGATCGACAAAGAAGGTGAACGCCACCTGATGTTTGTCCTTGTCCACTTCCGGCACGGCATTGACGTTGGCAAACGCATAGCCGCTGTTGCCCAGCAGGTCGGTGATGGCGCTGACGGTGTCGTTGACCTTGTCGCGGGTGAAGGTTTCACCCGGCTTGATCTGCACCAGCGGCTTGAGGGTGGCTTCCGGCACGGTCAAATCGCCGGCAAAGCGCACGTCCGAGACAGTGTATTTTTCGCCTTCGCTGACGTTGACGGTGATATACACATCCCGCTTGTCCGGGCTGATCGACACCTGGGTGGAGTCGATATTGAACTCGAAGTAACCGCGGTTCAGGTAGTAAGAGCGCAGACGCTCCAGGTCACCTTGCAGCTTTTGCTTGGAATACTGGTCGTCGCGGGTCAGCCAGGTCAGCCAGCCCGAGTCGGTCAGGGCGAATTCGTCCAAGAGATCGCCTTCCTTGAAGGCCTTGGTGCCGACGATCTTGATCTGCTTGATGCGCGCAGCCACGCCTTCGTCGATGTCCATGGTGACCGCCACGCGGTTGCGTTCCAGCTTGGTCACCTTGGTGTTGATCTGTACCGAGTATTTGCCCTTGCTGTAATACTGGCGCTTGAGCTCTTGTTCGGCTTGTTCCAGCACCGATTTATCGAATACGCGCGACTCAGCCAGGCCGTTGTCTTTCAGGGCCTTTTTCAGCTGCTTGCTGTCGAATTCTTTCGAGCCGTTGATGTTCAGCTCGGCAATCACCGGTCGCTCGGCGATGGCGACAATCACCACATTGTTTTCGGTTTCGATGCGCACATCGGCAAAAAAACCAGTGGCGAACAGCGCCTTGATGGCGGATTCGGCCTTGTCGTCAGAGAAGGTATCGCCGACCTTGACCGGCAGATAGTTGAATACGGTGCCGGGTTCGGTGCGTTGCAGGCCCTCCACCCGGATATCCTTGATCACGAACGGTTCCGCCGCCCAGGCCAGTGGCGCCAGGGACAGACCCATGATGGAGAGAACTAGTGTCTTGATTTTCATAGAGATTGGCGGTTAACCCGTCACGAGACGTTGAATGTCGTTGAAAAGCGCAAACGTCATCAGGCCAAGCAGCGCGGCCAGCCCGATGCGCTGACCCAGGGCCATGGTGCGTTCGGAAACCGGACGCCCGCGCAATAGCTCGACGGTATAATACATCAAGTGCCCCCCGTCGAGCACCGGAATCGGCAGCAGATTGAGCACAGCCAGGCTGATGCTGATCAGCGCCATGAATTCCAGATACGATTGTGTGCCCTGGCGCGCGCTCTGGCCGGCGTAGTCGGCAATCATCAGCGGGCCGGACAGATTGTCCATCGACAACTGTCCCAAGACCATGCGGCCGATCATGGAAAAGCTGCTCCAGGCGGTGTCCCAGGTTTTTTCCACCGCGTGCGCCAGTGCGCTGATCGGGTCGTCCTGGCGGCTCATGCGCAGGCTATTCATCCAGGCTTCGTCCTGGCGCGGCGCCACATTCAGCCGGCCAAGGCGCTGGCCATCCGGCCCGGCCAGGCTGTCGGGCGTCAAACGCAGCGTCAATTCACGGCCATGACGCGACACGGTCAGCATCAAGGGCTGGCCAGGGTGCTGGCGCACCTGCCGGGAAAAATCCTCCCAGCCGCGCAGCGGCTGGCCATCCAGCGCCAACAGGCGGTCGCCCACTTGCAGGCCGCCGCGCGCGCCAGCGCCATTGGCGTCCACCATGGCGATTTCCGCCAGCGGCCGCGCAGGCGACAGGCCGAGCCGGGCCAGGCCGTGGTTGTCGGCTTCCAGTTCAGCCAGCGCCGCCGGCGGCACGGTCAGCTGTTGAGTGGTGGGTTGGCTTAACGTCAGGGTGATGGCTTTATCCGCCAGGCCTTCCATCAGCGCCAAGCGCAAGTCCTGCCAGCTTTCCACGGCTTCGCCATTCACTGCGGCAATCACCTCGCCGCCACGCAGGCCCGCCTGCGCCGCTGGCGAGCCCGGTTGTACCGAACCCACTCCCGGCTTGATCCAATTAACGCCAGACATGAACAGCGCCATATACAGCAGCACCGCCAGCAGCAGATTGGCCAGCGGGCCGGCGGCGACAATCGCCATGCGCCGGCTGACCGGCTGGGCATTAAAAGCCAGATGGCGCTCGTGCGCCGGCACGTCCATTTCCCGCTCGTCCAGCATCTTGACGTAACCACCCAGCGGAATCGGCGAGATGCTCCATTCCGTGCCGCGCCAGCGCACGCTGAACAGCGGCCGGCCAAAACCAATGGAAAAACGCAGCACTTTCACGCCGCAACGGCGCGCCACCCAATAGTGGCCAAATTCATGAAAGGTCACCAGCACGCCGATGGCCACGGCAAAGGCGAGAATTGTGCTCAGCATGCCTCAGACCGCCAGTCGGGCGCGACAGAAGGCGCGCACTTCGCCATCGCAGCTCAGCAGCGCTTCGACACTGGCGCAGGGCTGGCCGGCAAAGCGCGCCAGCGCGGCGTCCACCAGGCCGGGGATGCCGGTGAACGGCAGCGCGCCATCCAGGAAGGCGGCGACGGCGATTTCATTGGCGGCGTTGAGCACCGCCGGGGCGTTGCCGCCAGCGTGCAGCGCGTCAAACGCCAGGCGCAGGCAGGGAAAGTTCAGCGTGTCCGGCGCTTCGAAGGTCAGCCCGGACAGGGTGGAGAAATCCAGCGGGGCGACGCCCGCGTCGATGCGCTGCGGCCAGGCCAGGGCATGGGCAATCGGCGTGCGCATGTCCGGCGTGCCCAGCTGTGCCACCACCGAGCCATCGCGGTAGCGCACCATCGAGTGAATCACGCTTTGCGGATGCACCACCACTTCGATGGCGTCCGGCGCGGCATTGAACAACCAGCGCGCCTCGATCACTTCCAGGCCCTTGTTCATCAGGGTGGCGGAATCCACCGAAATCTTGCGGCCCATCACCCAGTTGGGGTGTTTCACCGCCATGGCCGGGGTGACATCGGCCAGTTGCTCGGCGCGCCAGCCGCGGAACGGCCCGCCGCTGGCGGTCAGCACGATGCGCTCGACGCCGGCAGCAGCCAAATCGCCGCGATAGTCGTCCGGCAGCGACTGGAAAATCGCATTGTGCTCGCTGTCAATCGGCAGCAGCACGCTGCCACTGGCGCGCACCTCGCCCATGAACAGCTCGCCGGCCATCACCAGCGATTCTTTATTGGCCAGCAGCACGCGCTTGCCGGCGCGCACCGCCGCCAGGGTGGGCGGCAGGCCGGCGGCGCCGACAATGGCGGCCATCACCGCGTCTACTTCCGGCAGGGTGGCCACCTGCGCCAGCGCCTCGGCGCCGTACAGCACTTCGGTGTCGCAGCCGGCGGCGGCCAGCAGGCCGGACAGCGTGCTGGCCGAGGCGGCGTCCAGCACCACGGCGTAGCGGGGGGCAAAGCGGCGGCATTGCTCGGCCAGCTTGTCCAGTTGCGATTGGCCGGTGAGCGCCACCACGCGAAATTGCTGTGGGTGGCGGCTCACCACGTCGAGGGTGTTGACGCCGATGGTGCCGGTGGCGCCCAGAATAGTCAGGCCTTGCGGGGTCATGTTCAGCAGCTTACATCCATTGGGTGGCAAGGTAACGGGCAGCCTGGCTGACCGCCAGCACGGCGATCAGGCTGTCGATGCGGTCGAGCACGCCGCCGTGGCCGGGCAAGAGCTGGCTGCTGTCTTTGACGCCAGCGGCGCGCTTGAACCAGGATTCCAGCAGGTCGCCCACCACGCTGACCGCGGTGAGCGCCCAGCCAGCGGCCAGCCAGCCCCACCACGGCAAAGAAAAATCAAATACGCCGCTGTGACCCACCCACAGTGTATAAATTCCGGTGGCCAGCATGCCGCCGGCCACACCTTCCCAGCTTTTGCCGGGACTGATGGCCGGGGCGAGTTTGTGTTTGCCAAAGGCGCGACCGGCAAAGTAGGCGGCGGTGTCGGCAATCCACACCAGCGCCATCACCGCCAGCAGGGCCGGGCCTTGTTCCGGGCCGGGCCGCCAGGCCAGCAGGGCAAACCAGGCCGGCATCAGCAGCAGCCAGCCCAGCATGGCGGCCTGGTTGCGGTCCACCAGCTTCCAGCGCCGCCACAGCCACAGCGGGGCGACCACCAGCCACATCAGCAGCGACAGCACTTGCATGCCGGCGCCAGGCATCTGGCCGGTGCTGGCCACGGCGTACATCATCAGGGCAGAAAAGCCCAGATAGCCGACTTGCGCCAGGCCAGTAATATGAAACAAGCGGGTCCATTCCCACAGCGCGGGCAGGATGATCACGGCGGCAAACGCCGGCCAGTAGGGGGCGGGCAGGTAGAACAGCCCGCCGAGCATGAAAGCCACCAGAAATACGGCAGTGATGATGCGGGGAATCAGCATGGTCGGGCCTTGCAGAGCGACACCGGCACAGGCGCCGGTGAATGGGTCATTCCGCCCGGCGCAAGGCCGGGTCGAGTTGTTCGGTGGTGCGGCCAAAGCGGCGTTCGCGCTGGCGATAGGAGTCAATCGCCAGATCCAGCGCGGCGCGGTCGAAATCCGGCCACAGCGTTTGGGTGAAGTGCAGCTCGGTGTAGGCCAGTTGCCAGAGCAGGAAGTTGCTGATGCGTTGCTCGCCGCCGGTGCGGATGAACAAATCCGGCTCGGGGGCGTAGGCCATGGACAGTTGCCCGGCCAAATCGGCCTCGCTGACGCCAGACAAATCGCCATCGCGCTCAACAGCCAGACGCTTGACGGCTTGCAGCACGTCCCAGCGCCCGCCGTAATCGGCGGCGACGGTCAGCGTCAGGCCGCTGTTGGCGGCGGTTTTTTCTTCCGCGCGGGCAATCCGCTCCAGCAAGGCAGGGTTGAAGCGCTCGCTGGCGCCGATGATTTTCAGGCGGATATTGTTGCGGTGCAGGCGCTCGACCTCGCGCTCCAGCACTTGCAGAAACAGCTCCATCAAGAACGACACTTCGTCTTGCGGCCGACGCCAGTTCTCGCTGGAAAAAGCAAACAGGGTGAGGTATTCCACGCCCATTTCGGCGCAGGATTTCACCGTGTTGCGCACAGCTTCCACGCCGCGCTTGTGGCCAGCCACACGCGGCAAAAAGCGTTTTTTTGCCCAACGGCCATTGCCGTCCATGATGATGGCGATGTGGCGCGGCACAGAGGCGACGTCGGGAATGGTCTGCGTGGAGCTGAGAAACAAGGCGGCATCCTGCGGGTAAAAAAGACGGAAAGCGGCAGCGCAAAATGCTGCGCCGCCGCACTGGGCCGAAGGGTCAGACGGCCATCAGTTCCTTTTCTTTTTCGGCCAGGGCCTTGTCCACTTCGACGATGTATTTGTCGGTCAGCTTCTGGATGTCGTCCTGGGCGCGGCGCTCTTCGTCCTCGGTGATGGACTTGTCTTTCAGCAGGTTTTTGCAGTCGTTGTTGGCGTCGCGGCGGATATTGCGCACCGCCACGCGGGCGTTTTCGGCCTCGCCCTTGACCACCTTGGTCAGGTCGCGGCGGCGTTCTTCGGTCAGCGCCGGCATCGGCACGCGGATCACGTCGCCATTGGCGGCCGGGTTCAGGCCCAGGTCGGAATCACGGATGGCTTTTTCTACCTTGGCGACCATGTTTTTTTCCCAGACTTGCACGCCGATGGTGCGTGCATCGATCAGGGTGACGTTGCCCACCTGATTCACCGGGGTGGGGTTGCCGTAGTAGTCCACCATCACGTGATCGAGCAGGCCGGTGTGGGCGCGGCCGGTGCGCACCTTGGTCAGGTCGGCCTTGAAGGCGTCCAGGGTTTTTTGCATCTTGCTTTCGGCTTGTTTTTTCACGTCTTGGATCATGGTTGTCAACTCCGGTCTGTCTCGGTTCGCATGGCGCGGGCGGACAGCATGCGCCGCCGCGCCGATTCAAGCTGACGGCATGCGCGCCGTCGGGCGATAAACTCAGCAGTGTACGAGAGTGCCCTCGTCTTCGCCAAGCACCACGCGCTTGAGCGCGCCTTGTTTGAAGATGCTGAACACTTTCAGGTCAAACTGCTGGTCACGGCACAGGGCAAAGGCGGTGGCGTCCATCACCTTCAGATTGCGGGCAATCGCCTCGTCAAAGGTCAGGCTCTGGTAGCGCACGGCGTCCGGGTTTTTCTTGGGGTCGTCGGTGTACACGCCATCCACCTTGGTGGCCTTGAGCATCACGTCGGCGCCCATTTCGATGCCGCGCAGCGCAGCGGCGGTGTCGGTGGTGAAGAAGGGGTTGCCGGTGCCCGCGCCAAAAATCACGATTTTACCTTCTTCCAGGTATTGCATGGCCTTGCCGCGCACATAGGGCTCGGCCACTTGCTGCATGGCCAGCGCCGATTGCACGCGCGCCACCAGGCCGGCCTTGCTCATGGCGTCTTTCAGCGCCAGGGCGTTCATCACCGTGGCCAGCATGCCCATATAGTCGGCGGTGGCGCGGTCCATGCCGGAGGCGGCCGGGGCGATGCCGCGGAAGATATTGCCGCCGCCAATCACCACGCCGATTTGCACGCCCAGCTCGGCCACTTGCTTGATTTCGCCGACGATTTGTTCGATCACTTTACGGTTGATGCCGTAGCTGTCTTCGCCCATCAGGGCCTCACCGGACAGTTTGACAAGAATGCGTCGATACATCGGGGTCGGGGTCTGGCTCATGGCGCTTCCTTCTGGATATTCTGGGTGATTCAATCTGTATTCAATCTGGCTTGGCCGGGGAGACTGCGCCCGTGGCAAAAAATTCCGGCAATCTCGCCGGCCAAACCCACTGTGCGCGGGGCACAGTTGCAAAAAAGCACCCGCTTGGGGCGGCCGGCGGATGCCGGCAACCCTGCGCCAGGGTGCTTTCCTGTTCAGGAGAAGAACTCCGCTCAGCCCTTGATGGCGGCAGCAGCGGCAGCCACTTCAGCGGCGTAGTCTTCCACTTTCTTCTCGATGCCTTCGCCCACCACGAACATGGTGAAAGCGTTGACAGCGGCTTGGTTGTCTTTCAGCAGCTTTTCCACGGTGATGTCCGGGTTCTTGACGAACTGCTGACCCAGCAGGGTGACTTCAGCCAGGTATTTGTTGATGCGGCCTTCCACCATCTTGGCGACGATGTCAGCCGGCTTGCCGGACTGGGCAGCTTGCTCGGTGTAGATGCGGCGTTCGGTTTCCAGGTTTTCGGCCGGCACTTGCTCTTTGGAAACGCAGATCGGCTTGGAAGCGGCGATGTGCATGGCCACGTCCTTGCCCACTTGCTCTTCGCCGCCAGCCAGGTCAACCAGCACGCCGATCTTGGCGCCGTGCAGGTAAGCGGCCACTTTGCCGGCGGTTTCGTAACGCACGAAACGACGCACGGACATGTTTTCGCCCAGCTTGGCGATCAGCGCCTTGCGGGCTTCTTCCACGGTCGGGCCTTCAGCGGTGGCCACGGCGGCCAGGGCTTCGACGTCGGCCGGGTTGCCGGTCACCACGGCTTGAGCAACGGCCTTGGCGAAGGCCACAAAGCCTTCGTCCTTGCCCACGAAGTCGGTTTCGCAGTTGACTTCAACCAAGGCACCCTTCTTGCCGTCAGCGCTGCTGAACACGGCCACGGCACCTTCGGCGGCCACGCGGCCAGCCAGCTTGCCGGCCTTGGCACCGGACTTGATGCGCAGGATTTCTTCAGCCTTGGCCATGTCGCCTTCGGACTCGACCAGTGCCTTCTTGCACTCCATCATGCCCAGACCGGTGGTGGCACGCAGGTCGGCAACCATTTTTGCGGTGATTTCAGCCATCATGAACTCCTGAATTCTGTTCTTGGGGACCGCGAGGATTGCTCACGGCCCGAAAATCGGGGGAAGCGGGAAAGACAAGCGAAACAAGGGGGCGTATCGCCCCTTGGTCTTGCTTCCGGCTTTCTGATTACTCGGCAGCCTGGGCTTCGGAAGCAGCGGCAACCACTTCTTGCAGCGACTGGGCGCGGCCTTCGAGGACGGCGTCAGCCATGCCACGGGCATACAGGCGGATGGCGCGGGCGGAGTCATCGTTACCCGGCACAACGTAGTCGATGCCGTCCGGGT
>ERZ650306.2078-NODE-2078-length-10644-cov-12.396732_pt1 | contig 10644 bp, 14 predicted proteins | sample MGYA00376242_ERZ650306 | MGnify/ENA primary metagenome ERZ650306 (study PRJEB26733, sample SAMN07839244) | wastewater metagenome | biome: urban; feature: wastewater treatment plant; material: waste water | place: USA: North Carolina | collected 2016-03-31 ...
TGACTGGAGTTCAGACGTGTGCTCTTCCGATCTCAATATGGAAGCCAAAGACTTACAGCAACACGCTATTATTGAAAACGCCAGCGCAAATATTGCCAAAAAAGACAAACCCGATTTTGAAGCCATAACGAGTTTTGATGACAAGTTGTATGTTTTTGGTTCCGGTTCTACTCCGAAACGCAACAAAATGGTAGAAATTAATACAACCGAAAAAGAGATTAAAACCAACGATTTGACGGATTTGTATGGCGTGATGCAAAGCTTTGGTCAAATCAAAGCCGATGATTTTAATCTTGAAGGGGCTATTTATACTGGAAAAGAATGGCTGCTTTTTAATCGTGGGAACGGAAAAAAGAGCAAGAATGTGATTTTTACGATTTATGGTAAAAACCTAATCAACGAATTTAATATGATTAGCAACGAGTATAAGTTGCCTAAAATTAATGGTGTACGTAGCAGTTTTACCGATGCTGTTTTGGTGGATACTAAAATTTATTTTTTGGCTACTGCCGAAGACACACAATCGACATATAATGATGGAGAAGTAAAAGGAAGTTTGATTGGGGTAATTGATGTAGCAACAATGAAACTTGAATTTACGCAAAAAATAAGCGATACCCATAAATTTGAAGGCCTTACTCTCTATCAAAATTCAGACAAAACAGTGGAGTTTTTGTTATGCGAAGACAAAGACTCGGAGGTGTTGGAAACGAATATTTATAGATTAGTACTTGACAAGAGTACCCTTTGAATGGTGAATATCGGGTCGACTCGTGATGAAACACAGACTATTTGAGATTGAAAAAAACAATATGAATTATTAATCAACAACAAAATCAAAGTACAAGTCCATAATATGAAAATGAGAACTATATTCAAACTATTTGCAATACTAATCTTTACCTATAGCAATGCCCAAAACTTTCAAACTCAAAAAATAGTAGTTGATTTACTTACTAAACTACCATTAGAAAACGTAATAATTTCTAACCAAAAAGATTATTCTACTACGAATATCGATGGTAAATTCATTTTTGTTTCTGCTAACAAAGCCATCAATTTGAATCTTTTGGGATATGAAAATATAGAAACAACTTTTGATGATTTAAAAAATTTAAGAGTAGTACTTAAAAGGGCTAAGTATTTTATTACTTGCAGTGGTAAATATTATGGAGATGTTTCCTTTGATGATAATAAAATAAAAAATAAACTTTATTTAATAGAAGTAAATTATTATAGCGGAGGTGGGTCTAAACTAAAAGCAACTGCTGGAGAATATAAAGAATTACATACTTTTTTAAAAGCTCAAAATATAACTTTTATTTGGATAACAGATGGTTTAGGATGGCAAACAGCAAAGAGCTCTTTAGAAGAAACATTTAATCATAATGATTATGTTATAAATATTGAAATGTTAAAAAATGGTATTTTGGAAGAAATTTGTAAATAAAAATATATATTTTGTATATTATTTTATTTACAAAATATAAAAAATGAGATATAATTATGCTAGAAAAAGATATTAAAATCGAATTGATAAAAAGAGATTTGAAGCCAAGTGATGTTTATAAATCACTTAATCTTGAAAGAGCACATTTTTATCAAGCTATAAGAAGTACAAATTTAACAAATAAAACTTTGTTAAAAATATTGGATTATTTAGATTTAGAAATATCTATTTCATTAAAACATAAAGGTATATTGAATGAAAACTAAGTATGAAAAGGTTTATCCACATTTATGTAGTTTAGCAGTTAATGATTTTTTTAAATCATATAAAATTGTAAAAGAGTCTTTTATTTTTCAAGGAAGTGGAAATTGGAATATGTATTGTACTGAAAAAGATAAAAGGTTTGATTATAGTATGTTTGAAAATGTTGAGTTAATTGGTTTTGATACATTAAAAGAAGTTAATAATTTTGATATACCAAAAAATAAAATAATTGATTTTTCAAGAGAACATATTTTTGAAACCAATGTTGAAAAATATTTTTTATTAGTGCAAAGATGAAAAAACTAAAGAACTTAAACCCAGAAGATTTTGAACAAGAGTGTACAACAGTTTGGAGTTTTAAAAGAAGAGGAAATTGGGCAACTCATAAATCAAAATATAGAGGAAACTGGGCTCCTGAAGTTGTAAGAAATTTACTTTTAAGATATTCAAATGAAAATGATTATGTGCTTGATCCAATGATTGGTGGAGGAACAACAGCAATTGAGTGTAAACTTCTAAATAGAAATTTATTAGCTCTTGACATAAATCCAAATGCAATAGAGCTTACAAAAGAGGCTTTAAATTTTGATTGTGAATATAATCCTAAAATAAGAGTTGAACTAAATGATTCAAGAAAAATATCTATTTTAAAAGATGAAAGTATAGATTTTATCTTAAATCATCCACCTTATGCAGATATTATTAAGTATAGTGAGAAACAAATTGATGAAGATTTATCAAATATTCATGATTTAGAAAAATTTTGTGATGAATATGAAAAAGTTATCAAAGAACTTTATAGAGTTTTAAAACCAAATAAATATTGTGCAATTTTAATAGGAGATACAAGAAGAAATAAGATGTATCAACCTTTAGCTTTTATGGTAATGCAAAGATTTTTACAAAATGGATTTACACTAAAAGAAGATATTATAAAACATCAACACAACTGTAAAGCTACTGGATTTTGGGTAAATAAAAGCAAAGAAGCAAACTTTTTATTGATTATGCATGAGCATCTATTTGTATTTCAAAAAGTAAAATAGAGGCTAAAAAGCCTCTATTATCTTAAGAGATTAAAAAAATCCTAAAGCTTTTGTATTAAATGAAGTTAAAATATTTTTTGTATGTCTATAGTTATTTAACATCATCATATGAGTCTCTCTTCCAATTCCAGATTTTTTATATCCACCAAAAGAGGCATGAGCTGGATAAACATGATAACAATTTACCCAAATTCTTCCAGCTTGAATAGCTCTTGATACTCTATGAATTTGGTGTGCATCTCTTGACCAAACTCCAGCACCCAATCCATAAATAGTATCATTTGCAATTTCAATAGCCTCTTTCTCATCTTTAAATGTAGTTACAGATAAAACAGGTCCAAAAATCTCCTCTTGGAAAATTCTCATTTTATTATGACCTTTATAAATCGTTGGCTCTATATAAAATCCATCTGGATTTATAGAAGAGTGATAAATATCTCCACCAACTAAACACTCAGCCCCATCCTCTTTTGCAATTTTTAGATATTTTGCAATTTTCTCTTTTTGGTTAAAAGAGTTTTGAGCTCCCATTGTATTTTCTGTATCAAGAGGATTTCCAAGTTTTATAGCTTTTACCCTTTCTATAACTCTTTTCATAAATGGTTCATAAATTGACTCTTCAATTAAAGCTCTTGATGGACAAGTACAAACCTCTCCACTATTAAATGCAAATAGTACAAGCCCTTCAATTGCCTTATCAAAGAACTCATCATCAGCATCCATTATAGATTTAAAGAATACATTTGGAGATTTTCCACCAAGTTCTAGAGTTGATGGAATTATATTTTCAGTTGCATATCTCATAATCTCTTGACCTGTACTTGTCTCTCCTGTAAATGCAACTTTTTTAACATCTCTATGAGTTACAAGATGTTTACCTATTTTTCCACCTGCTCCATTTACAACATTTATAACACCTTTTGGTAAAACATCTTTGATTAAATCCAAAAATAGAAGTATTGAAAGTGGAGTTGAACTAGCTGGTTTTAAAACAACACAATTTCCAGCAGCAATTGCAGGTGCTAGTTTCCAAGCTGCCATTAGAAGTGGGAAATTCCAAGGAATAATTTGAGCAACAACTCCATAAGGCTCATAAATCTCTTGAGATATAGTGTTCTCATCCAAATCAGAAATTGTCCCAGATTCAGCTCTTATAACAGATGCAAAATACCTAAAATGGTCAATAAACAGAGGTAAATCTGCATTTAAAGTCTCTCTTACAGCTTTTCCATTATCAAGTGTTTCAGCAACTGCCAAAGTCTCTAAATTTGCCTCTACTATATCTGCAATTTTGTTTAATAAAGCACTTCTTTGAGTTACAGATGTATGCTTAAACTCTTCAAAACCTTTTTTTGCAGCCTCAACTGCTAAATCAACATCTTTTTCATTTGATCTTGGAATTTTTGTAAGTAATTTTCCATCAACTGGAGAGATATTTTCAATATACTCCCCACTACTTGGAGCAATCCACTCTCCACCTATAAAATTCTCATACTGATTTTTATACTTTGGTCTTTCGTAAATCATAATAACTCCTTTTTGATATTAGATATCAAGGATACTATCACACAAAAGTAGCTTTATAGTTGCATTTATAAAAAGAGTTTTAGGCTATTTTGCAAGTTAAATTTTTGTTATTTTAGTTATAATTTCGGCTTTATATTTAAAAAAAGGGATTATTTATATGTTAGAAGTTTTGATATTGGCATTTGCTTTAAGTATGGATGCATTTGCAGTTTCAATAGGTCTTGGAATAAAGAATAAACAAGATATAAAAATAATGGCTCTAAAAGCTGGGTTATTTTTTGGTATTTTTCAAGCTTTAATGCCATTTTTAGGTTTTTTAGGTGGAATTGGTTTAAGAGAGTATATTCAAGGATATGACAAAATCGTTGCTTTCGTTCTACTTTTACTTATTGGTGGAAAGATGTTATATGAAGCATTTACTGAAAATATAGAAGAGGAGATAGCACAAGTAACAAATAAATTATTATTAACTTTAGCAATTGCAACAAGCCTTGATGCTATGGCTGCTGGGTATAGTTTGCATCTATTTTCTGTAAATGTTTATTTATCAATTTTTATTATAGGAATTATCACGTTTATTATTAGCTATATTGGAGTTTATGTAGGTAAAAGTGGTGGAGAAAAATATGAAAGTAAAGCTGAAATTTTAGGTGGAGTTGTTTTAATACTTATTGGATTTAAAATTTTACTTTTTTAGAGTAATTAAGTGTTAGTCTTTATTTCTAACACTTTTTTAAATCTTTATCAAAACTTATCTTTTCAAATCCTTGTAGCTTACTTTTTGCACAAAGTAAAGCATCTACAAAGTCAATATTCTTATTCTCAATCAAATTAAAAACTTCATTTAAAATCACTTTATCACTATTAACAACTCCATCTAAAGCCAAAATCGATTTTAAATCATTTAATACTTCAGATTTTGGAAGTTGATACAATTTTGTTAATACAAAAAAAGCTTCCATAAATACGACATCTAAGATAATTACTATTTTTTGAGACTTTTCTATCTCAAAAAATATATCTTTTGCAATTTTGAACTGCTCTTCATTGTCTGCGACTAAAAATCTAATTATTATATTTGTATCAATTAAACTTACCATATTTCTCTTCCATAGCTTTAGTCATAGCAAGATTTTTTGCTTCTTCTAGGTCTTCGATTTTTTTTACTCTATTTTTATATTTTCCTGCCAATTTCTCTACAATATTTGTATGATTTGCTGGGTAAATTGTAGCTACTTTTATCTTTCTTCTTTTATCAACTACTTCTATTATATCTGTCATTTTTGTCAATAATGAGATATTTTTTTGTATATCTGCAACACTTATGCTTATCATAAAATAGTCCTTATATATAAATCGTTTTTATTATATATAAATAATATATGCTTGTCAATTAAATTTTTAGCTACTTTTGATATAATCCAAACAAAAAAATATAGGAGAATTTGGTTTTGAGAATTTTATCAGGTATTCAACCCTCAGGAACAATTCACATAGGAAACTACTTTGGTATGGTAAAAAAGATGATAGAGTCACAAAATGATGGTGAACTATTTGCTTTTATAGCTTCATATCATGCATTAACTAGTGTAAAAGATAAAGAGTTTTTAGAGAAAAACTCTTATGAAGCAGCAATTAATTTTTTAGCTCTTGGAATGGATATTGAGAAATCAACTTTTTGGATACAACACGATGTTAAAGAGGTTTTGGAATTATATTGGATATTATCAAACCACACTTCTATGGGACTTTTAGAGAGAGCTCACTCATATAAAGATAAAACTTCAAGAGGAATTAGTGCAAGTCATGGGCTTTTTTCATATCCAGTTTTGATGGCTGCTGATATTTTGCTATTTGATTCAAATATTGTTCCAGTTGGAAAAGATCAAATACAACACGTTGAGATGACAAGAGATATTGCAATATCGTTTAATCATGCATATAAAAAAGATATTTTTGTTTTACCAACTGCAAAAGTAGATGAAAATGTTGCAACAGTTTTAGGAACAGATGGGGCTAAAATGAGTAAATCATATAACAATACAATTGATATGTTTACAACTTCTAAAGAGCGAAAAAAACAGGTTATGAAAATAGTAACTGATTCAAAAGAGCTTGATGAGCCAAAAGAGTGGGAAAACTGCAATATTTATAATATTTCAAAACTATTTATGTCTACAGATGAACTAAAAAATTTACAAAAAAGATATGAAACACCAGGAGAAGGATATGGTCACTTTAAACTTACACTTCTTGAAAAAATAGAAGAGTATTTTAAACCTTATGAAGAAAAAAGAGTAAAACTTTTAGAAAATCCAAAGCAAGTAAGAGAAATGCTTGAATTTGGAGCAAGTAAAGCAAGAAAAATTGCAAGTGAAAAAATAAGAGAAATTAGAGATATAGTTGGCTTAATTTAAAACTATAGTTTTTTAATCTATTATTTCAAAAATTTTTTAAAGGAGCTTTATGTATTCTAAAATTAAAAATATCGTAGATAGTTCATTTTTCTCAAAAGTTATTATCTATTTGATAGTTTTAAATGGTATTACAATGGGTTTAGAGACTTCAAAAACTTTTATGCAAAGTTATGGAGCTTTTACAACTTTATTTAATCAAATTGTTATTACGATTTTTACAATTGAGATTGCTTTGAGAATTTATGTTCACAGAGTATCTTTTTTCAAAGATCCTTGGAGTCTGTTTGATTTTTTTGTTGTAGCAATATCTTTAGTTCCTACAAGTTCAGGATTTGAAATACTAAGGGTTTTAAGAGTTTTAAGGCTATTTAGACTTATAACTGCTGTTCCTCAGATGAGAAAAATAGTTTCAGCACTAATTAGTGTAATTCCAGGAATGTTATCTGTAATTGCTTTAATGACGCTATTTTTTTATATTTTTGCAATTATGTCAACACAACTTTTTGGAGAGAAATTTCCTCTATGGTTTGGAACATTAGGTGAGTCATTTTACACTCTATTTCAAATTATGACTTTGGAATCTTGGTCTATGGGAATTGTAAGACCTGTAATGGATGTTTATCCTTATGCTTGGATTTTCTTTGTTCCTTTTATATTTATTGTAACTTTTGTAATGATAAATTTAGTTGTAGCAATAATTGTTGATGCTATGGCTATTTTAAACAAAGAAGAAGAGCAAAATATAATAGATGAGATACAATATCAAGATAATAACTTAAATAAAGAGATTAAAGAGTTAAAAAATGAGATTAGTGAGTTAAAACATTTACTAAAAAATCATCTAGAAAAATAAAAAGGCTAAATATAGAATGGATGCAATAAATTTAAAAAACTATTTTTTCTATTTTGCTAGTTTTGTAATAATTATTGCGGGAGTTAAAATGGCAAGTGAAGTAGTAGTTATACTATTTTTAGCCATTTTTATCTCTTCTATATTTTCATCTGTTTTAAATTTACTAAAAAATAGAAAAATTCCAAAAATAATCTCATATTTACTTTTAGTTTTAATTGTTTTAATAGTTGGATTTATGTTTGTTTATGTAATAAATATCTCTTTAAAAGATTTTTTAACAAATCTTCCACTATATGAAGAGAAGTTAAGAAATTTGGTTTTAAACTCTATACATCTTATGCAAAGTTATGGATTTGAAATAGAGATTGATAGAGCAAAAATAATGGAAGTTTTAAATTTTGGCTCTTTTTTTGCTCTTACAAAAAATATTATAGGAAGTATTGGAGCATTTTTATCTCAATTTTTATTGGTAATTATTGGAGTTGCATTTATTCTAGCAGAGTCAAAATCTTTTCAAACAAAACTAAAAGTAATATTTAGAAACAACACAAAAAGTCTTGAACATTTTAATCTATTCTCATATAACATTCAAAAATATTTTGTAGTTAAATCTTTTACAAGTTTTCTTACAGGATTTATAGTTACTTTGATGTTAATGTTTTTTGATGTTGATTATCCAGTTTTATGGGGAGTTATAGCAATGTTATTTAACTTTGTTCCAGTTATTGGTTCAATAGTAGCTTCAATCCCTGCAATACTTTTAGCTTTGATGAATCTTGATATTACATCAACTATATGGGTAATTGTACTTTATATGGTAATTAATATATCTATTAGCAATATTTTAGAGCCAAAACTGATGGGAAAAGAGCTTGGATTATCACCTTTGGTAATATTTTTCTCTTTAATTTTTTGGGGTTATATTTTGGGAATTGTTGGAATGTTTTTGGCAGTTCCAATTACTATGACTCTAAAAATAGCTTTTGATTCAAACTCAAATAGCCGTTGGCTTGGTATTTTAATGTCTGATTTATCAAGAAAAAAGCTAAAAAAAAGAGTCTAAGTATTATAAATATTTTTTACAAATAAATATTAGTTTATCTGCACTTTCATCTGTATGAAGAAAAAACTCTTTTATCTCAACAATCTCAAAACCAGATTTTTTTAGAATTTTTTCTAAATACTCTTTTTTATGGTACTCTTGTACTATTTTATCTTGTTCTTTTCTATATTTTCCACTTTTTTCTTTTTCAAAAAGTGTTATATTTGTTTGAAGTTTATCATTTTCAAAAAAAGCATCAATTGCTATAAATTTATCTTCAATATCAATATTTATAGTTCCTTGAGCTACTTCATCAAAACCAAAATATGTGTTTACATCAAATATAAAATAAGCATTTGGATTTAAAACTTTATTAACTTGTAAAATAAACTTTTCTAGCTCAATTTTTGGAATATAGTTTAAAACATCAAAAATTGCAGTTGCACAATCAAATTTTTCTTCAACATCTTCAAGAGCTATAGCTTTTGCATTTAAGCCTTTTTCTTCACAAATTTTTATTTGTTCAGCACTTAAATCAATCCCAAAAGCTTTTTTTTTGTTTATCGCTAAGTTATTTAAAAAATATCCTTGACCACAACCAATATCGATGATATTGTCCAAATCATTTACCATAATAAATTTCAAGAACTCTTTATGAAGAGAGTAAATCTCCTCTTCAAAATCCAAATATGGCTCTATTCTTGCATATAAATCAAGTCCCATTATAAAAATTTCTCTAGTTTATCTTTTAAATCAAAGATTAAATCTTTTTTCGCATAAAATGAGTTTTTGTTTGCTATTAAGTGAGCTGTTGTCTCCATTATTGTTGGTCCAACTTCTAAACCATTTTGTTTCATAGTTTCACCAGTTTCAACAATATCAACAATACAATCACAAAGCCCAACCAAAGGTGCTAGCTCAATTGAGCCATAAAGTTTTATGATTTCTACTGCCATAGCTTTTTGTTCAAAATATTTTTTAGCTATTTTTTCATGTTTTGTAGCTATTGTTATTTTACTTTTATCAAAATTTAGTTTCTCTCCAGCTCTTAAACCAAAAGCAACTTTACATCGTCCTAGTTTTAAATCCAAAAGCTTAATCAAGTCGTACTCTTTTTCTTCTAAAACATCAAGTCCAACAACTCCCAAATCAGCAGCTCCATGCATAACATAAGTTGGTACATCTTGATTTCTTACATTTAAAAACTTAAAACCACTTTTTTCTAATATTAGTTTTCTATCTTCAAAAACAAACTTCTCTCCAAAAGCTTTCTCAAATCTATCAAGAGTTTCATCTGCAATTCTTCCTTTAGGAAGGGCTATTGTTAGCATCTATTATCCTTTTCATATTTTCAAATATTAAATCTTTTTTATATATACTATTTTCAAAAAATTGGCTCAAAAACTCTCCATCTCCACCTGTAAATATTATATTTTTATTTTTACAAATCTCTTTTATAGGTAAAATGATAGATTTTAATAAAGCAAAAAAAACAGCATCTTTTGTTTGAAGCGGTATTTTATCCAAATTAATATTTTTTTCAAAATCACTTTTTGATATTTCTAGCTTTTTTGAGATATTTTTATAAGCTTTGAAAAAACTATTTAATCCTAAAAATATAAAACCACCAATATGTTTTTTATCTTCAATAATATCTACAGTTATTGCACTTCCTGCATCAATAACAACTGCATTTTCTTCAAAATAACAAGCAACAGCTCTATCTACTCCTAAACCTATATAAGAAGTTTTGAAATCTATAAAACTAGCTAGATTTTTTGCATGAGGATTTTTTTTAAGAAGTTTTTTTGTAGCTTTTTCATTTACACTTATGTAAAAAATATCATCTTTAAACTTTGGGATTTTATCATTTTTGTAGTAATTTTTTATATTTTTATCTATAAAAAACTTTGTACTTGTATTTCCAATATCACATAAAATCAAATTTTGCCTTAACAATAATTTTCATAAAAAATCCTTTATAAATATTTTGAATGATTATATCAAATTAGGAAGTAAAAAGGCAAAAAAAAAGGTTGAGCAAA
>ERZ650306.2092-NODE-2092-length-10608-cov-6.590069_pt1 | contig 10608 bp, 7 predicted proteins | sample MGYA00376242_ERZ650306 | MGnify/ENA primary metagenome ERZ650306 (study PRJEB26733, sample SAMN07839244) | wastewater metagenome | biome: urban; feature: wastewater treatment plant; material: waste water | place: USA: North Carolina | collected 2016-03-31 ...
TTGAAGAAGTTACAAATGGGTAGGTACCTTGGTCAATGTCCAACATAACCCCTTGCGCCCCTTCAAACAAGACACGTTTCCCTTGGTCGAGAGTATCATTCAAAATTACAGAGGTATCGGTCACATATTTCTTGATTTCTTGACCATATGCATAGTATTCTTCAAAGATTTCATCAAATTCGATTGGTGTTGACTCGTACATTTTTTCAAATAGACGATTCTTTTCTGCCAAGTTTACTCGCAAACGCTCTGAGAAAATATCTTTATCCAAAAGATCTGCAATACGGATACCAACACGCGCAGACTTATCCATGTACGCAGGACCGATACCCTTGTTGGTTGTACCAATCTTGTTTTCGCCTTTTGATTCTTCTTGCAATTGATCCAATTTGATGTGGTAAGGCAAGATAACGTGTGCGCGGTCTGAAATCCGCAAGTTATCTGTTGTAACACCTGAATTATGGAGATAGTTGATTTCCTTCACCAATGATTTTGGATTGATAACCACACCATTACCGATAACAGAAATCTTTTCTGGGAAGAAGATTCCTGATGGAATCAAGTGCAATTTATATTTAGTCCCATCGATAACGATAGTATGCCCAGCATTATCTCCACCTTGATAACGCGCAATTACTTCAGCATTAGCAGATAAAAAGTCTGTGATTTTACCCTTACCTTCATCGCCCCACTGGGTTCCTACAACAACTACTGATGTCATACTCACTCTTTTTCTGAACTGGCTGACCAGTCCAGCCTTTCTTCTACTTCTGGCAGGAATCTCACCTGCAAGTTTCGTTTTACACACTATTTTATCAAAAAACGAACATTTTTTCAAGAATTTCCTTTATTTTCAATTATTGCGAACATAACAGTTAAATCTTCCTTTTTTTACAAAAAAATACTGAACAAATTACACCTCCAAACATTTTTAAAGAAGTTTTTATGAAGGATTCCCGAAGTCTTTTATCACTTTCAATTGTTTTCAATGATATTTTTCACAAAAAAACGTAGCAGAAATTTGTATTTGTCTATCAAACTAGATAAAATTGGAATAAGACTTTAACAGAAATAAGAAGGACTGAATATGTTACAGAAATTATCCCCAAATAGCCCTATTCTTCAGGCCACCTTCGGTATTGAACGAGAATCCTTACGCATCAATGCAAACCACAAAGTTGCTCAAACACCTCACCCAGAAAAGTTAGGTTCACGTAGCTTTCATTCGTATATTCAAACTGACTATAGTGAGCCACAAATTGAATTGATTACTCCCATTGCTCATTCCACTAAGGAAGCGAGAAGATTCCTTGGTGCGATTACAGACGTAGTGATGCGATCAATGGATAAGAGCGAATACCTTTGGCCCTTATCCATGCCACCTGTCATTTCAGAGGACGACATCCAAATTGCTCAACTAGAAAGTGACTACGAATATCAGTATCGCATCGGCTTAGGAGAACGGTATGGTAAGCTCCTCCAGTCTATGTCAGGTATTCATTACAATTTTGAATTAGGAAAAGACTTAACCCAACAACTTTTTGAATTAAGCGAGGAAACAGATTTTGTCGCATTCAAAAATACCCTCTACCTCAAGTTGGCACAAAACTTCCTCAACTATCGCTGGCTCTTAACTTACTTATATGGAGCAAGTAGTTTAGCCGAAAAAGGATTTTTATCCGAGGAAGTCGGTTGCGTTCGTTCCATTCGCAACTCCAAACATGGCTATGTTAATGCCGAAGACGTTCATATTTCTTTCTCTTCTCTCGAACAATACGTGGCTGACATCGAACAAGCTGTCCAGTCTGGTCAACTATCCGCCGAAAAAGAATTTTATTCCTCTGTTCGACTACGTGGGGCCAAAACGAGTCGCGACTTTCTCAGCAAGGGGATTTCTTATCTGGAATTCCGTACCTTCGACCTTAACCCCTATGACCCGTTTGCTATTAGTCAAGAAACCCTCGACACCGTTCATCTCTTCCTCTTAGCCCTCCTTTGGCTGGACCAACTAGCTGACGTAGACAATGCTTTAACAAAAGCAGATAGACTGAACAACCTCATTGCCCTAAGCCACCCCCATACACCTCTACCTAGCGATGCTGATCCCACACCAATCTTGATTGCCATGAAAGCCATAGTCATACACTTTGGACTGGACGACTACTATAGGCAGCTCATTGCACATGTGGAGGCAGCTCTTCAAGACCCGCGACTAACCCTTTCTGGAAAAATAGCAGAGCAGGTTGAAGATGGATCTCTGGAACATTTTGGCCAGCAACAAGGACAAGCCTTTCATGACTATGCTTGGACAGCCCCTTACGCCCTCAAAGGCTATGAAAATATGGAACTCTCTACTCAGATGATTCTCTTCGATGCTATCCAGATGGGCTTGAATGTGGAGATTTTGGATGAAGAAGACCAATTTCTCAAACTTTGGCATGATGACCATATTGAATACATCAAAAATGGCAATATGACATCCAAAGACAACTACGTGGTTCCCCTTGCCATGGCCAACAAGGTTGTCACTAAGAAAATTTTAGCAGAGGCTGGTTTCCCAGTTCCTGCGGGAGCAGAATTTGCAAATAAAACAGATGCCCTGCGCTATTATGGACAAATTTCCAGCTCTGCCATTGTCGTCAAACCTAAATCCACCAACTTTGGCTTAGGAATCTCAATCTTCCAAGAACCAGCTAGTCTTGTAGATTATGAAAAAGCCTTAGACATTGCCTTTTCAGAAGATAGTCATGTGCTGGTAGAAGAGTTCATAGCCGGTACCGAATACCGTTTCTTCATACTAGATGGAAAATGTGAGGCTGTCTTGCTCCGCGTCGCAGCTAATGTCATAGGTGATGGGCATTCAACTATCCGAGAATTGGTCGCTCAAAAAAATCAAGACCCTCTGAGAGGACGTGACCATCGTTCACCACTTGAAATCATCAATCTCGGTGAAATTGAACTACTTATGTTAGAACAGCAGGGCTATACTCCAGATACAGTACTTCCCGAGGGCATTCAAGCCTTTCTACGCGGTAATTCTAATATCTCAACGGGTGGTGACTCAATCGATATGACTGACCAGATGGGTGAATCTTACAAGCAATTAGCTGCCAACATGGCACGCGCAATGGGGGCCTGGGCTTGCGGTGTAGATTTGATTATCCCAGATATATATCAGGCAACCAGCAAAGAAAAACCGAACTGCACTTGTATCGAACTCAACTTTAACCCAGCTATGTACCTGCACACCTATACCTTTGCAGGACCAGGACAAAGTATCACACCGAAAGTTCTACGGAAACTGTTTGCGGAAATTTAATACTGAATGATCCATTGTCAAAAGGCCTGATAAGTAAATGAATCCAGAGGAACTTTTCTCTCAATTCCCACGAAATTAAAAGTTACAGAGTTTACTTTCTTTATAATGCGTTAAATAAAAACTGGCTGACACGGTCAGTTTTTTCTTATGGTCGTCTCCTTTCCGCATTTTCTTTACTTGTGCTATAATTAAAGTTATGGATAAAATTATTAAAACACTATCAAAAAGCGGGCATTTCCGTGCCTTTGTGCTAGATAGCACAGAAACCGTGAAAACAGCCCAAGAAAAACACCATACTATGGCGTCGTCCACCGTTGCTCTGGGCCGCACTCTCATTGCTAATCAAATTTTGGCTGCCAATGAAAAAGGCGATACAAAAATCACCCTGAAAATCTTGGCCAATGGAGCCGTTGGTGCTATTATCTCCGTTGCCAATACCAAAGGTCAGGTCAAGGGCTACATTCAAAATCCAGACTTGGATTACAAACGGACAGCGACTGGCGAAGTCATCGTCGGACCCCTTGTGGGGAACGGACAATTCCTAGTCATCACAGACTACGGAACAGGCCACCCCTACAACTCCATGACACCCTTGATTTCTGGTGAAATCGGTGAAGACTTTGCCTACTTCCTAACAGACAGCCAGCAGACGCCTTCTGCGGTGGGACTGAACGTTTTGTTGGACGAAGAAGATAAGGTCAAGGTAGCTGGCGGATTCTTGTTGCAAGTTTTACCAGGTGCAACTGAGGCTGAAATTGCCCGTTTCGAGAAACGCATCCAAGAAATGCCTGCCATTTCGAGTTTGCTGGCTTCTGAAAACCATATAGAAGCTCTGCTATCCGCTATTTATGGCGACGACGACTTCAAACGACTGTCAGAAGAAGAAATCGGTTTTGTCTGCGACTGCTCTAAGGACCGCTTCCTCGATGCTCTAGCCAGCTTGCCAAAAGCGGACCTGCAAGAGATGAAGGAAGAAGACAAGGGCGTGGACATCACCTGTCAATTCTGCCAGACCCATTACCACTTTGACGAAAACGATTTGGAGGAACTCATCAATGGCTAATCTCAATACCCCTTTCATGATTGGTGATGTGGAAATCCCCAATCGCTGCGTGCTGGCCCCGATGGCTGGCGTGACCAACTCGGCCTTCCGCACCATTGCCAAGGAAATGGGCGCAGGCCTGGTCGTTATGGAAATGATTTCCGAAAAAGGCCTTCTCTACAACAACGAGAAGACCCTTCATATGCTCCATATTGACGACAACGAATACCCTATGTCCATCCAGCTTTTCGGCGGCGATGCCGAAGGACTGAAACGAGCTGCCGACTTCATCCAAACCAACACCAAGGCTAATATCGTAGATATTAACATGGGATGCCCTGTCAACAAGGTCGTTAGAAACGAAGCTGGTGCCAAGTGGCTCAAGGACCCCGACAAGATTTACCACATCATCAAGGAAGTGACCTCAGTCCTCGATATTCCCTTGACTGTTAAAATGCGGACGGGTTGGAACAATACCGACCTAGCGGTCGAAAATGCCCTGGCCGCAGAAAGTGCCGGTGTGTCTGCCCTGGCCATGCACGGACGGACCCGCGAGCAGATGTACACAGGAACCGTTGACCTGGAAACCCTCACCAAGGTGGCTGGTAGCCTGACCAAGATTCCTTTCATCGCAAACGGCGACATCCGCAATGTAGAAGATGCCCGTCAGCGAATTGAAGAAGTCGGAGCCGATGCCGTCATGGTCGGACGGACTGCCATGGGCAATCCTTATATCTTCAACCAAATCAACCACTATCTTGAAACTGGAGAAGTCCTACCCGACCTCTCCTTTGAAGATAAACTCGAAGTCGCCTTCGACCACCTGAACCGATTGACCAATCTAAAAGGCGAATCCATCGCCGTACGTGAATTCCGTGGTCTTGCGCCACACTACCTCCGTGGTTCAGCAGGTGCTGCCAAGATCCGTGGCGCCGTTGCCCGAGCAGAGACTATCGAGCAGGTCCAAGAACTCTTTGACCAAGCTAGAGAGGCCTATCAAGAACGGATTGCCAAATAATCGAGTAGGGACTAATTTCTAGTCCCTCTCACACCACCGTGCGTGCCGTTCGGCACACGGCGGTTCAACTAACTTTTAACGCATGTCGTTTTAGATAATAATCTAAGCAAGAAACCAGTCCACGTTTAGCGAGGACTGGTTTTGATATGGCACGTTTCAGTACAGACCTCTGAGCCACTAATTGATAATGGTCTCCCCAGCCAGATACTTTATCCGCTATCCACTTCGGTACTCCTAATTTGAGAAGTCCCCATAATCGCCTAGATTTCTTCTTCCATTGTTTCCAGATAATAACTCTTATTCGAGTTCTTAGTCGTTCATCAATGCTTTCCATGACTGATTTCATGTTCGTCATAGAAAAGTAGTTTATCCAACCTCGGATGACCCAGTTTAGTCGCTCAATTCGGCTGTCTAAGTCAATACTCCACTTACGGGCCGTTAGTTTCTTGAGTTTTCTCTTGAAACTCTGTACGCTATCCTGATGCGGTCGACTTTTCCAGCCCTCAGATGATTTCCAGAACCCGAATCCTAGGTACTTTAATTTGCTCGGTCTCACAATCTTGGTCTTGGTCATGTTGACTTTCAAACCTAATCGTTTTTCAATATAACGACTAATTGAATGCATAACACGTTTAGCCGCCGCCTCACTACCAACTGTGATGACGCAGTCATCTGCGTAGCGAACGAAGCGAAGTCCGCGATTTTCCAACTCTTTATCTAGCTCATTAAGCATGATATTAGACAGGAGCGGTGATAGGTTTCCTCCCTGTGGCGTTCCAACTAGTGTTTTATACCGTTGTCCGTTGATGACTACACCTGAATGTAGGTACTTACGAATTAAAGATTCTGTATCTCCATCTTGGATAATGTTATGAACAAGCGACATCAGTCTATCTTGAGGAACGGTATCGAAAAACTTCTCAAGGTCTATGTCCACTACCCACTCATAGCCGTCATTAAGGTATTCTAATAACTGGATAACAGCTTGTTCGCATGACCGATTGGGTCTGAATCCGTAGCTCTTCTCAGAGAAATAGGGTTCGCAAATGGGACTAATGACTTGGACAATGGCTTGTTGTATCATTCTATCCATGACCGTTGGAATGCCTAGCTGGCGAACTCCGCCGTTAGGCTTGGGAATTTCAACTCGTAAAACTGGCTGAGGCTTGTACTTTCTCTGCTTTATGAGTTCTTTAGTTGAAAGCCAGTGTTTGCGGAGATAGTCATCTATTTCGTCAATGGTTATGCCGTCAATTCCAGCAGAACCTTTATTAGCCCTAACTTGATTGTAAGCATCCAACATATTTGAACGAGATAGGATATTATCTAGTAACTGTGACATGTGTGTATTCCTTTCTTATTTCGGTGTCTGTAGGATATCTTATATTGGCGAACTTTCTTCTAATCAATACGTGACCGCACCCAGTTCTATCAGACCATTCTTTTACAGACGCAAGTGAAGTAGGTATACTTCGGTTAATAGTTCAGCCCTTCGCTCCGTTTCCATTACAGAAACTTCATCACTACTATGGCTTCGGCTGACTTCTCATGATTCGTTGTTACTACGTCTTATTGACGCCCATGAGACCTCACGGGATAAGTCGTACATCTTTCCTCGTTTACACTCGTGATTTACGCATATAGGTTACGACTACCTTTTTGGACTTTAATGTTCTTAGCCACCTTGTCCGCTATATACGCCTTCGTATCACGTTTCTGTTCGTAGTGCCACGATTTCGCTATCCCTTCCTCTCCCCGCTACCTCACGATAGTCAGGCTTGGGAGTCGCTATTGGGTTCACCGGTAGCGGGTGCCCACGGAGGACTTTCACCTCAGATGTACGACATGCCCGTCGTACATATCAAAACCTCCAGTATCAGCTGGAGGTTTCTTTATCTATTTGATGAACTTTCTTTCAAACGGTAGGTTTTTCTAGGTTTGCGCTTGGGCAAGCGTTCCACTCCAACTTCTTCCACAAAGTCGCCATACTTAGCTAGGAAATTATTGTGGAGGATTTTTTTGTCGGGTGAGATAAGATTGACCAAGTCTGTCGCAGCGTAGATGTTAAAGGGTTGCTGCAGGAGATTGAGAAAGGTTGGATTCCACTTCATCCGTCCCTGAATCCGCTGGATAGAGGTCATGACAATCTCGTAATGGTCAAAGGCAAAATCCTCTGCCGTCAAGACCTGACCCTCATAAGAACACTGCGAAGTCTTGAAATCCACATCGATCACAATCGGCTCCCTGCCATCCGGCCCTGGCTTGACCAGGTCCAAAGCTTGGCTAGGCAGGTAAACCAAGTGGGCAATGGTCATCATCCAGCCCCTAGGATCCCGCTCAGGGTTGGAGACTGTTAGGAGTTGCTCTATATGGCTACGAGGTAAATCCAATCCTGCTTCTTTTTTTATCTCACGCTGGCAGGTCTGGTAGGCATCCTCGCCTCTGGCAATAAAACCACCGACCAAGGAGAGTTTGTGTTGACAAGGATGAGTAGCCCGCCGAATCAAGAGGAGCTTTATTCGACCCTGGACAAAACTATAGACCACCATATCAGCCGTAACACTCGGCTTTTCAAAACGTGGCAAATCTTGTTGCTTATACCAGATTAAGAACTCTTCTTCCGTCCCATATTTTTCATAATATTCCTTGTCTGATAGAACAGCAGGCCTAGCCATTTTGAGCCACCTGCCCCTCTTTTATAGACTTAGACCATTGGTACCAACCGACCGCACTGTTCAAGGCATAAACCCAGTACATGGCTTGCATGTGAAGAGAAGTCCCCCACCAGAGATAGATAGAGAAGAGATTGGTCGCAATCCAGAAAATCCACTGTTCACGATAAAGATAGGTCATCAAAAATTGACCCGTCCAGTTGGTCCCGTCTGTGATGGAGTCACGGAATGGACGAGCCGAACCAACCGATTGATAAATCAAGCCAAAACTTGCCCAAACCAGTAGAGTGAAGCCCAGCCATTTGATCCAGCCCTTCCAGTCCAACTTACGTGCCTCAAATTCCGTCTCCTCCTCTTCCGCCACTCCATTAACACGGGCAGTCAACCAAACATATAGTCCAACTGGCTGCATGACAATGAAAAAGATAGCTGTCATCACTTCTCCATAAAACATATTTTGATAGGAGAGGGCAAAGTAAATCACACTATTTAGAAAACCAAAAAAGTAGTTACTAGCACGACCTTCCGCCACCATAATCACGCAGACAATACCCGTCCAGGAGGTAAAAAGTCCAACCCAGTCATGATTGGCAGCACCATTGGTAAATTCTAATACAATCGGCACACTAGACAGGGCCAGTAAGTAGCACCATTGAAAGAGCGTCCGCCCTTGAAACAGGTCCGCCATAATTGCCTGCAGGACCCCAAGTAGGCCCAGTTTTCCTGCCCTATGTGCAATTGCAGCCATATTTTCCGGCACCTGCTTCACAGCTGTCTTCATTCCTTCGAATCGTTGGAACATTTGATTCATATCTTCCTCCTAATATTCCTGATAGATGCCATCGATCAACTGAATGGCCTTGGCATAATTTTCTGCATAATCCCCACCAATATAAGTCAACTGGGTTTGCGGGTGATTTTTAACAACCAGTTCTTTCAAATGTTCGGTGAAGGCATTGCGAATATCAGCGTCAGCCATGGTCATATCCCGAAAACCGTCATCCACATAAGAGCCTGTCGGTAGAACAAAGATAATCAGATCCCATTTTTCATTCTTAACTGTATCACCACAGAGCGAGTGGAAAGAACTGGAAGTTTCGCCGATGTAGTAGTCGTAGTAGGCTTCTGTCACGGTCGCATTGGTATCCGCAATGACCAGACCACGATTGGTATCCGAGTCAATCAGATCTGAGGTCTGGCGATACTGGCCCGTCAAGAGATAGTTGTAGTCCTTGCCTGTCAACTCATCATCACGCACATTAAAGCGTTGTTGGTAGTAGCGAGCATATTCCAGCGAAACAGGACAGGAATAATAACGACCCAAATCCCGCACCAGCGTGGTTTTTCCATTTGAAGCAGAGCCGACCACCAAGACATTCTTAGAAAAATGACGTCGGAAGGGCTTGGCGATGGAATTCCAGTACTTGGCAGGATTTTCTCGAATCAGAGTCGCAGAAATCCCAAAATTTCGCTCCGTAAAGGAAGCCAGATAGCCCCGTGACCGCAATTCCTCTGCATACCCTTTTTCTGAAACGTAGAAAACGAGCTCTTCATCCTCCTTAATCGCCACCAAGGCCTGCAAGGCTTCTAACCAAGGTGTCCACCCTTCTGGATAAGGGGGCATACCTGTCTCATCCAACTTAAAGACGGATACTAGAGGCTCGTCGTTGAAGGTTTCACGGATATAGCGGAAACGCTTCGCCTCCGGCAGCACCACCAGCAGCTCCGGACCGTTGAGCGGCCCAAGGTAGTGGCGCGCCTGGCCCAGACGTTGAATACGGATCGGCTCAAACGCCTGCCGGCTTAACGCCAGGTGGGTAAACTTCGAAGGCGCGCCCAGGCGCCAGCTGTCAGGGAACAGGCGCACCGTGGCGCCCGCCAGCCCCAGCTCGCGTGCCCAGCGGTGAAGGCGGTTGAGCATATCGTCGAGGCTCTCCGCCGCCGCCAGCCGCGTTTGCAGCTGCAGCAGGCGCTGGAACAGGCTTTCATTGGCGACCGCCTGCTCCATCAGCAGCGACATATTCTCTTCCAGCACATGAATATGGTTACGCGCCCGCATCATGTGCCACTCCACCAGCGAAATCGTACCGCGCACCGGATGCGGGACGCGGAGATGTTCGACCTGGGCGGCATTACGAATAAAAAATTCAGGATGTTGCAACAGATAGTCCACCACTGCGCGATCGTTCAACGCGCTGGCAACCTCCTGCTGTTCTTCCCCGATTGGTTTCATAAATGAATAAATCCATCATAGACATGGGCCGCCGGGCCGGTCATAAACAGCGGCTGGCCCGGGCCTTTCCAGGCGATATCAAGACGACCGCCGGGTAATTCCACACGTACCGTTTCAGCGAGCAGCCCCTGCTGGATCCCCACCGCCACCGCGGCGCAAGCGCCGCTGCCGCAGGCCTGGGTTTCCCCCGCGCCGCGTTCAAAGACGCGCAGGCGAATATGTTCGCGCTTAACGACCTGCATAAAGCCGATATTGGCGCGCTCCGGGAAGCGCTCGTGGCTCTCCAGCACCGGACCCAGGGATTTGCACGGACCGCACCAGGGC
>ERZ650306.2093-NODE-2093-length-10602-cov-10.360102_pt1 | contig 10602 bp, 10 predicted proteins | sample MGYA00376242_ERZ650306 | MGnify/ENA primary metagenome ERZ650306 (study PRJEB26733, sample SAMN07839244) | wastewater metagenome | biome: urban; feature: wastewater treatment plant; material: waste water | place: USA: North Carolina | collected 2016-03-31 ...
CTCTTCCGATCTGTGTGCGGTACGCATACGGTAGCTATTTTCCGTGAAGGCTTGCGCCAGGTGTTGCCGGAAGGCATCGAGCTCGTAAGCGGCCCGGGGTGTCCGGTTTGCGTTACCGACCAGTCTTATATGGACAAAGCCTTGGCGTATTCCAAGATGAGCGATGTTATCGTCGCTACGTTCGGGGATATGCTGAAGGTGCCCGGCTCTCACGGCACGCTGTGGGAAGCGAAGGGCGAAGGCGCTGACGTGCGCATCATCTATAGCCCGATGGAGGTTATTGAACTGGGCCGTCAGAATCCGGACAAGCACATTGTGTTCCTTGCTATCGGCTTTGAAACCACCATTGCTGTTATTGCCGCCACGGTAAAGGCTGTAGCCGACGCCGGCGTCAATAACGTATATTTCTTGGTGTCGCACAAGCTGGTTCCGCCGGCTTTGCGCGCTTTGTTGGACCAGAAGGAAGGCCATCTTGACGGCTTCATCTTGCCTGGTCACGTTAGCGTTATCATCGGCGAAAAGCCCTATCAGTTCTTGGCTGACGAATACAAGATTCCGTCTTGCATCGCCGGCTTTGACGGTGTGGAAATTCTCGCGGCAGTGCGCGATTTATTGCAGCAACGCAAGACCGGCAATTTCTACGTAGGCAATCAGTACAAATCCGTTGTAGCGAAAACGGGGAATCCTGTGGCCGTGAAATTAATCGAAGAGCTGTACGAGCCTAGCGACGATACGTGGCGCGGCCTGGGGGTTATCCCTGGTTCCGGCCTTCGCCTCAAAGGTGAATACGCGCGCTTTGACGCTGAACGGGCATTGCCGCTCGGCGATATTGGCGACGTAGTGAATCCGAACGGCTGTCAGTGCGGCCGCGTATTACAAGGCCTTATCAAGCCTGACGAATGCGCGTTATTCGGCAAAGCCTGCACGTCCGATCATCCCATCGGCGCTTGCATGGTATCCGTAGAAGGTAGCTGCGCTGCTTGGTATAAATATGGTCGCTCCAGTGGCGGTCAAACGTGGGAGGAATAAGTGTGGACGAAGTAATTCGGTTAGTACACGGTAATGGTGGTCGCTTCAGTCATGAATTGATGGAACGTCACATTATGCCGTATTTTAAAAATGATGTGTTAGCAGTTTTGCACGACGGTGCGCAGTTTGCCGTACCGCAGGGCCGCATGGCCTTTACGACGGATTCGTACGTCGTAACGCCGGCGTTCTTCCCGGGCGGTAATATTGGTAAGCTCGCCGTTTGCGGTACTGTTAACGACTTGACTATGAATGGTGCCATTCCGCAGTATTTAAGCTGTGGCCTTATCTTGGAAGAAGGCTTGCCCATTGCGACCTTGGAAGCGGTGCTGGAAACGATGGCGCGCATGGCCAAGGAAGCCGGTGTGGCTATTGTTACAGGCGATACGAAGGTCGTGGAAAAGGGCGCTGTTGATGGCTTGTACATCAATACGGCCGGCGTTGGCATGATACCGGATTCCGTTCATATTGAACCGGCTCGCGTAAAACCGGGCATGAAGGTTATCGTTACCGGCTCTGTAGGTGACCACGCCGTAGCCGTTATGGGTAGTCGCTTTGGTTTGTCCTTGCCGGAAGGCATTAAGACGGACTGTGCGCCGCTCAACAGCCTGACACAGGCGATGCTGACGGCTGCACCGGATATCGCTGTGCTGCGCGATCCGACCCGCGGCGGACTGGCGGCAACGCTCAATGAGATCGCCCAGCAGTCCGGCGTTGGCATCGTTCTCGACGAGGCGGCAATTCCAGTCGATCCGCAGGTGGCCGCGGCCTGCGAATTCCTTGGACTCGATCCGCTCAACATCGCCAACGAAGGCAAGCTTGTCGCGATCTGTCCGGCGGATGAGGCCGACGCCCTCGTCGCCGCGCTACGCGGCCATCCGCTGGGCATCCGCGCCGCGCGCATCGGCGAGGTGGTTGCCGACACGCATCGCTTCGTGCAAATGAAAACCGCTCTGGGCGGGCGGCGGATGGTGGATTGGCTGGCGGGCGAGCAACTGCCCCGGATCTGCTGAAGGCGCGGGCCACGGCGGGCCCGCGTCGCTTCTTCAAGGGTTGCCGCGCGGCCCTTCCATGCGGCCGTCCGACCCGCCGCGGTTTCGTTCCCGATCTGGCGGAAGGGCGATCTGGCGCTGGGGCATCGGTGCTTCCATGCGCTGTTGCGCGCCCTGATTGAAGTTGCCGGCCGGTGCCGGGTTCATCTGCGGCGGTGGGAGGTTGGGGCGGGGCGCCTCGAAACGCTCCTGCCGCGGTGGCGCTTGACGATCGCCTCCCGGCGGAAACGCGCGATCCCGTTCCGGCCTGGGTTGGAACACGTTGCCGCTGCCTACCGGAGGCGCCGGCATCGGGGCGACGTTGGGGGCGCCGCGGTTCGGTTCCGGGCGTTGGAGTTGCTGGGGAGGCGCTTGCTGGGTCTGGGGCGGGGCTCCGCGCTCCTGACGGGGCGGGAAGGGGCGATCCATGTCCGGCCTGAAGTTGCGATCCCGATCCGGTTGAAAATGGCGCTCCCGATCGTCCCGGTCGTCCCGATGGGGCGGGAAAGGCTGCTGCCAGCCACTCGGCGGCGGGGCGGGCATGACCCGCGGTTGCGGCGGCGGGCGACGCCAGCGGTAATCGTCGAACCACGGCTGATGGCGATAGTGATTGCCCCAGTATTCGCCTATCGAAAAGGTGATCAGCGGAATGCCGATCGTCGTGCCGTATTGCGGGACCGGCAGCGGGGTGCCGCGCCACGGATAGGACAGGCTCTCGCCGAAAACCCAACCGCGCACGCCGTCCGAAAGGAGGATGTCGCACCAATCGTAGTTTGGCAGGCACCCGATCACCCGCACATCCAATCCTGGGTACAACATGGCCACGACCGGGTAGCTTGTGTCGGGTCCGGCGAAGAGCTGGACCGGTGTGTTGATGTAGATCTGCTGGGCTTGGGCGGCTACAGGCAGAAGCAGGGCCGTTGCGCCGGCGAGCGCGGCCGTTTTGAGGGAGCTGAGGCGGTGAAGGGCTGGGCGAAGGGGCATGGCGTGCTCCCGGTGAGTCTGGTCGGCCGCCCGGCGGGCGGCACACATCGTCATCTTAGAGCCTGTCACCCGCCGCGTCTGCGCCCGTCTGTAAGTGCAGGTTTCCAGGCCCGCGACGATTTCAATGCAAGCCTGTGGCCTCCCCATGAGCCGGTCAAGTTGCGGGTTCCGCCGCCGTTGAGAGGGGAACATCCCTGACGATTCTCGGAGACGAACATGAAAATCGCTACAGCCAGCCTGGATTTTTCCGCGACCCACCGTAGCGCCAGCACGGTCGTCGTCGAGGAGCGTCTGAGCGCCTGGGTCGGTCCGCGTCCGCAGGCGGAGGCGGCGCCGAGCCGCAGCGTGGATCTGTCCGACGAGGCGCGGCAGGCCTTGCGCCTCGATCAGGCGGCGCCGTCGGCTGTCGCGCCGGCAAGCAGCGATGAGACGGAGGCCGATCCCCGGATGGCGCTGATCAGGTCCATCGTCGAAATGCTCACCGGACGGCCGGTCCGCGTGATGTCGTCGTCCGCTCTGGCGGTCGAGGGCGCGGCGATGGCAGCGACCTCCGAGGCCCGGTCGGCCGCGGGCGTGTCCGCCCAGCCGCAATTCGGCCTGGAATACACGCGCAGCGAGACGCGACAGAGCATCGAGGAAACGCATTTCGAGGCGAGCGGCACGGTCCGCACCGCAGACGGCCGGTCGATCGGCTTCAGCGTTGCCCTTGCCATGCAGCGCACCGAGACGACCCGCAGCAGCGTGAGCCTGCGTCTCGGAAATGCGGTGAGCAAGGATCCGCTGGTGATCAACTTTGGCGGGAATGCCGCGAGCTTGCAGAATCAGCGCTTCCGCTTCGATCTCTTGGGCGATGGCAACAAGGTGGACGTGCCGGTGCTGGCGCAGGGAAGCGGATTCCTGGTGCTGGACGCGGTCGGGGCGGGCAAGGTGGAATCCGGCCGCCAGCTCTTCGGTCCGGCCAGCGGCGACGGCTTTGCCGATCTGGCGAAATACGACAGCGACGCCAACGGCTGGATCGATGCCGCCGATCCGGTGTTCGGCCGGCTCGGCGTATGGACGCCCGACGCGAAAGGCGGCGGAGCGGTGACCGGGCTGGGTGCGGCCGGCGTCGGCGCGCTCTATCTCGGGCGGGCGGCGACGCCCTTCACGCTGAAGGACGGCGCCGAGCTGGGGGCGATCCGCAGTTCCGGCATCTACGTGGCCGAGGATGGTCGCGTCGGAACCCTGCAGCAGGTGGATCTGAAGGTTTGATCAGCCCGGCTGTCCGGCCTTGGCGCGGAAGCCGGCCGGTACGCCGACGGGCTTCTTGACGGCATAGTCGAAGAAGATGATGCCGGTTTTGCCGCGGGCCACTTCGCGACCGCTGGCCTTGTCGGTCGCCCGCCAGACCAGGTCGCAACCGTAGCGGTTGAAGTCCGCGGGGGTCATCTCGAACACCAGGGTTTCGCCGTGGAAGGCTTCCGACTTGTACTGCACGGCGGCGTCCGCCACCACGATGCCGACGCCTTCGACGTCCAGTTCGGTGTAGCCGAGAAACTTGAAGAAACGCACCCGCGCTTCCGACACCAACGAGATCAGTGCCGAGTTGTCGAGGTGGTGGCCGTAGTTGATGTGGTTGATGTAGATCGGCACTTCGGTGGAAAACACGAACTGCGCGGGCATGTCGATGATGATGCGGGCCATGGGGTGAAATCCTTGCCTGAAAGCGGAAAGGGCGGATTATCGCACCGCTGCGGGTGCCGATTGCCGTTGCGGTCGGTGGCAGGCAGAATCGTCCGTCCGACCTTTCGGGAGCCGCCCGTGGAACGCTTCACCATCTCCCTCGACGAGGAACTCGCCCGCGAATTCGATGCGCTGATTGCCGCGCGCGGCTATTCCAACCGCTCGGAAGCGGTGCGCGACATCCTGCGCGCCCACATCGAAACCAGCCGTCTGGCGCGGGAGGACGCGTCCCACTGCGTTGCGAGTCTTTCTTACGTGTACAACCACCACGAGCGCGAACTGGCCGAACGCCTCACCCACGATCAGCACGACCACCACGATCTTTGCGTTGCCACGCTGCACGCCCATCTGGATCACGACAATTGCATCGAAAGCGTGATCCTGCGCGGGCCCACCGCCGAGGTGCGGGCCTTTGCCGACGCGCTGATCGCCAAGCCCGGCGTCCGTCATGGTGCCCTCAATCTCGTCTCGGCCGAGCCCGGCAGCCAGCCCCACGCCCATCCTCACGGCCATTACCGGCCGCGGAGTTGAACCCGGCAACGGGTGAATTTGTTTGGTTGGCCGGGTTTGTGTGAACTAAAATATTTTCATCATACGTAACCGGGAGTGCGGTCATGCCGGCTCTGCCTGACGACGGTTTCGCCCTCGTCCTGCTGGTTTTTGCACTGGGCCTCAGGCACGGCTTCGATGCCGATCATCTCGCCACCATCGACGGCCTGACCCGCTTCAACGCCCGCAGCAATCCCCGTTGGGCGCGCTTTTGCGGAACCCTGTTTTCCCTTGGCCACGGCGCCGTGGTGGTGGCCATTGCGCTGGCGGTGAGTCTGTTGTCACGGCGCTGGACGGCGCCGGAGTGGCTCGAATTGTCGGGCGCCTGGATCTCCATCGTCTTCCTGACTTTGCTCGGCGTGCTTAATCTGCGGGCGGTGTTTGCGGCCGGAGCCCATGAAGTCGTGTCGCCGGTTGGGCTCAAGGGGCGCTGGCTCGGGCGCTTTGGGCAGGTCGCCCATCCCGCCGGGGTGGCGCTGGTCGGGGCGCTGTTTGCGTTGTCCTTCGACACGGTGAGTCAGGCCGCGCTGTTCGCGGTGGCTGGCGTGCAAGCCGGCGGTTGGCAGCACGCGCTCGGCCTCGGCTTGGCATTCATGGGCGGCATGCTGGTGGCGGACGGCGCCAACGGCTTGTGGATTGCCCGGCTGATCGCCCGTGCCGACAGCGTCGCCCGCATCGCATCGCGGGTCATGGCGCTGGCGGTGGCCGGCATGAGTCTGCTGGTGGCGGCCTACGGTGCCGCACGCCTTGCCCTGCCGGGCCTCGAAGCCTGGGGCGAAGGCAAGGAGCTGGCCCTTGGCGCGGCGGTGGTCGGTGTGATTTTCGTGAGTTTCATGCTCGGTCTGTATCTGGCGCGTCAGCGGGGTGTCGAGCCGGTGACGGGTTGAGCGCCGTTTCTCGCGCAGTGCCGATCCAAACGAACTTGCGCGGCCTTGCGTGGGTGTGCTTTCTGCTTGCCGAGGTGGCGCTTGCGGGCGGTGTTCCGACGCTGGATACCGTCGAAGTACAGTCGGGCGCCGCCGATCTGATCGGCCTCGCCGGTAGTGCCACGGAAGGCACGGTGAGCGCGAAGCAGCTCGCAACCCGTCCGCTGCTACGTCCGGCCGAGGTGCTCGAGACCGTGCCCGGCCTGATCATTTCCCAGCACAGCGGCGATGGCAAGGCCAATCAGTATTACCTGCGCGGCTTCAATCTGGACCACGGAACCGACTTTGCCACCTGGCTGATGGGCATGCCGGTGAATATGCCGACCCACGCTCATGGTCAGGGCTATACCGATCTGAACTTCTTGATCCCCGAACTGGTTTCGACGCTGCGCTACCGCAAGGGGCCGTATTACGCGGAGGAGGGCGATTTTGCGTCGGCCGGCGCCGCGCACATCGACTACCGGCGCAGTCTGGAGCGGGATTTCGTGCAGGTCGAACTCGGAGAGCACCGCTACAGCCGCCTGCTGGCCGCCGGTTCGCGGCCTGTGTCGGAAGGCGGGCCGGTGCTGCTCGGGCTCGTCGAGGCAGCCTACAACGACGGGCCGTGGGTCGAGCATGAAAATCTGCACAAACTCAATGGGATGCTGCGGCTGTCCGGCGGCAGTGTCGCCAACGGCTGGTCGGTCGCCGCGATGGCATATGAATCCCGCTGGTCGGCCACCGATCAGGTGCCGCGCCGGGCCATCGACAGCGGTTCGATAAGTCGTTTCGGCAGCCTCGATCCGACCAGCGGCGGCAAGACCCGCCGCGCCAGTCTGTCCGGCGAGTGGGCGAGTAGCGACGCCGCCGGGCGCGCTCGCGCCAGTGCCTACTTCATCGATTACCGTCTCGATCTGTTCTCCAACTTCACCTATGCGCTGGACGATCCTGTGCGGGGCGATCAGTTCGAGCAGGTGGATCGCCGCCAGATCCTCGGCGCCACCGGCAGTCGAACCTGGTTTGCCGACTGGGCCGGTCGGCCGGTCGAAGTGACCCTCGGCAGCCAGTTCCGTCACGACCGCATTGGCGAGATTGGGCTCTTCCTCACCGAAGCGCGTCGGCGCTACGCCAGCGTGCGCAGCGACCGGGTGAACCAGACCCAGCTTGGCGTCTTTGGAGAGGCTCAGGTGCAGTGGCTCGAAAAACTCCGCACCACGCTCGGTGTGCGTGCCGACCAGTATCGTTTCGACGTCGTCAGCGACACGCCCGTCAACGGCGGTCGCGCCGATGCCTTCTTCGCGGCGCCCAAGCTGGGTGTGGTGCTCGGGCCGTGGGCGCGGACCGAGTTCTACGTAAACCACGGCCACGGCTTTCATAGCAACGACGCCCGCGGCACGACCCTCCGCGTCAATCCCGATCCGCGCAGCCCGGAATTCGGCCAGTCGGTCGAGCGGGTCCGGCCTCTGGTGCGCACCCGCGGCACCGAAATCGGCCTGCGTAGCGCGCCGGCGCCGGGCTGGCTGAGCACGTTGGCGCTATGGCGGCTCGACGTGGCGTCCGAATTGCTGTTCGTCGGCGACGCAGGTATCACCGAACCCAGCCGCCCGTCGCGCCGCCAAGGCGTCGAATGGAGCAACTTTTGGACACCCTGGGCCGGGGTGACCGCCGACGCCGATCTGGCCGTATCCCGTGCCCGTTTTCGCGACGCCGATCCGGTCGGCTCGCGCATTCCCGGCGCCGTCGCCACGGTCGCCTCGCTGGGTGTCGCAATCGATCCGGGCGGGCGCTGGTTCGGCGGTCTGCGTCTGCGCCATTTCGGTCCGCGTCCACTGATCGAGGACAATTCGGTACGATCCGCATCCTCGACCTCGACCAATCTTAAATTTGGCTACCGTGTCGATCGGCACATCACGGCATCGCTGGACGTGTTGAACCTGTTCAACCGCAAGCTCAGCGATATCGATTACTACTACGAGTCCCAGTTGAAGACCGAAAGCCATCCCGTCGCCGACATCCACAGTCATCCGTCCGAACCGCGAACCGTGCGGCTGACGTTGCGGGTTGCCCTGTGATGACCGATCGCGGACTGCATTACGCGTTGGGCGCGTCGATCCTCGTTCATGGCTTGGTGCTGGGCTTGGGCGGCGGCTTGCCCGTGCCGCAGCCGGACGCGCCGCATCTGCTCGAAGCCCGGCTGATCCCGAAGGCGCCACCGGAGGTCCTGCCGGAAAGGAAAACCGAAGTGCCGCATCTCGCGCCGCCGGTGCCCCACGCGGCACCTCCTCAGCCGGCCCGTCACCCCAGGGCGGCGACCCGGCCCGAACCTGTCGCGCTGCAGCAGCGCCTGGTGAGCGAAGCGCCTAGCGATCATCCCGCTCCGGCCATCGTGACCGCGCCGGCGCCATCTACCCCGCTGGCGGCGAGCGCGCCGGCGGCGGCCGGTCCGGTCGCGCCTGCCGCCGGTCCGCCAAGTCAGACTGCGGCGGCGGCCAGCTATTCGCCGCCGAACTTCGGCGCCCGCTACCTCGACAATCCCAAGCCCGGCTACCCGCTCATTGCCCGTCGGCGCGGGTTGGAAGGCACCGTGAAGCTCGACGTCCGGGTCTCCGCCGAAGGTATTCCGATCGCCGTGAAGGTACGCGACAGCGGCGGTCACGAATCCCTCGACGAGGCGGCGGTCACCGCCGTGTGGCACTGGCGTTTCGTTCCCGCCCGGCGTGGCGGAGATGCCGTGGAGGCCTCCGTCATCGTGCCGATCCGCTTCCGTCTGAGTAGCGAAGACGCGGGTTGATGACGTCATGACGCTCCAGCTCTGGCTCGCCTTTGTCGTTGCGGCGTGTGTCGTGGCGCTGTCGCCCGGTCCCGGCGCGGTGCTCAGCATGAGCGTCGGCCTGCGCCACGGATACCGTCATGCCATCGTGGCCATTCTCGGCTTGCAGACCGCATTGCTCGTGCAGCTCACTTTGGTAGGGGTTGGCTTGGGCGCATTGCTGGCGGCGTCGGAAGCCGCCTTTCTGGCGGTCAAGCTGGCCGGCGCGGCCTATCTGGTGTGGCTGGGAATACAAAAATGGCGCGCCACGCCCGACCCTGGCGGGGTGTCGTCCGGTGGCGAATCGCCGCGCGGATTCTATGTTCAGGGGCTGCTGGTCAATCTGGGCAACCCGAAAGCGATCGTCTTCATCGCGGCGTTGGTGCCGCCGTTTATCGATCCGGCGCTACCGCGCCTGCCCCAGTTTGCGATCGTCGGGGCGACGATGTGCAGTGTCGATATTGCAGTGATGTCGGCTTATGCGTTACTGGCGGGGCGCCTGTCGGCCCTGGTCCGCGGACCGGCGGCGGCGCGGTTGCAGAACCGGATCTTCGGCAGCATCTTCGTTGCCGCCGGCCTGGCGCTCGCGGCCGCGTCCCGGTAACGAAGCCGCGTCAGTCTGCATCCGCCGCCAGTTCGTCGAGATCCGCCGCGGTCAGACCCAGTTCGGTTTCCACGGGCTCTTCCCAGTCGACCCAGTCCGGAGTTGTTCCGTCGCGCAGTCGCCGACCGACGGCGAGCAGCAGGGCGATGCGCCGGCCTTCGTCGGCGAGGCGTCGGGCGATGCGCGGATCGTGGTGAGCCCGGATGGCTTCGCAGACTTCCAAGGGAAGCTTCCAGTTGCGCGCAACCAGATAGCCCGCCGCTGCATGGTCGGTGCCAGTCAGCGCGTCGAGGGCGCGGGTGCCGGCTTCGAGGCTGGCGCCCGCCATGCGCAGCACGCTGGAGTGCTCGGGGGCGCGGCGCAGCGCCACCGCTATCCCGGCATCCTGCATCAGCGCCGCAAGATAGGCGGAGTCGGCCAGTGCCTTGAAGCGGGTGGCCCGCGCGGCCCTGTAGCTTTGCTCGGCAGCCTGGGCACTGGCGGACCAGATTGCCTCCAGTGCAGCCGCATCGATGCCGTCGCACTGATTCTTGAGGGCTACGCTGGCGGCCGTCGCAAGTGTCCGCGTGCGTCCGAGCATGGTGATGGCCTCAAGCGCCGAGCGCGGCGCGCTACGGGGCCGGAAGACCGGAGAATTGGCCACGCGAAGGAGCGCGCCGGTAATCGCGGGATCCTGACTGACGGCCTGGGCCAACTCCCTTGGCCCCGCATCGTCGTCGGATGCGGCCGTTTGCAGCTTCAGAAATCCCGGTCCGGGGGCGGGCAGCACAACTCCGCTGGCGAGTACAGCTTCGACGAGTAGATCGTGGTCCATGTTTGCCTTTATCCTGCGGCCGAGACGGGCTTTGACCGATTAGAGCACAGTCGTTGAAAGAAAATAGCCGAATGTGTTTGACAGTGCGCGGGTCGATGTCTACAATGCGCAGCTTCTCGCTTGGAGGGGTTCCCGAGCGGTCAAAGGGATCAGACTGT
>ERZ650306.2097-NODE-2097-length-10589-cov-4.223372_pt1 | contig 10589 bp, 5 predicted proteins | sample MGYA00376242_ERZ650306 | MGnify/ENA primary metagenome ERZ650306 (study PRJEB26733, sample SAMN07839244) | wastewater metagenome | biome: urban; feature: wastewater treatment plant; material: waste water | place: USA: North Carolina | collected 2016-03-31 ...
CGCCTGCAGCCCGGCCAAAAAGTGACCGGGACTGTAATCGCCATCACTGGCGACAGCGTTTTTGTGGACGTGGGCATAAAGGTTGACGGCATCATTGACCGCAAAGACATTCTTGATGCCGAGGGCAATGAAAGCGTTAAGCCCGGCGATAGCCTCGAAGCGTGGGTTACCGGCGTTTCTTCGCAAGAAATTCGCCTTTCCCGCTCCATGAGCGGCAGCGGTGTTGCCGCGCTTGAAGAAGCCCGCGATGCGGCTGTTCCGGTTGATGGCCGCGTAACTGCCGTATGCAAGGGGGGCTACACTGTTGAGGTGCTTGGCAAGTCTGCCTTCTGCCCCGGCAGCCAGATTGGCGTTGCCGCCACAGAAGACGCCGCCGCACTTGTGGGCCGCAGCATGCAGTTTCTGGTTATACGGGTCGAGAACCGTGGCAGAAATGTTGTGGTGTCGCACCGTGCCATTATTGAGCGCGAACGCGCCGAACAGCTTGACGCCCTGCTTGAAAGCCTCAAGCCCGGCGACATGGTCGACGACGTGGACCTGTGGCGCGAGATGCAGGACCGCTACGGCGATTACTTCGACGGCTGCATGGGCGCCGAAGCCATCAAGAAGCGCCTGCAGTCCCTCGACCTGGAGACCATCTCCAAGGAACTGCGCGAGGAGATCAAGGACGCTTCCGAACAGCGTAAGACCAAGGCCCTGAAGCGCCTCAAGGTCGTCAACGCCTTCCTGACCACCGGCAACAAGCCGGAGGCCATGGTGCTCGACGTGATCCCGGTCATCCCGCCGGACCTGCGCCCGATGGTGCAGCTCGACGGTGGCCGTTTCGCCACCTCCGACCTCAACGACCTCTACCGTCGTGTGATCAACCGTAACAACCGTCTGAAGCGCCTCATCGAGCTCGGCGCCCCGGAGATCATGCTCAACAACGAGAAGCGCATGCTCCAGGAAGCCGTCGACTCCCTGTTCGACAACGGCCGTCGTGGCCGTCCGGTCACCGGCGCTTCGAACCGTCCGCTCAAGTCCCTGAGCGACATGCTCAAGGGCAAGCAGGGCCGTTTCCGTCAGAACCTGCTCGGTAAGCGTGTGGATTACTCTGGCCGTTCCGTGATCGTGGTCGGCCCGTCCCTGCGCATGCACCAGTGCGGTCTGCCGAAGCCGATGGCCCTCGAGCTGTTCAAGCCGTTCGTCATCAAGCGCCTCGTGGACCTGAACTATGCGCAGAACATGAAGTCCGCCAAGCGTCTTGTGGACCGCGGCGACGCCGAAGTATGGGGCGTGCTCGAGGAGGTCATCTCCGAGCACCCCGTGCTGCTTAACCGTGCACCTACGCTGCACCGTCTGGGTATTCAGGCATTCGAGCCGATCCTGGTGGAAGGCAAGGCCATCCACCTGCCGCCGCTTGCCTGCGCCGCATTCAACGCCGACTTCGATGGCGATCAGATGGCAGTCCACCTGCCGCTGTCCGCCGAAGCCCAGGCTGAGGCCCGTTCCCTGATGATGGCTTCCGACAACATCCTGAAGCCGGCAGACGGCCACACCGTGACCATGCCGAGCCAGGATATGATCCTCGGTCTGTACTACCTGACCACCGTCATCGACGGCGCCAAGGGCCAGGGCCGCGTGTTCTCCTCGCTGGAAGAGGCCGAAATGGCGCTCGACAAGCACGAGATCGACATGCAGGCCAAGGTGCTCATCCGCCTTCCGCAGGACTTCGTGCTGCCGAAGGACTGGGAGCCGGGCGAGGTCAAGGTCGTCGATCCGGAACCGGGCAGCCCGGACGTGGTCAAGGAGGAGCGTTTCCATGACGGCTCCGTCCTGTTCGCCACCTCCTACGGCCGTATCCTGTTCAACGGCACCTTGCCGGTCGACTACCCGTTCGTCAACGAGCAGGCGCCGAAGAAGCGTCTGAGCAAGATCGTCGACGACATCGCGACCCGTTACTCCACCGCTCAGGTGGCCGTGACGCTGGACGCCCTGAAGGATCTGGGCTTCACCCGCGCACCGTGGTCCGGCGTGTCCTTCGCGTTCTCCGACGTTATCCAGCCGCCGGAACTGGACGAGTACATCGAAAAGTACGAAGGCGAAGCCGACAAGGTTAACGAGAACTACGAAATCGGTATGCTCACCGAAGAGGAGCGTCGTCAGGAACTGGTCGACCTGTGGACCAAGTGCACCAGCGAGGTCTCCGAGGCGGTTGAGGAACACTTCGATTCCAAGAACAACCTGGCCATCATCGTGCAGTCCGGTGCACGAGGAAACATGATGCAGATCAACCAGATCGCAGGTATGCGAGGCCTCGTGGCTAACCCGAAGGGTGAGATCATTCCTCGTCCTGTGAAGTCCAACTACCGCGACGGCCTGTCCGTGCTGGAGTACTTCATCTCCCAGCACGGTGCACGTAAGGGTCTGGCCGATACCGCACTGCGTACCGCAGAGTCTGGCTACCTGACCCGTCGTCTGGTGGACGTCTCCCAGGACGTGATCGTGCGCGAGGAGGACTGCGGCACCAAGCGCGGCCTGACCATGAAGGTCGGCGAACGCGATGCCGAAGGCAACCTGCACCTGGTCAAGGCCGCCGACGGTGGCCCGTACTCCCGTCTGCTCGCGGCCGACGTCATCGACCCGGCCGACGGCGAGACCGTGCTGTACAAGGCCGGCGACGCCCTGTCCATGGACGTGCTCAACGATCTCGTTGCCCACGGCGTGGAAGAGGTCAAGGCCCGTTCCGTGCTGACCTGCGAATCCAAGCGTGGCGTGTGCGCCAAGTGCTACGGCTGGTCCCTGGCCACCAACAAGCTGGTGGACGTCGGCGAGGCCGTCGGCATCGTGGCAGCACAGTCCATCGGTGAGCCTGGTACCCAGCTGACGCTGCGTTCCTTCCACTCCGGCGGCGTCGCTTCCGCTTCCGATATCACCCAGGGTCTTCCGCGTGTCACCGAGCTTTTCGAAGCCCGTACCCCGAAGGGCGAGGCTCCGATCGCGGAGTTCGCCGGCGTGGTCAAGGTGGAAGACACCGAGCGCGGCCGTCAGGTCACCCTGAAGCCGGACGACGACTCCGTCGAGCCGATCGTCTACCCGGTGACCCGTCGTGCGCCGATGCTGGTCAAGGACGGCGACCATGTCGAAGCCGGCACCCAGCTCATCGAAGGCTCCGTCGACCCGAAGAAGATCCTGCGCATCCTCGGCCCGCGCGCCGCACAGGTGAACATCGTGGAGGAAGTGCACACCGTGTACCGCTCCCAGGGCGTGGATATCCACGACAAGCACATCGAGGTCATCGTGCACCAGATGCTGCGTCGCATCACCGTGATCGACTCCGGCGACACCGACCTGCTGCCGGGCGAACTCGTGGACAAGGCACGCTTCAAGGCCGCCAACATGGAAGCCGTGAAGAACGGTGGCAAGCCGGCCGCCGGCCGTCCGGAGCTGATGGGCATCACCAAGGCTTCGCTGGCCACCGATTCCTGGCTGTCCGCGGCCTCCTTCCAGGAGACCACCCGCGTGCTCACCGAAGCCGCCCTGAACCAGAAGGTCGATGACCTGAAGGGCCTCAAGGAGAACGTCATCATCGGTAAGCTCATCCCGGCAGGTACCGGCCTCGCCCGTTACCGCAATGCCACGGTGGAGCCCGACAAGGCCATCCGCGACACCATCTACCCGAACTTCGGTTTGGGCGGCGAAGGCACCGACAGCTCCTTCGGCGACACCGACCTGTCCGATGTGGACTTCTCCAACATCGACTTCGGCGACCTGAAGCTGGGCGATGACTTCAACCCGGATGACTTCCTGGACGACAACGGCGGCCAGACCGATCTGGGCGACACCCTGTGAGATTCCCCTCACGATAGTCGACAGACGAATCATCTGACATAGCGAAAGGCGGAACCGACCAATACCGGTCGGTTCCGCCTTTCGCTATATCTATATGTCGTGGGATTGCGAGGTTGTGGATTAATCGCGGGGGAGGGTTTCGCAGTCGTCTTTTGACGTTACTTGATCTTCTCCGAAAGCGTGGTTTCCAGATCCTTCAACGAACCGCTGAGATCGGCCTCCTTCGCGGCCTTTTGCAAATCGGACTGATCCAGGGTCGGCGAATCGATGTCGGACATCTTCGCATGAAGATCCTGAAGCTTTTCGTAATCGGCGGACCCATACTCGATATCGTTGAGATTCAGATCGGCCATCTGATCCACAATGTCCTTCTTCTTGCTGACGCTTTCCTGCATATCCGCGCCATACTCGGCATAGGACTTGATGGGAACCTTGGCCAGATCGCCGGCGTCGGCGGCACAGCTTTCGAGCGCCTTGGAAAGATCGCGATAGTACGAAGACATGTCGGCGGAGTCGAATTTCGGCAGCTTCGTGCAGGTATGCGTCATCTTCATGAGCGCGGGCATGGTCTGGGCCAGATCGTTCATGTACCTCTCGTATTTCGCACGGTCCTGCTCGAACGTCTCGTACTTCTCCTTGACGTCCTTGTCTTTCTTCACGGCCTTCATGGCAGCCAGCTTGTCGCTGTCCTGCTTGAAGGTCTTCAACTTCTTCTTGCCCTCGTCATAAGCGGAGGATGAATCGTTGTCCGTATTGCTGCGGCTGGCCGTATGGCATGGGTTGCGGCTGTCCGTATTGAGGCCCGCCCGGCTGTGGCTGACTGTAGTTTGGCGCCTGCGGCTGCGGAGGCTGGTTATACTGCGGTTGCCCATTCTGCGGTTGACCATACGGAGGAGTGTTCGCCATGTGAAAAGTCCTTCTTATCCTTTTTCCTTTTTTTGAATGTCGAATCCGTGAACACGGAGGGAAACATCGACGTGTCCGTCTCTTTTGACGAGTTACAGCATAATATTTTGAGATGGAATATGCGAGCATCGTATTGCAGAATGAGTATCGTCAGACGGCATGGACGTCACCTTCCTACAATGGGAATATGAGTTTTCTACCTTACCCGCCGCCGCCCGAACCAGGGTGGTATGACGATGACGTCACGGTGATGGCGCAACCCACAGCCGAACCCGTCGACAATGCCGCCGATTCCTTGGAAACACGCGAACGGCTCGCCGCACAGAACGAATCGGACGACCACGATATGCAGGATGTTTCCGTTGCGAAGGGCGACGCTGCCGTTTCGGACGAGGACGATATCGACTGGGACGGCACCGTGCTTTCCGAAGCCTTCACCATGAAGCAGCCGAAGCACACGTACGTGCTGGACAACGAGCAGACCGGACAGCAGGTGATCGTGGATATGGGCGTGCTCCTTGGCCGCAAGCCTTCGGCCGAAGTGCCCGCCGGCGCCAAATCGGTCAAGCTGGAGGATCCGACGCGCACAATCTCACGCAACCATGCGGCGATCAGCTTCGACCAGGATGGCACGCTGTGGATAGAGGATTACGGTTCGCTCAACGGCACGTACATCATCCAAGACGATGTCGAAACCAAAGTGGAACACAAGCCGATGCAGCTGGAGGCGCCATGCACGGTGCGTATCGGCGACCAGTTCTTCCAATTCCGCAAACAGTGAGGGCGTTTGTCAGTGAAGACACGATTACGCTGACGGACTGCGTTGACGATTTGTGTTGACAGCGTCGGCGCGGACGGTTAGCGGTAAGACGATAAGGGGTTGTCACGGAGATTCCCGCGACAACCCCTTATGTTTCAAATGGTCTGATAATCGGCGTTAGCTCACTGCTGGCGCAGACGAATGGCCGCGTTGATGGCCGAATCGTTCAACTGGCCAAGCCAGGCAAGCAATTCCGGATAGATGTACGGATTGCGCGCAAGACACGGACGAAGCTCCGGCGCTTCGCTGGCGATACGGGCCATCAACATCTGATCGGTGGTGGTCATGGCCAGTTCCGCGGTGAACCCCGCGTCTGCCGGCGATTCCTGGGCCGCGGCATACTGCTGTTCGGCATACTGCTGTTCCGGTTCGTTCTGCGGCTGGCTCGATGAATAATCGGCCACTTCGGACAAATCGGCGGGATTCATGTATGGGTCGACATACTCGGTCGAAGCCTCGTTAGACGCCGCATAGGCAGCGTCCTGACCGTATTGCTGGTTCACCGGCTGTTCCGGCTGATACTGCTGCTTCTGCTGGAACTGTTCCGCCACTGCCGGCTGATACTGCTGCTCCGGCTGGACCTGTTCGGCAACCGGTTCGGCCATTGGCTGGGCCGTCGGTTCGGCAATCGGCTGCGGCTGCACGCCATTTTGCGGAACCGGCCAGCCCATCGCCACCAGCTGCTGGCGGGCGCGCTCATCGCCGAATTCGGCGACCCAACGCTTCAGACCCGGGTACGCTCGCGGATTGGCAACGACATTCGCACCGAATTCCGGATTCTCGTACGCGATTTTCGCCAGGAACACGGGATCGGCGTTCGGATCCTGCACGGCCGCCACCGCGGCATCGAAATCGACCATCATGATCTCCTTGTCTCGTGGTCTGTAACCATCTTATTGAATGACTCGTAACGTTTGCAACGTACCGTCCAGCACATCGTCGATATCCTCGTCATCGCCGATCTTGCTGACGTTCCAATCCTCGTCGCACGGCATATCGGAACGCATATCCACCACGATGACGGTGATGTTGTCGCGGCCGCCGGCGTTCAGCGCGGCGCGTACCAGCATGTCCGCGGCCATCTGCGGGTCGGCGTACGCCGCCGCGATCTCGGCAAGCTGCTCACGGCCGATCTGCGCATGCAGCCCATCGGAACAGATGATGAACCGTCCGTCCGCACGCGCGGCGTACCAGTCAGGCTGGATGCCGGCAGGCGCGCCGACACATTGCGTGATGATGTTGCGCGGAATGCAACGGCTCGCCTCATCGGGCAGCATCTGCCCCGAATCGATGGCGTTCTGCCGTTCCGAATGGTCGCGGGTGATGCACGTCAGCGAATCCGCCAGCCACGCGCCATTGCCGTCGGCGCGCATATGGTACGTGCGGGAATCGCCCACATTGACGATGTAACACCGTTCGTCGGAACATATCGCGTCATCGCCGACACGCGTCGGCAGCAGCACGCCGCTGATGGTAGTGCCCGCAACGCCGCCGAGCTGCTCACCCAGACGGAGCACCTCCTGCTGGGCAAGGATCAGCGTTTCGTCAATCGCGTCAAGATCGCGCGTCGGCAGTTCGGCCAAACGCGCGAACCGTTCCGCAACATCGGAACTGGCCTGCTTGCCGCCCTTGCCGCCACCCATGCCGTCGCACACCACATACACGCCGTTGCCTGCGCAGGCGCTGTCCTGGTTGTCTTTCCTACGCAAGCCGATATTGCTGTTCAGACCGACCTCAATATGTTTGACGTTCATGAGTCCCGCCCTTTCACACCGATTTTCCGCAAGCGGATTTTCCGGAAGTGGAACACGTCCGCAAGCGATAGTTTCGCCCGCCACCTGCGGAACGTCGGCAGCGAGCCGAGCATGAACTTTCGTTCTTCGGCGATGTCATGCCAGTAGCGTTCCGCATGCTCCTGCGTGACATCGCCTCCGGAGAAGGCCGCGTAATCAGCCTCCCTGCCCAGCTCGAGCAGTGTATCGGCTTCGAAGCCCATCTGTTCGGCGATGGCCTGCGCCTGCTCGTTTCTGGTGCCTTGGACGTCAAGGCCGCTTTGCCGGGCAAGCGCCGCGACCGCCTGCCATCCGGCAGCGACGCGTTGCGATGCGCTGCCATGCCTGCGAGCCCGAGCCAGGGCGATCGCCTTGATGGCGAGCAGCAGGCCGCAGACGATGAGCACCGTCCACAGAGGGCTGCCGTAGATGGCGACTTTTCTGACGATTCTGCCGAAACGCTGCCAGAACAGGCTCGTCGGCGTCTCGTCGGCCATGCTGCCGCCAAGCGACGTTTTGCCCTTGGCTTGGTTGTCGTCACGCAGCGGATCGGTAAGCGGCACCGGAGGCTGACGCACCAAGGTCTGCGGATTGGGCGGAGTGAGATTCTGGTTCTCGTCGGGAACCTTCGTTTCCTTCGGTGTCGGGTAGAACGCCACCCATCCGTAACCGTCCAGCTTGATCTCCACCCAAGCGGTCACATCGTTGCCGGTGAATTTCGTGGTGGTGGTTTTGCCATGCTTCTCGGTGCGGCTGTCACTGATCTCGCCCTCGTCGTTCTTCGGCAGGAAGCCCAGCACTACGCGGCTCGGCAAGCCGAGACTGCGGGCCATAAGCGCCATCGCGGAAGCGTATTGCTCGCTGTCTCCAACCATCGCACTGCCGGCGAGCAGCTGGTCGATGCGATAGTTGCCGTGACCGGCCCTGGACGGGTAATCGCCATTCAAACCATGGGAGAACCAGCCGGATTCCCTGAGCTTGTCGGCAAGAGCCTGCGCGGCCTCGCCGCCCTTGGACTGGCCGCCCGCAATCGCGGTGGCCAGCTTATCCACGCAATCGGGCACATCCTCCGCCTTGGGCTGGCTGATGGAGGAAGCATTCGCCTTGGCGATCTCCTTATCCGTCGGCGTCCGTGGAATGACGCCGGTTTCCGTATAGGACAATCCCGGAGAGGTGCGCGAAGGGTAGATCGCCGACATGGTGTCGGTGTTGTAGTAGAACGAATCGGCGTCCGACGATGTGGCGAACTTCACGCTGGAAGCCGCGCCGGCCATCGGCAGCCAATAGTCGCTCAAACCGTCATCGACCGTGAATTTCGCGGTGAACCGCTTGCCGGTGGCGTTGTTTGCGATGGAATCGCCCACACGATGGTAGTTGGAGGAATCCGAAGCCATGGTGGAATCGGACAGGTTCCACACATTGCCGTCGAAACGGTCCATAACCGCCAAACGCACCGTGGAACCGGCCGGCAGATCGTCGACGGTCAGCAGCACATCGTCCTTATGGTTCTTGATATACGAACGCATGCCGCTCAACGGGCTGGTGTAATCGTACGGGCTCAGCGGCGGATCATAATGGTCGCGCAGAATGGTGCGGTTTTGCCCGACCACCAAGCATCCGCCGATCGCCACAGCCGAAGCCAGCAGCACGATGACTACGGAACTGAGCCAACGGCCCAATTCCAACAGTTTCCAACGCGCGCTGACCCAAACCACCAGCACGACCGCCATAATCGTGCCGATCGCCATACGGTAGAAGCCGCTCGACGTGCCAAGCAGCGCGCAGATCGCGAGATTCGCCACGACGGGAACGACCGCGACCATCGTAAGCCGGCCATCCTCCGCAACCGCGAAGATACCGGCCAGCAGCGCGGCCCACAGGCAGATCGTCCACACGGCGAGCAGCGAGCCGTCGCCGGTGCCGGTCGGCGGGTCGATGGCCAGCAGGTATTTGAACGAGCCGAGCATCCGCATCCACCCCTGCGTCAACGTGCGCAATGTGGGAATGACATGGGCGATGGTGGTGCCATTCAGGAAGATGACCGGGCCGACCACCAGCTGCGCACACGCCATGAACAGCATCTGCCACCACAGGCGCAACGCGGGAACGAGACCGGCAAGCGCCACGAGCGAGCCGATGATGGTGGCGGGGATTGCGGCGCTCGTCCAAGACAGGGCGGAGCCGTATACGTCGATGAGGTTGCTGGCTGCGGCGAGGGTGAGTAGGGCTGCGACGAGCAGGCTTGCGTATTGCGAGGCGCGTGTCCGGCGTAGGTAGGGGAGTGCCTGTGATTTGCCGTCTCGTGACATCCAGATGACGGAGTGTGTGGAGTCGGCCCATGAGCCTGTTCCGGTGCCTGTTTCCGTGAAGGTGCCGGTGGATGATTCGGTGAAGGTGTTGCCGAATCCGGTGGTGTGGTCGGCGCGGGTTTCGCCGGTATTGGCGTTGATGCTGTGTTTGCTGAATCCTGCGGTGCTCATGCCAGTACCCCCATGATCATTGGAAGATCGTCTAGGTTTCCTACGGTCGCCAGGGTGAAGTCGGCGTATTGTTTGATGGCGCGTGGTTGCCCGATGGCGGTTTGCAGTACCACGCAGGTTGCGGATCGGGGGAGTGCGAGCGCCATGTGTTTGATTTCGTCGATGTTTTTGAGCCTGCCGACGGTGATGTAGTAGAACGATGAGTCGGGGGCATGGGCGAGGGTGGTTTGCGCCAGATTCGGATTGTCGCTGATATCGGGGGAGATGGCGCTGCAGCCGTCAAGGAATTCCGTGGAGTTGCGTGGCACGGCGTGTTCGTTTCCTGCATGTGCGGTTACCGGGCGGTTTTGGAGCAGGCATTGCACGCCGATGGATGCGTGGACGGATACCGCCAGTTCGGCTTTGACCTGAAACACCTGCGGAAAGCCATGGACATCAGCGAACGGGAGGTGTACCACCATGAAAACGGATAAGCCAGTTTCGGCGGTCTGCCCACTTTGCGGAAAACCCTACTCCGATGTGCCGGCACTTTCCAGAACGGACAACCAAACGCCCATTTGCCCGGACTGCGGCATTCGGCAGGCACTGGAAAGCATCGGCGTTTCCATAGAGGAACAGGAGAAAATCCTGTCTGTAATGCACCGAAAGTTCCCCATGTAACCGCCCTGTTTGCCCTGTGTGGGCTTTCAGAGCACTTGCCGAAAAACTGCCCAAAGTCAAAACCAGCCCCACACAGGCGAACTGTGCGGGGCTTGGTTGGTAGCTGCGATTTTCCGAGAT
>ERZ650306.2098-NODE-2098-length-10585-cov-17.393352_pt1 | contig 10585 bp, 9 predicted proteins | sample MGYA00376242_ERZ650306 | MGnify/ENA primary metagenome ERZ650306 (study PRJEB26733, sample SAMN07839244) | wastewater metagenome | biome: urban; feature: wastewater treatment plant; material: waste water | place: USA: North Carolina | collected 2016-03-31 ...
GACATCACTCAAGTCACACCATGGCGAAGCGCTGGCGCAAGAGCGTCTGCACCCGTTGATCCGCGCCGTGCAGGTGTTTGGCTTCCACCTGGCCACGGTGGACCTGCGCCAAAGCTCTGACAAGCACGAAGAGGTGGTGGCCGAATTGCTGGCCAAGGCGCGCATCGAGCCGAACTACGCGGGCCTGCAAGAGGCCGCCAAGCGCGCGCTGCTGATCAAGCTGCTGAATGACGCACGCCCGCTGCGCGTGGTGTGCGCCGAGTATTCGGCCCACACCCAGGGCGAGCTTGCCATTTTTGAAACCGCCCGGGTGATGCGTGAGCGGTTTGGCCACGAAGCCATTCGCCACTACATCATCAGCCACACCGAAACGGTGAGCGATCTGCTCGAAGTGCTGCTGCTGCAAAAGGAAGTGGGCTTGATGAACGGCACGCTCGATGCCGAATCGAAGAACCACCTCATCGTGGTACCGTTGTTCGAAACCATCGAAGACCTGCGCAACGCCGCGCCCATCATGCGCGAGTTCTATGCGCTGCCCGGCGTGGCGGCATTGGTGCAGCGCAGTGGTGGCGAGCAGGACATCATGCTGGGCTACAGCGACAGCAACAAGGACGGCGGCATCTTCACCAGCAACTGGGAGCTGTACCGCGCCGAGATTGCCCTCGTCGAACTCTTCGACGAACTTGCCACCAGCCACGGCATCCAGCTGCGCATGTTCCACGGCCGGGGCGGCACGGTGGGCCGGGGCGGTGGTCCCAGCTACCAGGCCATCCTGGCGCAGCCGCCTGGTACGGTGCGCGGGCAGATTCGCCTGACGGAGCAGGGCGAAGTCATCGCGTCGAAATACGCCAACCCCGAAATCGGCCGCCGCAACCTCGAAACCCTGGTGGCCGCCACGCTCGAAGCCACCTTGCTGCAGCCCACCAAGCCTGCCACCAAGGCGTTTCTGGATGCTGCTGCGCAGCTCTCGCTGGCCAGCATGGCCAGCTACCGCGCGCTGGTGTACGAGACCTCGGGCTTTACCGAGTACTTCTTCAACTCCACGCCCATCCGCGAGATCGCCGAGCTGAATATTGGATCGCGCCCCGCATCGCGCAAGGCCAGCCAGAAGATCGAGGACTTGCGTGCCATTCCGTGGGGCTTCAGCTGGGGGCAGTGCCGTCTTACGTTGCCGGGGTGGTTTGGCTTTGGTTCTGCCGTCGAAGCCTTTGTGAATGCCGAGGGCAAAGACCCCAAGACCCAGTTGGCCCTGCTGCAGCGCATGTACCGGCAGTGGCCGTTCTTCCGCACGCTGCTGTCCAACATGGACATGGTGCTGGCCAAGAGCGATCTGGCTCTGGCATCCCGCTACAGCGAGTTGGTGACCGACGCCCGCCTGCGCAAGAAGGTGTTCACCGCCATCGAGGCTGAGTGGCACCGCACGGCCGATGCGCTCACCCGCATCACTGGCGACAAGCAGCGCCTGGCGCACAACGCGGCCCTGGCGCGGTCCATCAAGCACCGTTTCCCGTACATCGACCCGCTGCACCATCTGCAGGTCGAACTGGTGCGCCGCTGGCGCGCGGGGCAGGGCGACGAGCGGGTGCAGACAGGTATCCACATCTCCATCAACGGGATTGCTGCCGGCTTGCGCAACACGGGTTGATTGCGCGCAGCACCTGCAGAGAAGAACAGGCGAGGTTGGCTGCAAGCCTCGCTGGATCCTTTATTCCGGCAGATATTCCAGCGGTGCCTGCTGCGTGTTCCAGTCCTCGGTGAACGAGTTGAAAAACTCCAGTGGCTTGGGGGCAGACAGCAGGTAGCCCTGCGCTTCGTCAATGCCCGCGCCAATCACCATGGCCAGTTGCTCAGGGGTTTCTACGCCTTCACACACGGTGCGCATTTTCAGGGACCGTGCCAGCTGCGCAATGTGCTGCACCACGGCCAGCGCCTCAGGGCGCTCCATGGCTTCCTGCACAAAGCTGCGATCGATCTTGAGGGTGCTGAAGGGGAAGCGGCACAGGTAGCTCAGCGATGAATAGCCGGTGCCGAAGTCGTCCAGCGCCACGTGAATGCCCAGGGCGTGCAATGCATGCAGTTGCTTGAGCGCGGCTTCGGTGTCTTCGATGAACACCGATTCCGTGATTTCCAGTTCCAGCCGGTCAGCAGGCAGGCCTGTGGATTCCAGCACCGATTGCACAAGCGATACAAATTCGGGATCGGCCAGCTGTACGGGCGAGACATTCACGGCCACGCGCACGCCTTTGAGCTGGTTTTGCCCGCATTCGCACGCGTGGCGCAGCGCCCACAGGCCAATCAGATCCATCATGCCTTCTTGCTCAGCCACTGGGATGAACTCGCCAGGGCTCACTTTGCCCAACTGCGGGCTTTCCCAACGCAGCAAGGCTTCGGTGCCGGTGATTTTCCAGGTGGAGAGATCCACCTTGGGCTGCCAATGCAGGCTGAGTTCGTCGCGGCGGACAGCCTGGCGCAAGCCTTCTTCCACCTCTGCCCGCCGGCGGGTGCGTTCTCGCAATGCATGGGTGTATTCGGCAGCGCGCCCCCGGCCATGGGCCTTGGCGTCATACAGCGCAATGTCGGCCCGCACCAGCAATTCGTCCACATGGGTGACTTCACCGTCTATCAGCGCAATGCCTACGCTGGCGCCCACTCGCAATCGCCGCTCTTTGATCTGGTAGGGGCGTGAGAGTGCCGTCACCAGCCGTGAGGCCAGTGCTTGCGCTTCGGTGGTGTCTGCCCCCGTGTCGTTGTGGTGCAGCAATATGGCGAACTCATCCCCGCCGAGCCGGGCCACCAGGCTGTGTGGCGGTGCATGTTGCAGCAAACGCTCAGCCACGCAGGTGAGCAGCGTGTCGCCTACGGAGTGCCCCAGGCTGTCATTGATGGTTTTGAAATGGTCCAGATCCAGCAGTAGCAATGCGCCTGAATGTGGTTTCACGCGCAGTTGCTGCTCGATGGCGGCATGCAACGAAAGCCGGTTGGCCAGTTGAGTGAGCGAGTCGGTGTGGGCTTGCCTTTGCAGCAACTGCTGCGCTTGTTCAATGGCGGTACGGTCTGACACCACACCCCGCCAGCCCGAGTGCTGCCCCAGTTCATCGAACAACGGCTTGCCTTGGAGCGCCAGATGGCACTGCTGGCCACCCTGTTCAATCACCACAGCCACGTTATGGAATGGCACGCCTTTGGCCAGCGCCTGGGCCAGGTCGCCGCTGCCACTCAACGTATGTTGCTCCAGCCAAGGCACCAGCGAGAGGCCCCGGAGCGTGTCCGGTGCGGTGTGCAGCAGCTTGGCCAAGCGCGCAGAGGGCTGCTGCAAGCGACCCTCGGTGTCGATTTCCCACAGGGCGTCGGTTGCACGTTGTTCGAAGTCCTGCAGCACCACCGCCAGCATTTGTTCGTGCCGGACGGCCTCGTTTCTGGCCAGGATCAGCGCGGTGGCCTTGCGCCAGTACGAAATGCCGCCGACCAGCACCATGAACGCATACAGCAGCACCAGAAGGGCAAAAGCGATGAACTGCGGTTCTCCTGCGCGTGCCAGTGCCCACAAGGCCGATGCTGCGAACACTGCCACATACGCCATGCTGGCCAGCGGCAGGGCGCCCAGCACAAAGGCGCCAGCCCCCATCATCCCGGTGAACAGGGCGGTAATCGCCACCTGCTGGCTGTGCCCTGCATCGGCGAACCACACCACGGGAAGACAACCCCAGGCCAGCGCCAGCACGCCAGCGTGCAGGGTAGAGCGGCGGATGGCGCGGCAGGACACCTTGGTGGAGCTGCGATTCCGAAACCGAAACCAGCTAAGCAACGACAGGCTGGCCAGCGTCATCATCACCGCCCACCAGCTGAAGAGCCCTGGGGTCAGGCTGTCTTTGAAGCTCCACAAAATGAGTGAAGCATTGCCCATGTTGGCCACCATGGCCATGGGGGTCAGTCGCAGGACCGCGCTGAGGTGTTCATGGCGAATGCGCCCTGCCGCCGCCCCGGGGTCTCCGTACATGGTCCGGATGCCGCTGCGCAGCAGGCGCACTTCGGAGATGAGTGAATTTAGCATTGTTGCGATTTTTAGCATATCGTAGCAAAACTACGATCAATCTGCTCTTGTGGAGCGAAGGCCCTTCGTCTTCTGGGTTTAGTCGCTCAGCAGTTCGCCCACTGCCTTCAAGTCTTCCACCCGGTCGCACACCGCCTTCACGGCCATCATGACGGGAATGCCCAGTAGCAGCCCCCACAGGCCCCAGAGCCAGCCCCAGGCCAGCACGCTCACGAACACGGCGACGGGGCTCATGCTGCTGGTGCGGCTGGTGAGCCAAGGTGTGAGCAGGTTGCCGACGATGGTGTGGATCACGAGCGATGCACCACCAATGGCCAGGGCCATGTCGAACGAGCCGAACTGCAGGAAGGCCACGAGCGCCGACGCCCCGGTGACCAGCGCAGAGCCAATGTACGGCGCCAGGTTGAGCACCCCCGCCACAACACCCCATACGGCCGCGTTTTCCAGCCCCAGGGCCCAATAGGCCAGGCCTGTGGCCACGCCCACCAGCACACTCGTGAAGACCTGCACCAGCAAATAGCGCTGAATCTGGTTGGTAATGTCTTCCAGCACATGGATGGTGATCTTGCGGCGCTCCAGGCTGGTGCCTGCAATGCGCAGCAGCTTGTTGCGAAACAGGTTACCCGAGGCCAGTGCAAAAAACGTGAGAAACACCACCACCGTGAGTTGGCCTAGCGCAGACATCAACCCCATGGTGCCGCTCCACAGGTAGTCACGCACATTGAACGGCGGGCGCTCCACCACCACCCGCTGCACACCGCGCCGGGGTGGGCTGGTGGTGCTGTTCTCGGTGGCGGCCTGCTCGATCTGGGTGGCCGCCTTCTGCACGGTGTCCAGCGGGCTGCTGCCGCCCGCGCGCGCCTTGAGGTTGTCGCGCACTTTCTTGGCGGCCACGGGCAGCGAGTCCACCAGTTGGGTGGCGCCGTCGCTCAGCGACCACGCGGCGCTGGCCAGCCCCAGCACCAGGCTGATGAGCAGTGCGCCGGCACTGAGCCAGCGCGGCACGTGGTAGCGGTACAGCACATCCACCAGGGGGCGCAGCGCGGTGGTCAGCAGCAGGCTCAGCATGATGGGGATGAACACTGCGCTGGCCCAGTGCAGCAGCGCCACACTGGCGAACAAGGCCAGCAACGCCAACGACAGATTGCGCACATCCACCGGCATGTGGAGCATGAGGGGTGCGGGGGCAGGCGGGGAGGCGTGGGGCTCTGTGCCAGTCATGGCTTCGCGCGGGGCATCGTCCGCTGCCGCCTGCGCTGCATGGGCGCTGTGAGGGGTTTCTTTCGAGGATGCCGCCACTGCCGCGCTCGGCTCGGCGGGCGGTGTGGAAGAGAGCTGTGGAGTGGTAACAGGCGCGTTCATGCGCGGATTGTGGGGCAGCCCCAGGCCTCTGTATGTAGGTGGCCGCCTGCGTTGATGCCTCGCTGCGAAAGCTCATAGCAGCGGTTGACCAACGTGGGGGAAAACCACAACCGATGCGCGTTGTGAAGCCCGGCTTTGGTCGGTGGATTCCCGGTCAGCGGCAAGGCCTGCGCTGCATCAGCACCGGCCTTGCATCTCAGTCGTTCCTCGGCAGGAAGGAAGGGTTCGCCTCTGGTTGATGGCATCCACCGTGCCCAGCAGCTGCAGCCAGTAGGTGGGCAGAGCCGACCAGGGCGTGCCGATGGTCAGGTTGGTGACGTAGACCATGCCGGTGTTCATGCGCGGGGTGTTGGCTTTGGCCAGTGCCGTCTGCATGTCGGTGCAGGTGCTGGCGGTGTGCACCAGCATGGCCTGGGCGGTGTTGTCCTTGGCATAGACCCAGGGGTTGGCGGGCTGCGGGTCAATGGCTTGGTAGGCGGCAGCGTTGCCTGCATACGTGACCAGCACATCGGCCACGCCCGTGCCGGAGTTGGCGCTGGCGTAAGCAGCTGCGGGGTAGGTGCCGGGGTTGCCGATCACACTGTACTTTCCGCCGTCTAGGCTCTTGACGTAGGTGTAGATTTCCTGGAAGTAGGCCAGCCGGTTGCTGTCGGTAGACATGCCATCCAGGAAAAACCCATCGAGCACGCCAGGGTACAGCGTGAGGTAGTTGTCAATGGTGGCCTTCACATCGGTCACCGAAAGCTCGCCGCTGCTACCCGATGCTGTGGCCACATAGCCCACCACCTTGTTGGTGGTGCCAGTCACTGCCTTGAAGGCGGTGATGGCCTTCAAGGCATCTGCATCGACCTTGGTGCTGGCCGTAATCACCCCGTTGTGGGGATTGGCAATGGCGGTGATTTGGACATCCGGGTAGCTGGTTGCTCCGGCGGTGAGCGTGTTCCAGGGGGAAGATGTGCCGGTGCTGCTGAAGTACGCAGGCACCAGCACCTGCAGCGCCTTGGGTGTGGGCCGCACGTAGTAGCTGACCGTGTCCGTGGCGGTATTGCTCTGGCTGACCGCCTATGCCTTGACCTGGAACGTGGCCGATGCGGCCACGCTGCTGCCCACGCTCAGGGTGGCGCTGGCCACGCCGCCCACGGTGGAGGGCGCTACGGGTGCCACCGTGGCGGCCGCGGCAGGATTGACTTCCAGCGTGACGCTGGTTCCATTGGCTGCTGGGCTGTTGTTCACCAACACGTTCACCAGAAGGCCATCCGAAGCACCGGCTTCCAGCACGTTGTTGCTGGGCAGCACAAAGTTCACACCGATGGGTGCCGAGGGCACTGGCGCTGGAGCCGGTGTGGGCGCAGGGGCGGGTGCCGGAGCCGGTGCGGGCGTGCTGTTCTTGTCCGTCCCACCGCCGCAACCCGCCAGGGCCGCTGTCAATGCCAGCAGGGTTGCGATGCGGTGTTTGTTGTGCATGGGTTGCATGGTGTTGTGAGAGGTTGTTGGTTTGAAGGATTGACATGCCAGGCGCTGGCTGCGCCAAGCTGCGGAACCTGGGTTTTGGGTGGAAAAACCTGCCTTGTTGCCGGGATCGTGCGGCTGGCACGCCGCTACGATGCGTGCCATGCCCTCTTGCACATTCCGCACTTCGTCTTCTGCCGCGTTCTTGGCGGCCTTGCTGCTGGCTGGCTGCGGCACGCTGGATGTGCCACGCGCTGACAACTACCCCGCCACGGGCCAGAAAAAAGCCCGGGCCGTTCACCACTGGGATGTGCTGGCCAATGATGTGGCGGCCCGGGTGGCTGAAAAAATTGCCGCCTGGCCCGCGGGTGAGCATCCCATTCATCTCACGGTGACTGACAAATCCACCTTCAGTCAGGGCTTTCTCAAGCTGCTGCGTGTGCAGTTGCTCAACCGGGGCGTGACATTGGCAACGGGGCCCACCGAGGTGGAACTGCAAATCGAGGCCCAGCTGGTGCAACACCTGGAGCCGCTGTCTGCAAGCTCGCCCGTGCCGCTGCACTGGACGGCCCTGGGCGCTGGCGTGGGCGTGTGGCGCGATTGGCGCGAGCACTACCCTGACCGCAGCCTGCTGCCTGGCATGGCCACGCTGCTGGGCGTGGGCACAGGCCTGGCGGTAGACCTGGCTCAGCGCTACACGCAAGGTGATGCGGCGGGTGGCCCCACGCGCACGGAAGTGCTCATCACCACCTCGCTGAAAACCACCGACCGCTACCTGGCGGGCTCGGCCGACCTGTATTACATCGAACGTGGCGATGCGCCGCTGTATTTGCCAGAGCCGCCTCCACCGCCTCCGCCGCCACCCACGCCGGTCAAGAGCTGGCGCGTGACCGCGCCAACGCCCGTGTGGGCGACCCCCGCCACGCCATGAGCCGCTTGCCATGAAACGCCGAGATTTCTTCAGCGCCGCTGCGCTCATCGGTCTGACCGGGTGCAGCAGCTTTTATTACGGTGACAAGCCGGGTGCGACCTGGTTTCCCACCGACCTGATCGAAACCAACCACCGTGCGGTGGACGCCTTGCTGGCCAACGCGCCGCTGGATGCGCAGCACCCCGTGATGGTGGCAACACTGGTTCAGGTGGACAGGCTGGGCGAGTCCTCGCGCCTGGGGCGCATCTTCTCCGAGCAGATCGCCGGGCGCATGGTGCAGCGCGGCGTGCGCGTGGTGGAGTTGAAACTGCGCGACAGCGTGGCACTGCAAAGGGACCAGGGCGAACTGCTGCTGTCGCGCGAGGTGCGCGAGGTGAGCCAGAGCCATGATGCGCAAGCGGTGGTGGTGGGCACCTACGCGGCGTCAGCGTCGGCGCTGTACATCAGCCTGAAACTGGTAACCCCGGCGGGCAACACCGTGGTGGCTGCCCACAACTACGCTGTGCCCATGGATGAGAACGTGCGGGTGTTGCTCGCCAGCGGTGGCTTGCGCTATTGAGAAGGGCTGAAAAGCCAAAAGCGAGCACCAAGGCTCGCTTTTGTTTTTGCTATTTAATTGATAGCTGATGGCGCTTATTTATCAAGCGATAGAGGCCATTTTGTTCATCAATGCAGCATCAACGCACCGGCAGACTTGCTCTTGCCTGCGCGTGCGGGTGGGTTGCACAGGCCGCAAGTGAAGTGGCGGTTTTCATACAGCTCGGTCACAAACTGGCCGCCGCACTGGCTGCACTTGGTGCGGGTGAGCATGCCTGCGTCCACAAACTTCACCAGGCGCCATGCGCGGGTGAAAGACAGCAGCGGCTCGATCTCGGCGGTGGCCACTTGCTCGTTGTACAGGCGGTAGGCCTTGGTCAGCAGTTCCACCGAATCCAGATCCACGCCCTTGGACAGGTATTCGTAGATGTTCAGGAACAGCGAGCTGTGGATGTTTTCTTGCCAGGTCAGGAACCAGTCGGTCGAGAAGGGCAGCTGGCCTTTGGAGGGCGACTTGCCTGCAATTTCCTTGTACAGGCGGATCAGGCGCTCGTACGACAGAGTGGTTTCCGACTCCAGCACCTGCATGCGGGCTCCCATCTGGATGAGCATGGCAGCGCGTTCGATCTGCTTGGATTCATTCAGCACGCTTTTGGCGACGGTGGGGGTGGCGGTCATGGCAGGCTTTCGAGAAATGGTCGGGTTCGAGGGCGAAGAGCGAGAAGTGGGTGTGCCTTACAGCACTTCCGACACGCGGCTGGCCATCAGGATGTTGGCGTGCAGGGTGTTGGTGGCTTCGTTGCCCACCTTCTTGGCCGTGTGGTTGGTCAACAAGCTCCACACCAGGTTGTCGTCCACGCGGAAGCTGCACAGCAGCGTGTTGCGTGACGCCAGCTTGAGCACCTGGGCGGCCGACAGCGAGGCCAGGATGTCCGCGGCTTCTTCGTTCAGCCCCAGACGGAACACGGCTTCGGCCTTGTCCTGGCGAATCAGGTTTTGGGCCAGCATCAGGTAAGTGAGGTTGGCTTCGCGGATTTCGGCGAGGATTTGTTCGTTGGTCATGGCGGCTTCCTTTTCCATTGGCTGGATCTGCGTTTCATGCGGTTGCATGTTTTGCGTGATCCGTTGAAATGGATTGTGAAACTGCCCCAATCAAAAATTAAGTCCGTTTTTGACTGTGCCGAGTGTCTGGTTTTGGGTGGGTGTTTGTAGGAATTTGCCCTACACGCGCCGAAGGCTTTGGCTTGCAGCGCCCTTGTAAAACGCTGCTACTTGGCTGCACCTCGGGGCTACTCAGCCCCGCTCGACCGGACGCGCCGGGTCGCTGCACCATTCGCTCCAGCTGCCCGCAAAAAGTGATGTTTTTCCGAGACCTGCGACTTCCATGGCCAGCAGGTTGGGGATGGCGCTGACCCCGCTGCCGCATTGGTGCACCACGGTGGCCGGGTTGCGGCCTGCCAAAAGTTCATCGAACTCGGCGCGCAGCAAGGCTGCGGGCTTGAAGCGGCCGTCTGAACCCAGGTTCAGGCCAAAGGGCCGGTTCAGCGCGCCCGGAATGTGACCGGCCACAGGGTCCAGCGGCTCTGTCTCGCCCCGGTAGCGTGGTGTGGCCCGCGCATCCACCACCGTCTGCGTGGGCTGCTGCAAATTTTGTAGCACTTCGCTGGCTGTGACCAAGCGGCGCAGCGGCGTGTGCAAAGTAAAGTGGCTTTGAAAATGCGCGGGCTCGTCGCCACTGGCCACAGCGCCACCTGCGGCCTGCCAGGCTTGCAAGCCGCCGTCGAGCACGGCCACCGCATCGTGGCCTGCCCATTTGAGCATCCACCACAGCCGCCCGCAGTAGTTGGCGCCCTGGCGGTCATACACCACGGCCTGCATGTCGTTGGAAAAACCCACGCTCGAGAGCCACATGGCAAAACGTTCACGGCTGGGCAAAGGGTGGCGGCCGCCGGATGCGGGCTGGTCTGCCTCTTGTGCCACCAGCGTGCCATGTGCGCCTGGCGCACCGTGCTTGGCACTCAGGTTCTTGTCCAGGTCGGCATACACGGCACCGGGAATGTGGGCCTGCGCAAATTGCTGCGCCCCAGCAGATGGGCTGGTCAGGTCAAAGCTGCAGTCAAACACCATCAGCGGCTGGCCGCTGGCGATCAGTGCTTGCAGTTCCGTGGCGGCAATCAGGGTCGTGTAGGTCATGGGTGGAAGCTCCTGGAGGCGCACATCGGCGTGCGGTGGGCGAGGGCACGGGTGAGTGCAAA
>ERZ650306.2101-NODE-2101-length-10565-cov-5.309705_pt1 | contig 10565 bp, 10 predicted proteins | sample MGYA00376242_ERZ650306 | MGnify/ENA primary metagenome ERZ650306 (study PRJEB26733, sample SAMN07839244) | wastewater metagenome | biome: urban; feature: wastewater treatment plant; material: waste water | place: USA: North Carolina | collected 2016-03-31 ...
AAACTTTATCAATCTTATTTTTGTAAAAATAAACTTTGTCCAATATGTAACTGGAGACGGTCGATGAAATATGCTTATCAAGCTGAACTAGTGGTTAATGAAGCGATGAAACGCTATCCAAAAGGTCGCTTTTTATTCTTAACGCTGACGATCAAAAACGTCAGCGGAAAAGAATTAAATAAGACCTTGAGTAAAATGACTCAAGGATTTAACCGCCTTTTCAAATATAAAAAAGTTGATAAGAATGTTCTCGGGTATTTGCGAGCTACTGAGGTAACTTATTCAACTGAACATGAGGATTATCATCCTCACTTGCATGTATTGTTATTTGTGAAGTCTAGTTATTTTAAAAACACTGATAGTTATTTAACTCAAGAAGAATGGACGAAACTATGGGCTAAGGCAATGAAATTGGATTATACGCCTGTCGTAGATATTCGGACAGTTAAAGCACATAAGCGGCAAAACCTAAAATCAGCCATTATTGAAACAGCTAAATATCCTGTTAAGCCTTTTGATATCGATACAGAAGATGTGACATTATTTTCTGAAATGGTCAAAGAACGGATAACAGAAGATTTGACGAATGGCTTGCATCGAAAAAGGCAGATTGGTTTTGGTAAGTTGTTCAAGGAAATCAAGGCTGAGTTAGCTCTTGATGATGTTGAAGAAGGGGACTTGATTCAAACAGGTTCAGAAGAAAATTCTGAAAGTACGGGTCGTGAGATTGTTGCTTTTTGGAATTGGGATAGAAAGAATTATTTTGTGAGGTAGCTTTTGAGTATGAGCAAGCTGACCTTTCGGGGTCAGCTTTTTTGTCGGACAATAGCGAAGCGGTCCGACTAGTCATTTTGAAAAAATGACTTTGGTCGACTTGGGGAAGTCGGCCAACATGACAAAAATGTCCTTGTGGTTCGAGGGCGTTTTTGGTATCTCGCCACCTTTCCTTTGTGGCGAGCCAGCTCTCTGCAAGAGCCTTCGGAGAACGCACATTTACGAAGTAAAGTATAGTGCGTTATACTTTACATGGAAGTCAGACCGAATTTGTGCTAAAATACTAGATAAGATGTTACATATTCTGGCAAGCAATAGCCTTGGCGGCTTGCCTGTCATTCGCTACTCGAATGACGCTGATAAGGAGAATTAGAGTATGAGCTATATGGTTGCGAGAATGCAGAAAATGAAAGCAGTCAATTTGGGGGGAGCATATAGGCACAATGAGCGTATTTTTGAAAATCACTCAAACAAGGATATAGACACGAGCAGGTCACACCTCAACTATGAGTTGACGGAACGTGACCGCGAGTTGTCTTATAAGTCGCAGATTGAGGACTATATCAACGAGAACAAGGTTTCTGAACGTGCTATCCGAAAAGATGCGGTGTTATGCGATGAATGGATTATCACATCTGATAAAGCCTTTTTTGAGAAATTAGACCAGGAGAAGACCAGAGATTTCTTTGAAACGGCTAAAAACTATTTTGCGGAGAATTATGGCGAGGAGAATATCGCTTATGCGAGTGTCCACTTGGACGAAAGCACCCCTCACATGCACATGGGAGTAGTGCCTTTCGAAAATGGGAAATTGTCATCAAAGGCTATGTTTGACCGTGAGGAACTGAAAAAAATTCAAGACGAGTTGCCCAAATACATGAATGAACATGGCTTTGACTTGCAACGTGGCGAGCTGAATAGCGAAGCCAAACACAAGACGGTTGCTGAATTTAAGAAAGATTTAGCGACTACGGAAGTGCAACAAGAGTTGGATAGGCTGAATGAAGTTCTTAAGGAAAAATACGAAGAGTTGGATAAAATCGAGCTGAGAGCCTCTGAGAGCCTCTCTGAGCTTGATAAATACAAAAATGATATAAATGCCTTAGAAGATACTAAAAGAGCCTTAGAAACGGAAATAGGGGCCTATAAGGACGAATTAAGAGATTCAAGAACATTAAAACAAAAAGATGAAGAATGGAGAAAGGAATTTACAGGCAAAGTTAAAAAAAACCCGATAACAGGAAATGAAAGCGTGGTTTTAGATAAAAAGGTCTATGATGATGCTAGGTGGTCATTTGTTCGTCAAGAAAATCGCTTGTTAAAAAAAGACGAGGAAATACGACAATTAGGCACGCAGATGAAAAGTCTAGTTTCATCAAACCGTGAGAAAGCGAACAGGCTAGACGAGATAAAAGCAGAACTGAAAGAACTCCGAACAGAAAATAACTGGCTTAGAACGGAAAATAAAGGGCTTATAGAGCGTTTAGACCTAATGACAAGGAAATTGAATATTTGGCGGAAAAAGGCGAAAGAACACCTTCCTACGGCTGAATTTAAAGGTTTATCAAAAAAACTTAATGAAGTTCAGCCACTCAAAGAGATTATAAAGCCTTTGAAAGTATTGACTAAGGTAAAAGACGTCATTGAAAAAAGTCTATTCTGAGCGATTTATGCCGTGAAAGCTATTTGACAATAAGCAATGACAGAGTACGCTAGGACGTGCTGAGCCGAAAGGCTTTAGCGTTTCGGACGGACACGGACAAAGGACGGTAGTCATTGGTTACTTGTTGTCAAATAGACCATGGAATAAAGTAAGCGGAAAAAGTCATGGTATAATATCTTTGAGGACACCTCAGCGATACGGTCGGTGGTGTTTAGCCTCACGTTGGTAGGGCAACTGGAAACAGGTAGCCAAAAGGGCACTTTCTCAAGTGTCGGGTGTGGGACTGCCTTCAGCTTCGAGCTGTAAAGACCCCGAATATGTTTTTAAGAGTTTGACCCGATAGGGTCTTTTTTTTATTTCTTGGGTGGAGAAAATGGGGTGATTTTTTCGTAGAAAAAATCTAAAATCGGGGGGCTACTACGACCCCCCTTATAGTGCCGAGTGCCAAATTAGCTTTTTTTCACAATCTTTTTAAGAAAAAACGAATAAAATCAAGTCGTATAGAGTTTGTTTTTTAAAATTCACAATGCTACAATGTCGCTCCAGGGGGTGGTTTTGTAGCCATTTTTTTAGATTTTTGGTGTTTTTTCTTGCAAATAATGCACACTTTTGCTAAAATATTGTAAAATGTCGCTAGAAAATTTATGAGGTGAAACATGAAAAAAAGATTGACGATAACATTAAGTGATTCTGTATTCAAAAATCTTGAGGATATGGCGAAAGAGTTAGGTTTGTCTAAATCTGGGATGATTTCTGTTGCTCTAGAAAATTATAAGAAAGGTCAAGTAAAATAAAAAAAGCCGAGCTGGCAGGCGGGGCTTTTGAATGTATTGTGCTTGGATATAGTATACTTTATGGCTAAAGAAAAAGCAAGATTTTTTACTTTTTTGTTGTATCCAGATGGGGAAGGTTTCCCTTCAGATTGGGAAATAAGACTTGAGTTAATTGGTCAGCCGATTGCAATTAGTCCTCTTCATGACCAGGATAAAGATAAGAAAAATGGGGGATATAAAAAACGGCATTATCATGGGATTTATGTGGCTAATAATCCAGTTACTGCTGATAGTGTAAGAGTTAGAATCCAGAGAGCTTTGAGTAGCGAAGTGGAAGAATGTAAAGCTATTGCTAGGGTTCAAATTGTGCGGACAAGTATTGAGAATGTTTACTTGTATTTGACGCATGAGTCGAAAGATGCTGTCGTAAAGAAAAAACATCGCTATGATAAAGAGGATATTAAGCATTTGAACTGTTTTGATATTTCACGGTATGTTGTTCTTGATACAGAGGTTAAGGGCGAGCTATTCAATGTTGTTGTATCGATAATTAGAATTTATATGCTTGAAAATATTTTTGACCTTTATGATTTTGTTGATGAGTATGGTGAAAATTATGGTCTTACGATTAACATAGTTAACGAAGTTATTCAAGGCAAAACTGGTTTCATGAAGTTGTTGTTTGATGGAGCTTATCAGAGAAGGAAGCGAGGACAAGGGCCGAAGGAAAATTTAGTGAGTGAAGAGTAAAAAACTGACCTTTTAGGTCAGTTTTATTTGATTTTATTGATTATAAGATTAAAAAACTTGCTTTCGGATATAGAATATCCAATTATAGTTCCTACATAATTAGATATAATGTCAGCTATATCAAAGATACCTAAACTGAATGTATATTGTAAAATCTCTATAAATAAAATACCTATGAAATAAAAGGGTAATACTTTTTTATTTCCTTTGCTAAGAATTCCGAGAGGAATAAACATTAATACATTCATTAATGGAACAAAGGTATTGCCTGATATTATATCTTTTATCATATCAAAAGGGTTAAATGTAATTCCTCTTATACCAAAATTTTTAAATAATAACAGATAAACTAAACAAACAAAATATAATAAATATAAAATAATAATACCTTTTTTATTGATTCTGTCTTTGTAAATAAAACTTAGAGAAATATACAATATATAGGTTAATATCAGAACTACTATAAGAGGTCCTAAAAAATCAGTAGTAGTTATTTGATAAGTTATGATTGATAAATAATGACCATAAAGATACTTCATAAAAAACCATCTACAAAAGAGAAAGGATACAATAACATTAATACAGTCCAAGACTATGTTTCTTGCTTTTTTCATAATATACCTCTGTGTTTCTAGTTGACTAATTTAGCATTCTATGATGTAATGAAGAAAACGGATACAATAATTATAACAAAAAGGAGTTTATTATGATAAAGAAAATTAAAATATTAGCTGTTGTTTTTGGAGTTGTATTAATGGTGGCTCCGGTAGTAAATGCTGCTACTGCTATAACTTATAATGGAACTGGTATATGGAGTTGGAGCTCGGTATCTAGTTGGACTAATAATTCTAATTCAAGAAGATATACTGTCAATCACAATCAGAGTTTAACACAAACGTCAAGTGGGACATTGTCTGTTAGAATTATGAAAAATAATTGGCTTGGTGGTTCTGTTGTTTCTCAAAATTCATTTAGCGGAAATACTTCTGGTTCGTTCTCTGCTTATCTTGACAGCGGAACATATTATTTGCGATTTGAGAGTGGCCAAGCGTTATATAAATTTAATATTAACGGCAGTGTAACATACTGATAGATTTTAATGTAATAAAAAAAGTCCTTGTTGGTTTGAGGACTTTTTTGTTATCTTGCCAACGTTGATTCGTGGCGAGCAAGCCGTCTGTAAGACCCTTCGGAGAACGCACATTTACGAAGTAAAGTATAGTGCGTTATACTTTACATGGAAGTTGTACCGAAAATATGCTAAACTACTAGATAAGATATTGCGTATTTAGACGAGCAATAGACTTGTCGGCTCGTCTGTCAGTCGCTATTCGACTGACGCTGATAAGGAGGGGTAAGAACATGAGCTACATGGTTGCGAGAATGCAGAAGATGAAAGCTGGCAATTTGGGAGGAGCTTATAAGCATAATGAGCGTGTTTTTGAGACACATTCAAATAAAGATATAGACCCGAGCAGGTCGCACCTCAACTATGAGTTGACGGATCGTGACCGCTCGGTGTCGTATGAACGGCAAATTAAGGATTATGTGAACGAAAATAAAATATCTAATCGAGCTATTCGGAAAGATGCGGTTTTGTGTGATGAATGGATTATCACATCGGATAAGTCATTCTTTGAAAAATTAAGCGAGGAAGAAACAAGAGAATTTTTTGAGACCGCTAAAAATTATTTTTCGGAAAATTATGGTGAGGACAATATCGCTTATGCAAGCGTACACTTAGACGAAAGCACCCCTCACATGCATATGGGAGTGGTGCCTTTCCAAGATGGGAAATTGTCTTCTAAGGCAATGTTTGACAAAGAAGAACTCAAAAAAATTCAAGAAGATTTGCCAAAATACATGAATGAGCATGGTTTTGAGCTAGAGCGTGGCGAGCTGAATAGCGAAGCCAAGCATAAGACGGTTGCTGAATTTAAACAAGAAATGGCTGGTAAGGAAATCGAGAAACAGTTAGTTCTTGAATATGGGGCGCCTGAGTATGTTAATCATCAAGAAGAGTTTGTGACCAAAGAAGAATATCAAGAAGCCTATGAGGTTTTTCAAAATGAGTTAGGAGCTTGGGTTGATAAGTCTGATTTTTCTTGGCGAGAAACGACTTTTCAAGAAAAAATAGATTGGGTCAAAAATCATCAGCAGGAAGAACTACAACAATTAGTAAGCTCTAGAAAGCCCCTAGAAGACGAAATAAGGACTTTGAATGAAGTTCTTAAGGAAAAATACGAGGAGTTGGATAAAATCGAGCTACGAGCCTCTGAGAGCCTCTCGGAGCTATCTGGTGTCGAAGGGTATATAAATAACCTAGAAAAACATTCAAACGCCTTAGAAAGCAAAATAGGGGGCTTAGAAAACGAATATTTAAGACTAGCTAAACAAAATGCCCGATTAAGCGACTTGAAAATCATGTCTCAAAAAGAATTGGCTGAAATTCAGCCGAAAAAAGGCATGTTTGGAAAAGAACATGTCGAATTGACTAAAGAGCAATTTGAGAAATTTAAGGGATTGATATACCGAAGCAAGAATTTAGTTCATGAAAAGGAATTAGAGAATGACCAACTAAGGCGGCAAATGCCTCTGAGAAGCTCTAAAAACGGTTTTGAGGCGAGTTTGCAACGGGCTAAGGATAAAACTAAAGGAGAAAGCATAGACCGCCTTAAAAGCGAAATTAGAGGGCTTAAAAATGAAAACTCGGTTTTGAGACAGCAAAATGACAAAATGCTAGGTAAGTTAAGAGAGTTTATGCCTGACAAAGCCTTGAAAAACTTTGTATCAGAGCTTAAAGCCATTCAACCAATCGTGAAGATAGTTAAGCGAGTGATTGAAAAAGGGCTAGGGCTCTGAGCGATTTATGCCGTGAAAGCTCCTTGATAGCAAGCTGGGGCAAGGTAGACTTAGGACAGGCGGTTCGGTCAGAACTTTGTTCGACCGACCGACAGGCCAAGAACTACCGCCACAGGTTACTTGCTGTCAAGGAGACCATGGAATAAAGTAAGCGGACATGATATAATAACCAATGCTGAAGCAAAACCTTCCGCAAGTCTATGCGAAAGGAGGTGGAGCGAGTGCACTACATTTTCGACGTCTTACTTGCTATTGTGGCAGAAGTAACGGCACATTACATTTGCAAGTGGTTAGATAGCAAGGACAAACGCTGAAGCTAGCCCAACACCGACAAAAAAGCCCCTATGGAACTGCAATTCCTTAGGGGCTTCGGTGTGCTTGCGCACTACATTTTCGTAAGCTCATTATAACATGAGTTGGGAAAATGTGTCAAAATTATGCTATACTATTTTCGAGGGCACCTCAGCGATACGGTCGGTGGTGTTTACAATTCCTCAATCAGGGTAGGTGGAAACACAAGCCAATAAGGGCATAAGCGATTATGTCGGGTGCCGGACTGCCTTCAGCTTCGGGCTGTAAAGACCCCGAATTCAAATATTAAAAAGACCCTAACAGGTCTTTTTTTGTTTTTAGAGTGAGAAAATTTGGGGTGATTTTTCTATCGAAAAATCTCACATAGGGGGGGTTACTACGACCCTCTATTTCGGTTGGAGGAGGCTCAAGGGAGTTTGAGGGAATGAAATTCCCTCATGGTTTTAAAATTGCTTGCAATTTTGCCGAGCGGTAGCGCTGGAAAATTTTTGAAAAAAATTTGGAATTTGGAAAAAAAGGGGGGGGAGGAAGCAATTTTGCTTCCGTACTACGACCCCCCCTATAAGTGCCGAGTGCCAACACGGCCAACAAATCCCCCTCAGCCTTAGAACCACAAGGTATACAGCAATCAACAAAAAGTCAACAAACCGCCAACAAATTTGTCAAAAAATATTTATAAGAAACAGTTGTAAATGTATAAAGAAAGTTATATAATGATAGTTAATATATTTAATAGAGGAGGATATTATGGCTAGAGAAAAATCAGATATTGAATATCAAGTTGTAACTGTAAGGTTTCCTAAAGAAATTTATCAAGAGTACAAGAAAATACTAAAAAGTGAAGGTAAAATACCAACTTATGATTTGAGAAATTATATTTTTAGTGTTGTTGAAGAATATGAGAAAGGGCAAAGATGAGTACAAAAAAAGAGCGCCCTCTTCCAAAAGTCGCTCGTAGTGTTACTTGTTTTTGTAAGGTAATTATAGCAAATGAGTAAAGAAAAAGCTAGATATTTCACGTTTTTACTGTATCCAGAAAGTATTCCGAGTGGCTGGCTAGATAAGTTGGAATTAATCGGTGTTCCTATCGCTGTTAGCCCTCTACATGATAAAGATTTAAGTGATGTGGAGGGGCAAAAATATAAAAAAGCACATTACCATGTTATTTACGTTTCGAAAAACCCTGTAACCGCAGAAAGTGTACGCTTGAAAATTAAACGTTCGTTGGGAGATAAAAGTGTTGCTATGGTTCAGATTGTAAGTACGAGTATGGAAAATATGTATTTGTATTTAACGCATGAATCAAAAGACGCTATTGCTAAAAATAAGCATAAATATTCTAAAGCTGATATTAGGTTGTTGAATAATTTTGATATTGACCGTTACATTACACTCGATGTTGAAGATAAAGAAGATTTGTTCAATGAAATTTGCGATATTATCGATGACCATGATTTAGCAAATATGCGTGAATTAAAGAATTTTGTGAAATATCATGGAGCAGAATATGGATTACCTAGCATGAAAGTTATACGTTCAGTGATGAAAATGAGTAGTGGGATTATTAGATTAACTTTTGATGCTGTTTATCAAGAACGTCGATATGGTCGGGCAGATATTGATAAAGATACAGGCGAAGTATTGAATAATAAGTAAGGGTTTAATTTTATTTTAAGGGGAAGCAATTATGAAATTTGAAGAAACATTATTACCAGAAAAATCAGACGTAATGACATTACAAAATATGATCAGAAAGTATAATAAGCAAAATTTTGAAACTGCAAATCAAACAGATTTTGCTATTTACATAAAAGATGATAGTGAGAATGTTATGGGGGGTATTTCAGGAGAAATATTTGGTAATTGGATGGATATAGAATATTTAGTTATTCATGAGAGTTTGCGCAGAAATGGGTTAGGTCGGGATTTGTTAAAAAAAGCCGAAGATTTAGCTATACGGAGTAATTGTAAAAATATATTTTTATATACATTTGATTTTCAAGGTAAAGATTTTTATCCCAAATTTGGATTTAAAGAAGTTTACGTAAAAAGACAGTATCCGTTAACTGGAACAGAACATTTTTTTGTTAAGAAATTATCAAATGAAATCGATAAAGAAGCTGGCGAAATACTAGAAGAAACTGAATGATGTGTTGAAAGGGCGGATAACTAGATCCGTCCTTTTTTGTTGTCGGCTAGCCGACTTCTGATACATTTTTTTAAGCACAAAAACCACCCAATTTTGGAGTGGTGTGTAAGTGCGCATTGTTCGAAAAATCGAACTATGATTTATTTTTGCTGTTGTATTTATTTTTTATCTTTTTGGTTTTGGTTTTGGTTTTTATTGCTATCGGATTTTATTTGCTTTTTAAGGGCTCTATTTTTCGTTCTACGGCATTTTTATAATTCGCCAATATAATTTATCGCTTTTTTATTAAAACGTCTCAAAATCGTTTCTGAGACGTTTTAGCGTTTATTTCGTTTGGTTATCGGCATAATCGGTTAAACAGAACCAAAAAAAGGCTTATTCAGCCAGAAATTGATTTAGGTTTAGACAAAGGTTTTGGCATGCATTTATAAGTTTCAGCGAATCAAAGTATCTGCAAAGGCTCTGCCTGCGCTAGTTCTTTCGGCAATGATGTCACTCTTTTTTATCAAGGTGTACAAGCGGAGCGACAAGAGCAAACAGGGATATTGGAGAGTTGAAAATAAAATAAAAAAAGAATAATATAGAATTGTATATAAAATTAGAAAAAGATGATTTTAAAATGAGAAATAAAGAACTTAATTTAACACAATTTGAAACATTATCTGATGAAGAATTGCAAAAAATAGAAGGTGGATATCTGCCGATACCAGATATGCCAGGGTGGAGAGGCCAATCTACTCCTTGGTGGTGGAGTTTGAAGCAATCTAATTTCTCAGATGCTTATAGTAGTTTTTATAATGCTACTCACTAGAAAGAGGTTTTTATGGGATTTGGATTTAATTTTAAAGATTACAATGATCGTTTAACATTTAAAAAACCAATTCTTAAGGAAGTTAAACAAACATTGGACGAACAAGATTTTGCTAAAGCAGAAATAGCTAAAGAGAAAAAACAAAAGTTGAAAAAATTTAAAGAAAAAACTCCTCACTAGAGGAGTTTTTTTTGCCGAGCGGTAGCGCTGGAAAAAATTCGAAGAATTTTTGGAATTTAGGAAAATGAGGGGGGTACTACGACCCCCCCTAGGGTGCATTGTGCATTGATTTTTTTGAAAACCACTCTAAACCATTAGTATTATTGGGCTTGGGGCGGTTTTTTTAGAGAAAAAGTAAAATACTTGTATTTCTGTTGTATGTATAATATAATTACGGGGTATCAAAAAAATTTGAAGGGAAAAAATATAAAAAATCGTTGAGATCGAGAAGAAGAAAATAACCTTGTCTAT
>ERZ650306.2110-NODE-2110-length-10518-cov-6.376469_pt1 | contig 10518 bp, 8 predicted proteins | sample MGYA00376242_ERZ650306 | MGnify/ENA primary metagenome ERZ650306 (study PRJEB26733, sample SAMN07839244) | wastewater metagenome | biome: urban; feature: wastewater treatment plant; material: waste water | place: USA: North Carolina | collected 2016-03-31 ...
CGCAAGTCTGACCGCTGTAGGAATCCCCCGTCTTTAGGCGGGGGAGGATGTCAATACCACCACGCCAAGGCAAACACTGCCAGCATCGCCAAGACCGCCCCCAGTTTGCCCGCCGTGCCGATAGCCAAACCCAAGAGCGTCGCCAGCCCAATTTTGCCAGCCCGCCACACGCCTTGATTGGCCAGCAGCTCACCGATGACGGCACCGACAAACGGCCCAAGCACCAAGCCCACCAGCCCTAAGGGCAGGCCACAGATGCTGCCAATGATCGCGCCCCAGAGTCCGGCTTTGCTCGCGCCTGACCATTTTGCCCCCAGCCAACTGGCCGCCATATCAATCACCATGCCGCCCAAAGCCAAGGCCGCAATGCCCACCAGCGACCACAGCCCGACATGGGCAAATTGGTCTAGCCACGCCGCCAGCAATAAGCCGGCAAACACCAGCGGCAAGCCCGGCACAGCGGGCAACACCGCACCCGCCATCCCCACCAGAACCAAACCGATGGCCAGCACATAGCCCAAGGTGGTCATCATCAGGTGTGCGTCCCTGCCAGTTCTAACAGCAGGTCATCTTGGGCGGCATGGGGTTTAGCGCGGGGGTTTTTGTGTCGGTAGCTGCCATCGGACTGCATCATCCACGCGTTAACGTTGTCGGCCAGATACAGACGCAGCCCCTCTTTAATCACCCGCCGTTTGAGCTTGGGGTCGAGCACAGGCGTGCAGGTTTCAATACGGCGGAAGAAATTGCGTCCCATCCAGTCGGCACTGGCGATAAAAACGTTTTCTTGGCGGTCATTGAGAAAGTAAAAAATACGGGTATGTTCCAAGAACCGCCCAATCACCGAGCGGACTTCGATATGGTCGGACAAGCCCGCCACGCCAGGGCGCAGGGCGCAGACCCCGCGCACAATCAGTTGGATTTTGACCCCCGCTTGCGAGGCGGCATAAAGCGCGTCAATGATTTTGGGTTCGAGCAGCGAATTCATTTTGGCGATGATGGTGGCGGGGCGACCGGCGCGGGCATGGTCGGCCTCACGGGCAATGGCGGCCATCATGCCGGGGTGGAGGCTAAACGGCGATTGCAGCAAATGGCGCAGCTCGCCCATTTTGCCCAGCCCTGTAATCTGGGTAAAAATATCGTTTACGTCGCTGGCAATATCGGGGTTGCAGGTCAGCAAGCCAAAATCGGTGTAAAGCCGTGCGGTGCGCGGGTGGTAGTTGCCGGTGCCAAGGTGAATATAGCGGCGTAAATGGCCTTCTTCACGGCGTACCACCATCAGCATTTTGGCGTGGATTTTGTAGCCATACACGCCATACACAACGTGCGCCCCCGCGTCTTCTAGCCGCGAAGCCCAGCCAATATTGGCCTCTTCATCAAACCGCGCCATCAGCTCGACCACCACGGTCACTTGCTTGCCGGTGCGGGCAGCGGCAATCAACGATTCCATTAGGGCGGACTCGGTACCCGTGCGGTATACCGTCATTTTGATGGCGACCACGTTGGGGTCAGTCGCCGCAATATTCAGAAAATCCAGCACCGGCTGAAACGACTGGTAGGGGTGATGCAGCAGGATGTCTTGCTTGCGAATCGCCGCCAGCAAGTCGTGCTTTTTGGTCAAAGGCGCGGGGAAGCCAGGGGTGAAGGGCGGGTATTTCAAATCGGGGCGGTCCACCAAGTCGGGGACTTGCATCAAGCGCACCAAATTAACCGGCCCTTCGACACGGTAAATATCGGCCTTGCTGAGGCTGAATTGGGAGAGCAAAAAGGCTTCCATATGCTCGGGGCAGTTGTCGGCAATCTCTAGGCGGACGGCTTCGCCGTATTGACGGTGGCGCAGCTCGCCTTGCAGCGCGGTGCGGAGGTTTTTTAGCTCGTCTTCTTCGACCGTCAATTCGCTGTCTCGGGTCAGGCGGAACTGGTACACGCCCTTGACCACCATGCCCAAAAAAAGCTCGTTAAGGTGGGCGTGGAGTATCGACGACAGAAAAACAAAGTGATTGGGGCCCCCAGCCAAGTCGGCAGGCAGCTGAATTACGCGCGGCAAAATGCGTGGGGCTTGGACGATGGCAATGCCGGAACTCCGCCCAAACGCATCCCGCCCTTCCAGCTCAATTGCAAAATTCAGGCTCTTGTTGAGCAGCTTGGGGAAAGGGTGTGAGGGGTCTAGGCCAATGGGGGTTAGAACCGGCATCACATCGTTGTGAAAATAAGCGTGTATCCACGCTTTGACCTCGGGTGACCATTCTGCTCGCCGAACAAAGTGAATGCCCTCTTGTGACAGTGCCGGAAAAATCACTTCGCGCATCAAGGCATATTGCCGTTCAACCAAGGCATGGGCATGGTGCGAGACCTGCTCGAGCGATTGGCTGGCGTTGAGGCCGTCCGGCATAACCATGCTGGGCGTAAGTCGCTGGCAGGCTTTGAGCCACGCCACCCGCACCTCAAAAAACTCATCAAGGTTGGACGAGACGATGCACAAAAATTTAAGCCGTTCTAGCAAGGGGACGTGGGCATCCTCGGCTTGGGCAAGGACGCGGCGGTTAAACTCAATCAGGCCGAGTTCACGGTTGAGTAGGGCAGGGGAAGAGGTCATGGCAGGGGTTAGACTCAGGGCGTAAAAACAAGTAAGCAGATAAGGCGAGGGGCGGGCTAGGCCAAGGCATTCGCCCCAAGCAGCCTATTTAAAAGCTATTTACGCTTGTGGCGGCACAAAGCCAGCGGGCATATCCGCCCCCGCGCCAAAGAAGTAATTATTGAGCTGTTGGCTCAAGTACTGGCGGGCACGTTGGTCAGCCAGATTGAGGCGGTTTTCGTTGATTATCATGGTTTGATGTTTCAACCATGTTTGCCACGCTTCTTTTGATACCGTGTTGTAGAGCTGCTTGCCCAGCTCGCCGGGCATGGGGGGCAGGTCCAGACCTTCGGCTTCACGACCCAGTTTGATGCAGTTCACCATGCGTGTCATTGCGTATTCCTTTTAAAAAGTAGGGGTATTAAGTGTGCTTTAGCGAGGCGGCCTCGCTGCTTGGTGGCAGAGGTTTTAAGCCAAATTTTGTGCTTGGGCAAGAGGGGCAGCGTGTTTGCGGGTCTTGGGTGCGTTAGAATCTTGGCTTTCCGCTCTAACACAGGCAAATCCCATGGCACAGTATGTAATGAGTATGCTCCGCGTGAGCAAGATTGTTCCGCCTAAGCGTCAAATTATCAAAGACATTTCCCTGTCGTTTTTCCCCGGTGCAAAAATCGGCCTGCTGGGCTTAAACGGCTCGGGCAAATCGACCGTCTTACGGATTATGGCCGCCGTCGATAAAGAATACGATGGCGAAGTGCAGCACCTTGCTGGGGTCAAAATTGGCTACCTGCCGCAAGAACCCCAGCTCGACCCCGAAAAAACCGTGCGCGAAGAAGTCGAAAGCGGCATGGGCGATGTCATGACCGCCCAAAAACGCCTCGACGAGGTGTATTCCGCCTACGCCGAACCCGATGCCGACTTTGATGCCTTGGCCGAAGAGCAAGCCAAGCTCGAAGCCATTATCGCCGCAGGGGCAAACGACAATATCGCCCTGCAGCTCGAAATCGCCGCCGATGCGCTGCGTTTGCCGCCGTGGGATGCCAAAATCGCCCCGCTGTCTGGCGGCGAAAAACGCCGTGTTGCCTTGTGCAAACTGCTGCTGTCCAAGCCCGATATGCTGCTGCTAGACGAGCCGACCAACCATTTGGATGCTGAATCGGTCGAATGGCTAGAGCAGTTCTTGGTGCGCTTCCCGGGCACCGTGGTGGCTGTTACCCATGACCGCTACTTCCTTGATAACGCCGCCGAGTGGATTTTGGAGCTGGACCGTGGCCAAGGCATTCCTTGGAAGGGCAATTATTCGAGCTGGCTGGAGCAAAAAGAAGCCCGCCTTGCCCAAGAATCCAAGGGTGAGCAAGCCCGCATGAAGGCGATGAAGCAAGAGCTGGAGTGGGTGCGCCAAAACCCCAAGGGTCGCCAAGCCAAATCCAAAGCGCGGATTGCCCGCTTTGAAGAGCTGTCCAACTACGAAACCCAAAAACGCAACGAAACCCAAGAAATCTTTATCCCCGTGGCGGAGCGTCTGGGCAACGAAGTGATTGAGTTTGACCAAGTCAGCAAGGGCTTTGGTGACCGTCTGCTGATTGATAACCTCAGCTTTAAAGCCCCAGCAGGGGCGATTGTCGGGATTATCGGCCCCAACGGCGCGGGTAAATCCACCCTGTTTAAGATGATTGCCGGCAAAGAGCAGCCCGATAGCGGCACGGTCAGCATTGGCCAAACCGTCAACATGGCTTTTGTCGAGCAAACCCGCGAAGGGCTGGATGATGAAAAGACCGTGTTCCAAGACGTGTCTGGCGGGCTGGAAACCCTGAACGTCGGGCGGTTTGAGATGTCCAGCCGTGCCTATTTGGGGCGGTTTAACTTTAAGGGCGGCGACCAGCAAAAGAAAATTGGCAGCTTGTCTGGCGGGGAGCGGGGGCGACTGCATCTGGCCAAAACCCTGCTCAAGGGCGGCAACGTCTTGCTGCTGGATGAACCGTCCAACGATTTGGATGTGGAAACCCTCCGCGCCCTCGAAGACGCGCTGCTGGAATTTGCCGGTACCGTGTTTGTGATTTCCCATGACCGCTGGTTTCTTGACCGTATCGCCACCCATATTTTGGCAGCGGAAGGCGAATCCCAATGGACGTTCTTTGACGGCAATTACCAAGAGTACGAAGCCGACAAACGTAAGCGGCTGGGTGAAGAAGGTGCCAAGCCCAAGCGGATTCGCTATAAGCCGATTACGCGCTAATCCCCGCCCCCGCTGGCAGCCTTGTCCGCTGCGGCAGACGGTGGGCGTTCCGCCTTGATAGCGGGGCGGTTTACCCCAGCCCTGCTGGTGAGGGAGCCGCTGATTGCTTGACCTGCGGGGTGGGCACGCTGTTCAACCCCGCCCTACACTGCGTGGCTGATGCTGCTCAAAAGCAAAACGGGGCGCGGGCTTTTGACCGGCTCCTCCCCCCGCACCCACGCCGCTCTTTTCAGCAACGCACCCCCCCACGTTATTCTCGCCGCCTCTGCTGCCTTTGCGCGGTAGGCGGCTTTCTTTACCTTGATTTAGGCCTTTTCCCATGTTGAATTTCGATGATACCCCGAACGCACTTGCCCCCATGGGTAGCACCAATGGACTGAATGCTCACGGCACAGGACGGGTTAACGCCGTTGATAAACGCATCATCAATGGTCAAACCGATGTCAATCAGCTTGTGCCGTTCAAATACAAATGGGCGTGGGAGAAATACCTTGCCACCTGTGCCAACCACTGGATGCCGCAAGAGGTCAATATGCAGCGCGATATTGAACTCTGGAAAAGCCCCAATGGCCTGTCAGAAGACGAACGCCGCTTGGTTAAGCGTAATTTAGGTTTTTTTGTCACCGCTGACAGCTTGGCCGCCAATAACATTGTGCTGGGCACCTATCGCCAAATCACCGCGCCAGAATGCCGCCAATTCTTGCTGCGCCAAGCCTTTGAAGAAGCGATTCACACCCACGCCTACCAGTACATCGTCGAAAGCCTTGGGCTAGACGAAGGCGAAGTGTTTAACGCCTATCACGAGATTCAATCTATCCGCGACAAAGACGAGTTTTTGATCCCGTTTATTGACGCGCTGACCAATCCCGAATTTAAAACTGGCACCCAAGAAACTGACCAGCAATTGTTGAAATCGCTGATTGTGTTTGCCTGCATTATGGAAGGGCTGTTTTTCTACGTTGGGTTTGTGCAGATTTTGGCCCTAGGGCGGCAAAACAAAATGACCGGCGCGGCAGAGCAGTACCAATACATCCTGCGGGATGAGTCCATGCACTGTAATTTCGGCATTGATCTAATCAACACCATCAAGCTGGAAAACCCCGGCCTGTGGACGGATGCGTTTAAAGCCGAGCTGGTCGTGCTATTCGAGAAAGCGTTGGATTTGGAATATGCCTACGCCGAAGACACCATGCCACGCGGCGTGTTGGGCTTGAATGCCCCGATGTTTAAAGAATATCTGCGCTTTATTTGCAACCGCCGTATGTTGCAAATCGGCTTGAACGAGCTTTTCCCAGGCGCGACCAATCCCTTCCCGTGGATGAGCGAAATGATTGACCTGAAGAAGGAAAAGAATTTCTTCGAAACCCGCGTCACCGAGTACCAAACTGGCGGGGCGTTGAACTGGGATTAAACTGCGACTCACGGCCTCTCTCGACCTGCGCTGCCCCACTACTGCGGTGTCTCGCCCACACCCGCCGAAACTCACAAGCTCAGGACGCGCCCCCCGCCGCTTCGGCACAGGCGGTGCGTAGTGTGGTCGCCAAGGCCGCCGCAAAGCGCGGGGCATCGCACAGCGGCGAAGCAGCCAGCTGGGGGCGCAGCCCTTGACGCAACTGGGCAAGGGCGGGCAGGTCGGTGGCAAAGGCGATGGCTTTTTGCACATAGTCCGCAGGGGTCTCGGCAATCCAATCGGGCAGCCCCGCCGCCGACAGCAAACTCGCCCCTTGCCGCGCCAGCAGCGTGTCACCAGCAAGGGTCAGCGTCGGCACCCCCATCCACAGGGCTTCACAGGTCGTGGTGCCGCCAGGGTAGGGGAAGGTGTCCAGAATCAGGTCTACTTCCGCGTGGGCAGCAAGGTAAGCCTCACGCGGCATACCGCCGAACCAATCCACCCGCGAAGCCGCAATCCCCGCTGATTCTAAGGCGGTCAAAATGCGCTGACACGCCGCTTCATCCACCAACAGGGCGTGCTGAATCCGCAACCGCGCCGTCGGCAAGGCCGCCAAAATCTCGCCCCACAGTGCAAAGACCGACGTACCTAATTTCGCCAAATTCTGGAAGCAGCCAAACGTCACATAGCCCCGTTGTAACGCGGGCAGCGCGGCCACCGGCAAGGTGGTGTCGGGGGGCGTAAAGCAGAGTCGGGTCTCGGGCAAATAGCGGACGTGCTCGGTGAAATAGGCTTGGGCAGCCGGCGGCACCCCCATTTTGTCCACCAGCACGAAGTCCATTTCAGCCAGACCGGTGGTGGCGAAATACCCCAGCCACGCGCCCTGCACCGGCGCGGGGCGATAGGCAAACACCGGCAGACGGTTATGGCGAGAATGCCCCGCCAAATCCAACAGCACATCCAGTTGGTCAGCGTAGATGCAGGCTGCTGCCGCTGCGTCGCTTAACCCCGAAAGAGGCTGCCAGCCAGTGCAATAGGGCTTGAGTCGCACCGTCACGCTGTCTTCCACCTCCCACGTTGGATAGGCAAACAGCGCAATCCCTGCAGCGGCCAAGTGTGGCACGAGGCTTTCGAGAAAAAAGCCGACAGGGTGGTAGCGCAAATCCCCCGACACCAGCCCGACCCGCAACGGGGCATCAGGGCGAGGTGGCTTGGCGGCATGAGCATAGTGCGGCAAGTGTTGTGCGGATAGCCATTGCCCGTAAAGCGCGGCTTCGGCACGGGCGTGTTCGGGGGGCAGCTCGGCCAGATAGTTCAGCACAAACAAGAGGTTGCTGCGAATATCCCCGCGCTGCGGCTGGAGGCGAAGGGCGTGCTGATAACAGGCTTGGGCGGCAGCCAGTTGACCGCGATAGTGCAGCACATTGCCCAAATTGTTGTAGCCCTCGACGTAGTCGGGGCGCAAGGCCAGCACCTGCCGGTAACAGGCTTCGGCCATAGGAAAATCCCCTTGGCTGCTCAGCACCACCCCGAGGTTGTTGAGGCTTTGCACATGCTGCGGATTGCGCTGCAAGGCGGCGTGATAGCAGGCCTCGGCCTCGGCAAACCGCCCCAAATCTTTGAGTACCACCCCAAGGTTGTTGTGGATGTCGGGGCTGCTGGCATCCAGCGCGAGGGCGCGGCGGTAGCTGGCTTCGGCTTCGGTGAGCTTGCGTTGCTGCTTGAGCAGGTTGCCGTAGTTGTTCCAGTTTTGGGCATGGTCTGGCCACAGGGTGCAGGCCTGCTGCATGGCGGGGGCGGCCAGCTCTAGTTTGCCCTGTATCTGCCGCACGGCACCGAGGGTTTTCCACGCAAAAGCGTCCTGCGGGTGGGCGGCGACCTGCTTGGCGGCCTGCTGTTCGCAAGCGGCAAAATTTTGCTGGTCAAAGAGGGCGATAAGCTGGTCGTGGCAGGCGGTAAAGGGCATGAGCAGGGGACATCACAGCGGGAGAAAGAGCCTGCATTTTGGCACAGCTTGCGGGGGGGATTGGGGGTTCTATTCGGGGAGGATGGTCATGGCGTGGGGGGGGCGCAAGCCGATGGCGGTATTCCCTCTCAAGCAAAAACCCCCTCAGATTCGCGTCCGATTTTTGTTTGAAGGTCAAAATCTTTTGCTGGAAGGTAAAGTTTTTGTGTTTTTTGAGGGGGGGGTGCATTGTATTTTTAGGATGTAGTAAGCTTGGCATCGCCCTGTTCTAGGCATGGTTTTGGGCCAGAATGAGGGACAAAAACGCCCTCAATATCCAGTTCAAGCTCATGGTCTAGTCTTTGCTTTTTGCCAACGATCCCGCCTTGCGCTGCCACACGAGAAAGCCCCATCAATAATGCCCAACCTTACCGCCCCACAGGCTATTGCCCTGATTGATGCCTCTCTACCCGATGGGCAGACCCTCGCCATACCGACCGCGCGTGAGGTCGTCTTCATCGAAGACAATCTGACCGACTGGAACATCCTGTCTACCCGTCTGGCAGCCAGTGCCGAGGTGGTGGTGCTGGACAGCTCAGGCGATGGTCTGGCGCAGATGGCCACCTATCTTGCCTCCCGCCAGCCCGGCTCACTGGACGCCATTCATGTGCTGTCCCACGGTGCGGTCGGACAGCTTAACCTGGGCAGCACCTCGCTGACTCAGGATACGCTCGGACAATACACCACCGCGTTCAACACCATAGGCCAGGCACTGAGCGAGCAAGGCGACTTGCTGCTGTATGGTTGCGATGTCGGCGCGGGTGAAGCGGGCCAGGCGCTGGTGCACAGCATTGCCGCCATGACCCATGCTGACGTAGCCGCCTCCGATAACCTTACCGGCGCGGGACGCTGGGCGGAGACTGGGCGCTGGAAACCCATGCTGGCGTGATCAATGCCGCCAGCCTGGCGGTGGATAACTATACCGGCACACTGGCGGTGGTGTCGTTTACTGGCGACGCTGGCAATACCAACGCCCCCAATGCAAACGCCCCCAATGCAACAGTGGCCACGGGCACGCCGAAGTCATCCGTCGCCATCACCAACACCGCCACCAGCGATACACTAGATATTGCGATCAGCGGTGGAACCGGTGTTTATCAAGACACCACGGCAGTGTTCACTGATCCAATGATAGGCATGGCCATGCCCGCAGGCAGCTCTGGCATGGTATTCGTCACGGCGGACGACACCGACATCAACAGCGTCACCCTGACGATACAAGGCGGCAAGGTGTTTGATTTTGTGTCCATGTTGATGATGGAGGCGGGGTTGTTAAGTGAAGCCATGACCTTCACGCCCAACGGCAATGCCGCCAACAAAGTCACGTATAACTTCTCTGGTGGGCAGACGCAAACTGTCGATTTGAGCGCCAATGCAAATTTTGACAATCTGACCTCATTGACCATTTCCAGCAATGATGGCGCATTCCAAGTTAACTTTGACGACATCCAACTGGAAAACATCGGCGGTGCCAACACCGCCCCTGTCATCAGCTCAGGTGCCACCGGTTCAGTCAATGAAAACGCCAGCACCAGCACCGTGCTCTACACCGCCGCCGCCACCGACCCGGAAAGCGACACCCTCATCTACGCGCTGACCGGCACCGATGCCGCGTCGTTCTCGATTGATGCCACCACCGGCCAGGTCAAGCTGCTCACCCCGGCAGACTTTGAAGTCAAGAACAGCTACAGCATCACCGTCAACGCCAAGGACGCCAGCAACACCACCACCAAGGTGGTGACCCTCAATGTCACCGATGTGAACGAAGCGCCCAGCATCACCAGTGGAGCCACCGGCTCCGTGGCGGAAAACGCTGCCACCAGCACGGTGGTTTACACCGCCACCGCTACCGACCCGGAAAGCGACACCCTCAGCTATTCGCTGACCGGCACCGATGCCGCGTCGTTTACCATCAACACGGCAGGTGCGGTGAAACTGATCACGCCCGCCGACTTTGAAACCAAGTCCAGCTACAGCGTGACCGTAAACGCGATGGACGCGACCCACACCACCACCCAGGCGGTGACCATCAATGCCACCAACGTCAACGAAGCGCCCACCGCCGCCAACTTCACCAGTGCCGGGCTGGACGCTTCCACCGCCATGACCGGTGCTTCGGTAGGCACGTTGGCCGCCGTGGATCCGGACGCTGGCGACACCCACACCTTTACCCTGGTGGCGGGCAATGGCACCAATGATGCCGACAACAGCAAGTTCACGATTGTCGGCAACACCCTCAAAGTGGGCGGAGCCGCACTGACCGCTGGCACTTACAAGGTAATGACCCGCGCCACCGATGCCGCTGGCCTGACCGTCGA
>ERZ650306.2111-NODE-2111-length-10516-cov-9.549852_pt1 | contig 10516 bp, 9 predicted proteins | sample MGYA00376242_ERZ650306 | MGnify/ENA primary metagenome ERZ650306 (study PRJEB26733, sample SAMN07839244) | wastewater metagenome | biome: urban; feature: wastewater treatment plant; material: waste water | place: USA: North Carolina | collected 2016-03-31 ...
TCAAAAGCCTGGCCGGCGGACACAACCACTGAAACAGCAGCGGCAGGCTGATGCCCTCGAAAAGACGGCAAATCGCGCTGACTCACTCCGGAGACGCAGCCGGAAAATCCGGCACTGCAAACCAGAAAACGGGCGGGTCATCCAGAGGGACGACCCGCCCGCATTTATTGTCGGGAAGCATGGAAGGAAGGAGCGCTTATAGCGGCGGGGAATCGCGATGAGAAAGAGGAATTCGAGTTTCGACCCGAAGCGGAAATAGCCGATTTTAAAAGCAGACGTTAAGAACGTTTGAATTCCCTGGTCTGCGCCGCTCTTAACTTAGGGCCGGTGGAATGATGGGCAGGACGTCGTAAGCTCTATGCATACTCGTTGGAAAGAACGTAGATATGACTTTGAAGCAAATCCATGGCCTCCTTACATAGTGGATCCGTATTTAGCCTTCCTTGGTAGACACCTTGTCGCCACATGACTATTGTCTCTTCGATATCATCAAATGCTTGTGAGAGTTCTTTATTTTGTGCAATGTCGGCAAAATGTGAATCGATTACCGACATCGACAGGTGAGCTGCCATCTCGGGAGAACGCGTTAGATTCCTTCGTAACGTCTTTGCCAGCCACAAGAGTGTTAGACCTGTCCGTCGGGAGGCCTGTCGTCTGTCGATAGCCTCTTTGCCAAGAAAGATAACAACGCTGACCAATGCGGCCACTACCGCAGCAATAACCTGAGGGGGAAAATCAGCCACTTTACATATCCTCCGCTATTAATAGACCAGAGCGCTCATAATCGAGAAAGTGCTTATCAAAAGCGCGATCATCCCTCAACTCAGACCACAAAACATGAGCATCCTTCAGCATCTTGTCCGAGGCATCATCAGCAAATGCGGAGAGAATTCGGCCAAGTGACGTAAACAAGTGCTTCTCAATAATGGAAAAATCCGGAATGAGGTTACGGCCCACTTTATGCTCTGCAAGCCTAGGTCGGAACGAACATTCCCACGCAAGAGATGCGCCTAAAACCCGTAGGAAGTAAAGTACGGCAGGTATCTTCTTCTCAAGCGTTCGTTTTGCCTGCTCACGGTAGTACTTATGATTCTTTAGGGTATGTGCTATTGACGCATCCACATATATGGAGTTCAACCAAGGCGTCGGCAGCGCTAGCCAAGTGTCATCGGTCACTAACTGAAGGTAGTCAAAATCAAAGCACAGTGGGTCGGTTCTACAGTCCGTCAACCCATCGATTAGTAGCTTCCCACGATCCGACACCTGAAGAAGTTGAACGTGTAGTGCCGTTTGCTGCTTAGGTACAATGTCTAGGCAGCGCCCCGAATTGGGGTCCGCCAGACTGCCAATAGCCAAGCGAATGATTTCCTCTTCATATCCGCCAACATCATGAAAAAAGGAATACAGTTCGTCAGATGAGACTTGTTGTGATGGCCGAAGAAAGGCGTATCGAAGTAAAAAATACTTTAGCCAATAGGTATGACGATGAGGGCGATGTACCTCATCAAAGCCAGGCCGCTTATCAATGAGGCCGTCGACAAGGAATATATTTGGAAAGTGCCCAACTTTCTGTGAGAAGCGCTTTCTGAGGTTCGTTAAATAAAGCCGAAGGAGATTGTGCGGCTTACGAAAAAGCCTGTCGATGATCTGGTAGTCATTCCGGTAATCAATCTCAATTTGTGAAAGGAAGTCAAAGAACGTCCGCAACCCCTGATGTGACAGGTGAAGAACCGTATTTAGGGTGCGCTCATCACGCCCATCCGAGAACAATTTCATTGACTCAACAAGAGTAGAAAGTTGATCGGCATATTTTTCTCCTTGAGACCCATACTTTGATCGGACAATTTGAACAGCATCGTCCATCAACGTGAAGCGGGAATCCAAAGCTTGTTTCCCCGTAATGGGAAATAGTTGATAGGCGCTGTGTTTTTCGCAGATTGTCCTCGCTCTACTTGCCGCGTCCTTCAAGAGCCGGAAATGGCTGTAAACATATTTCCGGCAAACAAATAGAACGGAGGCGCCAATTTTCCCAAGATCTGTCTCTGACACAAACTTGTCAATTAACGCAATGAGGTTCGCCTCAATGTGCATATCGCGCTTATGAGCAAACTTGTTAAAGAAACAATATTTTGCGTCCTCAAAATAGAACCGATCGGCATTATCAAAAACAAATAATAAGAAGAACTTGTGCCGGGCTAAATGTAGAGAAAGAGCCCGTATATTTGAGTCAAGCTGCTCGTCAGTCTTCTGCTCAGAGTACGCAGCAAGCTTTGGCACGCCGAGTTTGGCGGCTTTTTCGACTATCTCTTGAGTTAGGAAGCGATATGATTTGGGGCCTATCGTATGGAATGCGTGCTCCGGTTTTCCGTCGCCAGCGTGCAAATCAATATAGATAGGGATGATTCGATAGCCTCGATAGTCTGGGGTGCGCTCCCGAATCACGTCCAACAACTTAAGGACGGCGAGCGTTTTACCCATGCCTGCATCCCCGAGGAGATATGAAACGCGATTTTCCCCAACAAATGTGGCATCTTCCGGAATTGAGGATCTTAGTGGTGGATCCGTTATCGCTTTGATAAATCCGTCAAAGCTAATCTTCTTCTCCAGCTTGTCGATGTGATCCGCGTTGGCGGTCTGTGTGACCTCAGGAGTAACCACGCGCTTCCGAAGAAAATATGCATTAATATTGTCTGCATCAACGATTCTCTTGCCATCTCCTAGTTCCGCGTGCAAAGAGTCATGGTCGCCGCACGGCTCCGCAATTAGATGGTCGCCAAAGCAATCTTGGTATAGAAGATTGAATTGGGTGACGTGAATGTTAATATCGCCACCAGTAACTCGATCATCATAATCGTTGGGATTTGCGAATGGGATAGTCCGCTGAAAGTAGTCCTTGATTGATCTATTTGGCATGATCACTATGAAGTAAATGATTGGAGATATTCAGAAAAGAGACTCTAGACCAAGGGCCGCTAATGCTGCAGCTAAGTCGCGCTCCTGCATGAGCCGGGACCGTCGGTTTGAACGGATTGTTGGACCGAACTTACTCGTGGAAAGTGTCTTTTGAAAAGTCAACATTGCAGCTATTTAATAAACATAAGGCATACTTTAACGCAAATGTGGCACGCTCGATATTTGCCACCGCAGCAAGTATATTGACCAAATACAGCACCTCGCCATCAGGTGTTTTACCCAATAAAATACAGGTGGAATTTACCTATTTATCTCGGATATCACACCATTTCCTAATTAACAGCATAAGCCCGTCTTTCAATAAAACCAGACAGCTAGGCGAAAAATGCGGAGAAAAATGACTGCAGACTCTTGCATATCTGTCGAAAATCGTTGCATAAGCAAGGAAAAATTCTTCAAAAAAATAATCCCGTAGCTTTGATAAAAAGGTTTATTTCTCTGGAAAAATGCGCCTCGAAGGGCGCCCCCACGAAAGACATAACAGCCCCTTATTTCTAATGCATACGGGATCGTTTTGGTAGCGTCTAAGTGTTTTAGCCCTTTCAATTATGCTGACCGCAGCATCGATTTCGTCTATCCCAATCCAGCTTTTCATCTCTCCAACGGCAATGACACTCTCGAAAGGGATGTAGGTAGCTGCGGGGACTCCATTGACGGAAAACACAGGCAGTGATCTTTCTCAAAAAATACCAGCTCGCTTCGATTAGATTAGATATTTCCCATATGAATCGATTACACATCCAGTAGCAACAGCGACTTTCGTTGGCAGAACTGATTCGAGCTTCTTTCTGACTTCGTGCTCCTGAACACTGCCCACTGAGCTGGGAGTAGTTCCGTCGCCGGCCCGCGCGAAGTTGAAAATCAACTCTTTCGCAAGATCTGCTAAAAATCCATGGGGATCGAATGTTTTTGCCATTGCGACTGTTTAAGGTCTAACAGTTATTGAACGGACTTACCGGGTCCGTATATGAATAGATATTGACACATAAATTATGCACGACGAATTACCGTCCAGCAAGGAAAGCATTTCAGCCGGGTCCATATAAGAACTCCAATAATACGGATGCCACCAAAACGGGTGAGATGTCCGCTATCTGGACAAATCTTGAACGGCCGTTTCTGACCGACAGGCCCCCTTCCCCTCTCCCTTTCCCCCCGACCGGCCCAACCTGCGCCGCTCGGGGGCTGCTCTTTACCCTTCCCTCTTAACTCTTCACTCTTCCCCCCCTCACTATCACCTGTTCCTCCCTCACTCCCCTCCCCCCTTCTTCCCATTCCTTCCCCCGGTCTTCTTCTCCGACCTTTTCTTCAGCCCCAGTGCGGCGACTTCGTCGGAATCTTCGCCGTAGAGGGCGCGGACCTGGGTTTTGGCGCCGGTGATGACGTCGTGAAAGGCGCTTTCGGTGAGGGAGAGGGCGTCGCGGGTGGCGGCGAGGGCTTTGATGGCGATGGCTTCGGCTTCGCGCTGGGCGCGGAAGGCTTCGTAGGCGCTGGTGACGGCTTCCAGGCTGTAGGCGTCGTTGGGCGGCTTGTAGCCGGCGATGGTCTTGAGGCCGAAGTAGGCGTCTTCGTCGGCGCGGAGGGTGGGTGCGGAGATGCCTTTGAGTTGCATTTTCTGCATGATGGTTTCCGTTGCGGGTTGGACGTGTTGTGGCATGCCACGGTCAAATCTTAGCGTCTCACAAGATTTCACGGAATATGCCATTCGATATAGAAAGGCATGAAAACCCCAAAAAATTCAGCGTCTGGGGTGGGCTGTATGGCGCACGCCTGTCTATGCGGCGCGGGTGGATGCGGTGGCGATGGGACGAGCCGGCTTGGGGCGTGGCGGGGTTTGTGGGTTGGCGCATGAACGCGCTGCGCGGCAGCGGGGTTTTGTGCGGGCTACGCGGCGCTTTACTGGAGGGGTGGTGCGTTTTAGGGGTGGCGGACGATGGCTTCCCGCGGTGGCCGGGAAGCCTGCCCTTGTAGGCCCGGGCTTGCTTGCCTACAGAAAATTGCTGTTCTTTACCGCGGAATGCATCTGTTCGGCCCTGAAATGACGCTGTTTGCACGTGAACAGCGTCATTCTGGCGGCGGAGTTCCTCTGTTCAGGGCCGGAATGCTTTATTTCGTGCGTGAAAGGTTTCATTTCATTTATGAAAGGTCTTCTTTCATTCGCGTAATCCTTTATTTCGCACACGAAAGGTCTTCTTTCGCTCGCGTAATGCTTCATTCCGGACCCGAAAGGTCTTCTCTCACTCGCGTAATGCTTCATTCCGGACGGGGAATGCTTTCTCTCGCCGGTGAAATGCTTCGTTCCACGCGCGAACTGCTTTTGCCCGGCGCTGAAATGCTCCATCCCGGCGCTGTGTGGGGAAGTGTCGGAAATTTTGTGTTTGAGGCGGTGTGTGGCGTGCACGCCGCCATCGCGGCGTGGCCTCGCCCGTGGCGGCCACGGCGGTGGGTGGCGGGGTGGCGGGCCGTGCCGATCACGCGAGCCGTGCGGGGCGGCCTGTGTTCAGGGCTGGGCGGCGCGGCGGGACGCGTAACCGGCCACCCAGGCCCACGCCGGCATCCGATAGAGCTTCTCGACGCCCCGCGGCGGCCGGTTATGCGGCTTGCCGGCACGCCCCCGCCTAGGGGGTGTCGGCACTCCGGACGATGCGCCAGCGCCGCCCGTCCCATAGCAGCAGTTCGTCGATGCCGGCTTCGGTGCCCAACAGCACGCCGTCGCCCCGCCAGCGGCGGCTGCCCCGTGGCCAGTTTTTGATGGCGGGGTCGCTGCGGTGCAGGATGCTGATCGGCTTGTCGGCGGCTTCCCAGATCGGCGTGGAAAAGAAGCGCGGATGCTGGATGAGGCCGCAGCGATGGCCGTGGGCGATGACGATGGCGGCTTCGCGGGTGTTGTAGCGGCGGCGAAAGCCGATCCACGGATCGGTGGCCATTTCGATGTAGCCGAGAGGCGTGCCGGGCGGACGCACCCACAGGCGGTCGGGCTTGCCATCGCCGTCGAAATCGCCTTCCCAAACCTTTACGGGCTGCCCGTCGATGAGCGGCGGGCCAGCCTGGCATAGCCGGGTGCCGGCCAAGGCCGCAGGCGCGGCGCAGGCGATGCCGGCCGCCAGCAGCGCCGCCAGTGGCTTGAAACAAAGGGTCATGCCTTGGCGAGCCTCGTTTTCCAGTCGTTGAGAAAAGGTGTCGGGTCGATGAGATCGCTGCGCCGCATGAAGGCCACGCCATCGCTCCGGCGTGCCGACACATCCTTGGCCACCGACAGGGGGCCGCTGCCGCTGCCCTTGTACATTTCCAGGTGAAGCATGGCGCTCGGCACCTGGATGCCGATCAGCAGCCCCACATGGGCGATGGGCTGCCCCATCGTGACCCGGTCGCCCTTGCGCAGCTTGCAACCGGGCTTGATTTCGCCGTAGCGGATCACGAAGTCGCCGTGGTCGATTTCCAGTGCATCGGTTTCGGCATAGAAGGCGTAGGGGTCGCGCATCACCACGCCGTCCTTCACCGCGTGGATGGTGCGCCCGACCGGGGCGTAGAGGTCGCAGCCGGCGTGGGCGCGCTGACCGTTGTTGCGGTTGGAGCCGAAGGCGCGGGGGGCGTGAATCCAGTCGGCGACGGCCGGCTTGTCGAAGGGAAAGCACACGTCGCCGGGCGACGGCGTTTCGACGCCACCCTCACCCGCGGCAGCGAGTTTCTGCCACGTGCGCCCGTCCGGATCGATACGGCCGTCCGGCCCGATCCCGACCAGACTCTGGAAGGCGCAGATCGCCTTGACGGTGTCCGATTTGGCCGGCGGCTTGGCGATGCCGCCGTCGATGCCACGCGGGTCCAGCTCGGGCCGGCCCAGTTGCGTTGCGGCCTGGGTCAGCAGTTGTTGAACCGTCATGACGTCGTCTTTGAGATTTTTTGCGCCTTTCTCCCATGCGCCTACCGATGCAAGAATTCCCATCGCAGCCTCCCGCGGGATCGCCGGCCAAGCGCGGACATCGCGCCACCGTTCCCTGTGTTCCAGCATAGCCCACCCAAGCGGCCTTTCATCCTGGCCGGCGGGCGAAAAAAACCCGGCCGCAGGAGAGGCCGGGTTTGGGCGCGCCGGAGAAGGCGCGCATGCATCCATGCGCTGCCGGGCTTATTCGGATTTGCTGACCATGAAGTCGACGATGGTCTTGATCTCGTCGTCCTTGAGGGCCGGGTTGCCGCCCTTGGCGGGCATGGCGCCCTTGTTGCCATTGAAGCCTTCGGTGGCGTGCTTGTAGAGGGTGTCCTTGCCCTGGGCGATGCGCGGGCCCCAATCGGCCTTGTCGCCCAGCTTGGGTGCGCCGGCCACGCCGGTCTGGTGACACATGGCGCAGGTCTTCTTGAACAGTTCGGCGCCCTGGCCGCCGTCGGCGGCTGCCTGGGCGACGGGAGCCGGGGCTGCCGCAGCGGGTGCGGGTGCCGGGGCTTCGGTCTTGGGGGGTTCGGATTTGCCGCAGGCCGCCAAGAGGCCAACGAGGATGAAGGGGATGAGTTTGCTTGCACGCATGGCGTTTTCTCTTTTATCTGGATTGGGGAAGGCTTCGCCCGTGAGGCAAAGCATGGCCAATCCTAAGCCGCCGCCCCTGCCCGGCTCATTGACCCGAATCAACTTGCCAACCTTGGGCTTCAATTCGCGCTTTTTATCTTTGTCCGGGGCCACGTAGGGGCGACTTCAGTCGCCCGCCGCCGGCAAAAAAAGCGCAATTCGCGGGATCGGTCTCCGCGGGCGACTGAAGTCGCCCCCACCTCGGCGCGGCAATGCGCCTGCAGGCGACGCGACGATTCCGTCGGCAAAACGCGGCCGCGGCGTGAATTCAAAAGCGCAGACGCACGCCGGCGTTCAGTGCCCGCGGCTGCGACAAGGTGCGGTTGTAGGGCTGGTTGTAGGTGTAGGCGTTTTCGGAATAGCGGCGGTCGAACAGGTTCACCACGCTGGCGAAGACCTCCGTCGATTTGCTCCAGGCATAGCTCGCACTGGCATTGACGACGGTATTGGAACCTTGGCCGAAACGCATCGTGCCGGCGTTGCTGGTGGTGTCGAGCGGCATCGCGCCGATATAGCGGACTTCCGCGAAGCTGCGCAGCTTTTCCATCGGCCGCCAATTCACGCCGACGCTGGCCAGATCCTTCGGCACCGCGACGAGTTGCACCTTGAGTGGGTCGGTGACGATGCTGCCGTGACGGGTCAGATAGGTTTCGGTGTGGGTGTACCAGGCGTCGATGCTGAGATCGTGGCGGATGCGCCAGTTGCCGGTGAGTTCGATGCCGTGGGCGCGGCCGTCCTGGTCGTTGGTGTAGTACTTGGCCGAGCCGGCGCAGTCTGTCGGATTCAGCGCCCTTCGGCGCCGTCGGCGGAAGGCAGAAGCGCGTCCCGCCACGCCGCCACCATCGCCGGGTGAAAGGCTTCGTGACCGCAGCCTTCCACCCACACCAGCCGGCTGCACCGGATGCGGGCATGCAGACGTTCGGCGTTGGCGGGCGGGCACACCCGGTCGAGGCGGCCGTGGATCAGCGTCACCGGCAGGGTGAGCGCCGCGCAGGCGGCAATAAAGTCCGTTTCGACCAGAAAGCAGCCGGCCTGCAGGTAATGGGCCTGCAGACGGTATTTGAGAACCAGCCGGTCGAGTTCGGCGGCGGTCGGAAGCGCATCGCGGCCCGCCGCCGCGGCAGGCTCGGCGACGGCGCGCTCGTAAGCGGCCCAGGCCGCCGCGGCAGTCCGGGCGCATTCCTCATCGGCGCCGTTCAGCCGCAACTGCAGCGCCGCGAGCAGATCGCCCCGCTCCGCCGCCGGCACCGTCGCCGCCAGCGCCTGCCACGCCTCGGGACAGACCTCCGCCAGCCCCTGGAAGAACCAGCGCACATTTGCCTCGCCCGGCATGAAGACGCTGCGCACCACAAGGCTGGCTGCCGCCTCGGGGTGGGCCGCCGCGTAGGCCAGCGCCAGCGTCGCCCCCCACGATCCGCCGGTTACCCGCCAGCGGGCAATGCCCAGCCGGCGGCGCAGCGTTTCGATGTCGTCGATCAGCCGAGCGGTGGTGTTGGCGCGGGTTTCGCCGGCCGGCACCGAGCGCCCGGCGCCGCGCTGATCGAAGAACACCACGAACTGCCGCGCCGGATCGTACAACTCGGCCAGCCGCGGGCTGCAGCCGCTGCCCGGCCCGCCGTGCAGCACCAGCACCGGCTCGCCGGACGGCTCGCCAAGCGTTTCCACCTGCAGCACATGGCCGTCACCGACCGGCAGGGGAAAGCGGGAAAGGGGCGCGGCGGAAAGGGCATCGGATAGGGACATCGGGGGCCGACCGGAAAATCACGATTTTCGTGAGGCGGAAGTATGCCGCCCTTCGCAACAATGCGCTTCACGGTTCCGCCATCCGGCAGACCGCCAACCAAAACACTGGAGACCCACCATGACCTGGACCACCCCGCAAGCTTGCGATCTGCGTTTCGGCTTCGAAATCACGATGTACATCGCCGCCAAGTAAGCCGGCCCGGCGGCCGTCGTCCCCCCGGCGGCCGCCGCCTCACCCCAGACTTCCAGCGCCCACGATCATGCACATCCGCGTTCTCGGTTCCGCCGCCGGCGGCGGCTTTCCCCAGTGGAACTGCAACTGCCGCAACTGCCAGGGCGTGCGCGCCGGCAGCCCGAATCACCGCCGCCGCACCCAGTCCTCCATCGCGGTGAGCGCCGACGGCGCCGCGTGGACCCTGGTGAATGCCTCGCCCGACATCCTGCAGCAGTTCCAGGCTTTTCCCGGCAGCTGGCCCACCGGCGGCATGCGCGGCTGCGGCATCGAATCGGTGGTGCTCGTGGACGCCCAGATCGACCACACCACCGGCCTTTACATGCTGCGCGAAAAAGGCAGCCCGTGGCCGATCTGGACCACCGACCCGGTGTATGAAGACCTCACCCGCGGCAACCCGATCCTGCATCTGCTCGATCACTACTGCGGCATCGACCGCCAGCCGCTTCCCCTCGACGGGCGCAGCTTTCATCCGCAAGGCTCGGCCAGCCTCGACTGGTACGCGATGCCGCTGCTCTCCGCCGCGCCGCCCTATTCGCCGCACCGGGGCAATCCGGTGCCCGGCGACAACATCGGCCTCAGCATCCGCGATCCAGCCAGCGGCAAGCGCGTGTTCTACGCGCCCGGCCTCGCCGAAGTGGACGACGCGGTTTTCGACGCCATGAGCGGCGCCGACTGCGTGATGGTGGACGGCACCTTCTGGACCGACGACGAGATGATCTCGATGGGTTTGTCGGCGAAGCGCGCCCGCGACATCGGCCACCTGGCTCAGAGCGGCCCCGGCGGCATGATCGAACAGCTCGGCCGCCTCCCGAAGCACATCCGCCGCGTCCTCATCCACATCAACAACACCAACCCGATCCTCGACGAAAGCTCGCCCGAAAGGGCCACGCTCGCCGCCGCCGGCATCGAGGTGGCTTTCGACGGCATGGAGATCGAACTGTGAACGCACTCAAACCCTGGACGCCCGAAGAATTCGAAGCCCAGCTGCGCGACAAGGGCGCGGCCTA
>ERZ650306.2114-NODE-2114-length-10509-cov-5.176774_pt1 | contig 10509 bp, 15 predicted proteins | sample MGYA00376242_ERZ650306 | MGnify/ENA primary metagenome ERZ650306 (study PRJEB26733, sample SAMN07839244) | wastewater metagenome | biome: urban; feature: wastewater treatment plant; material: waste water | place: USA: North Carolina | collected 2016-03-31 ...
TAAAATAAAGGAGATATTATGAGAATACAATCAGCAGAAATGCTAGAAGTAGATGAGATTGTTGGTGTTAATAGATATATTAGAATATATATAAACATGTCAATAAAAGATGAGCAAACTATATATGAATATGAGGAGTTATTATTTAGTATAAATGATGATAATGAGTATGTAAGTAATAGAGTTGCTAAGGTTAAAACTAATTTGTACAAGGAACTTAGAAAAGCTGAATATCCTCCTATGGAAGAATATATAGATGCAGTTGTTAAAGGTGATACAGTAGCTATTAACGAGTACATTTCTAAGTGTTTGGAAATTAAAGTTAAATATCCTAAGGAATCTAAATGTTAGAAACTATTTTCATATTAATACTATTACTACCTCTTCCAATTCTGTTAAACAGATGGAGAGGTACTGGAACAATCGTTACTATAGGAAAGTTTCATTTGATAGGTAATATCATCTATGCTCTCTATATAGCTGGGATAGTTGGATGTGCTTATGCACTAACATTTGGTGGATGGATAAGTATTGCTTATGGATTACTAGGTGGTATACTGTATATTGCTGGAGAAAGCTTTGCTTGGGGTAAATGGGTTGGTTGGCTAACTAACTATGATGGTGTAGGAAAACCTGACTATAATAATGATGATGGTAGAAGTTTTCCATATATACATTATATAGCTCAAGCAATAGTTAAACAAGAAAATGATTACACAACATACTGTGAAATAGCATTAGCTATAAGAGGTTTATTTTGGTGGTTGCCTTTATTAGTATTACTTGGCACAATTGATTTAATTAGTTGGTATCAGGTAGCCTTTAGTTCAATATTTCTAGCAGTAGGTTTCCCAGTAGCGTGTTACCTAGGCACTCTTCTTAAAGTTGAGTATAAGTCAAAGTATCTTAATCTTTCACAAGGTTGGGAGAATCAAGAAGTATTTTATGGGTTATTTCATTGGATTGGAATTGCTTTAGTAATAATACTAAATATATAGATTGGAGTTATATTTGAGTGATAGATTAATAGAAAAGGTAGATGAGCACGACAGAATGCTTATTGAAATGCAGACACTGTTTAAAGGTATGGTAGAGAGCCAGAATAAGATGGCTGATAATATTGGGGAAATGGCACAAGCTGTTAATAAAATGGACTTATGGCTAGAGAGATTGACTGTATTAGACGGTAATACTAAAGAGTCATTTAAACGAGTATGGGCGGCTATTGAAGAAAACCAAAAAGATAATGAAGAAAAGTTTAAAACTTTAGAGGTTGCAAGTTTCTTCAGTAGATATCCTAAGTTATTACTGCTAGTTATTGTAGGGTTCTGTGTGCTTAATATTGAACCTATAAGACAAATAATATTTGGAGGTTAATATGATACCAATAATTGCAGGATTAGTTAGTATGCTAGCTGATAAAGGATTAGATCTGATTAGTGGAGCCATAGATGGCGGAGCTGAAAAGGCTAAAGAGTATATAGAAGAAAAAACTGGAATCAAGATGGATGCTAGTAAAGGGTTAACAGATGAGCAAGTTGCTGAGTTGAAGAAGTTTGAAATGACTAATAAAGTTGAACTTGAAAAGTTGGCATTAGCTAACAAACAAGAAGACAATAGACATAGTGAGAAAACTACTGAAGTTGTGCTGGCAGATAAATCAAATGCCAGAGGTAGAGAAATTGAAGTAGTAAAAGCTACTGGAAAACGTGATTATGCATTAATTGCATTAGCTGCAGTAATAGTAATAGGATTCTTTGCAGGATTGGTTAGTTTGGTGTTTGTTACACTAGATAAAGGTTCAGGAACGTATGAGTTGCTATACATGATGTTTGGAGCACTGATAGCTAAATTTGGTACAGTAATAGATTACTTCTTCGGTGCAAGTGAAACAAAATAATCTAAGTAGTCTGTAAGGCTGCTTAGTGTACAATGATAAAAAAAAGGAATGTGTATATGGCTGCAATAGTTATAAAAAGAGGCGATACATTGTTGATTAGTGGAGTTTATAAACAGAGTAATGCTAGTCCTATGGATTTGACAGGATATCAACTAGAAGTTAATGTAATGAATGCTAATACTGATAAATCAGTAATTACAGTTATTGCTGGCGTAAGTACAGCAAATAGAAGTTTAACAATTGAAAATGCAGTAGCAGGTCAATTTAAGCTGATGGTAAAGGATACTGAAGTTCTCCGAGATACTGATTACTACATTGACTTTAAAATAACAAGTGATAGTGGTATCGAGCAAACGTCCAAAGCCATTAAGTTAAGTGTAAAAACTAGGTTAGTATAATGATTGATATACAAGTTAATCAAATAAATGTGGATGTTACAGTTGCTGATAACTGTAATGCAGAACTAACAACCACAAATGTGTCAGTTGAATTGGTTGTTCCTGAAGTTACTAACGCTGTTAGTATTGATGTAGGGTTACAAGGTCCCCAAGGTGTTACCGGGTTAAAAGGCGACAAAGGTGATGTTGGAGATACTCTAGAGTTTCAGGCACTAACTGAACAACAAAAAATAGAACTAAGAGGTGATGTAGGAGATACATCAACAAACTACACGAATTTGTTTAATAGCGTGTTGTTATCGTAAGGAGATAGAATGAGTTTAGATTCAAATTTACAGAGTGCGTTTACCGCTGTAGGTACTGCTGTTAAAGGAAAAATAAGTAGCTCTGAGAAGGGTATAGCAAATGGTGTAGCTACACTAGATGGATCTGGTAAGGTTCCTCAAGCACAATTACCTGGGTATTTAGATGATGTACTAGAGTATGCTAACTACGCTTCGTTGCCTGCTACAGGGACTGCTGGAATTATTTATATAGATATGAGTAATGGTAAACAGTATAGATGGTCAGGAAGTGCTTATGCATCTACTGGTGGAGGTGCTGTAGATAGCGTCGCTGGTAAAGTTGGTGTTGTAACGTTAGCTACTAGTGATATTAGTGGATTAGATACTGCGTTAGCTAATAAGGCTGCAAGTTCACATACACATAGTATAGCTGACGTAACAGGGTTACAAGGTGCATTAGATGCTAAGGCTACTACTACTGCGTTGAGTACGTTGAGTACAAATGTTGGAGCTACAGATACTAACTATGTTACTGTGTTTAATGCTGCACTGGTGTAGAGTATGAGCTTAGATAGTAATGTAAGTGATCTAGCTACTAGAATAGGTCAAGAGATAAAGGATGTAAGGGCTGATATGGCTCTTATATCTGGTGGTGGATCAGGAACACAGAATGTGTTTATACAAGAAACTGAACCTACAGTTGGTGTTGGAGATAAGGTGCTATGGTTGCAGACTTCGGCTGACGGTAGTGTGATGTTCAACTTAGTGACAGGAGATTAAAATGGTTAAGAATTTATTTGGCGAATTAGCCAATGATAAGACAATAACAGACTTATATAATATGATGGCATTCTACATGGATAGAATGGAATATGGAATGGCGACAGATAATGCCAAAAGATTGAAAGTTAATCTTGCTGAATCTGGTACTCTAGGAACCGTAGGTACTGTTACAACTGTTACAACTGTGACTGGGGCAACAGTTACTAATCAACAATTAGTAGGTGGAGTTGACGCAAGAAGACAAATAGAAGCACAAATGGACACAGCATATAATGTTGGGTTCTTAAATAATATAACATACTAAAGGAGAAATAATGCCAACATTAAACAATAATAAACTAGTTGACATGAAACAAATGTGGCAGAAGATGGAGGATTTTCCAATAGCTTCTTCAGCTATATCTGCAATGGCTGCGTCAGAAGATGGAGAAAGTAGATATATCTATTATCTTGTAGGTTCTGCGTTTTATAGATATGATGCCTATGCAAATAATCACATAAAGTTAGCATCGCCGTTAGTTACTCCGACAGTATTTGCATCATTGAAATATTCAAAATTCTCAGGAACGAATGGAAGAGTAATATCTAGTCCATCATCTACATCAGTAAGATTGGCTGGATTAAATGCAGGATTATATGACGGTTTTAATATTAGAATAACAAATGGAGCTGGAACTGGGCAAGTTAGAAAGATTACTGCAACATCTGCTCCTGTTAAATATGAACAAGGTTTAGCTACATCTGGTACTACTGCATATATTGGTGATAATACAAAGAAATGGAAAGTGAATCAATGGGCTGGATATCAAGTAAGATTAACTTACTCTACTGGTGCTACTATAGTTAGAAAGATTTTATACAATGACACTAATACTGTTTACGTATCTGATGCAAACTACCAACCCTTAGATTCATTTAATAATTCACTGTTCACAGCTACACCTTCAACAACAGCTGGTTCTCAAACATCATTTGTTATTGAAGCTTCAGATGTAACTGTTAATACTGCTTGGGATGTTCAACCTGATTACAGTTCAAGATTTAAAATTGAGTCAGGTGGTCTATGGTTATTTACATCTGCTGCAGCTGCTCCATTTGCATCTCTGCAATATTATGACGAGATAGCTGATATATGGATGGTGAAAACAGTTCCTACTAATATATTCTTAGCTGCTTTCGGGGTAGATGGTACTATTGAAAGAACAGGTGAAATTGGTGGTATATATGAAACAGGTACAGCTTCTAGTGGTAGTACATATTTATTAACAGATACTACGAAAAATATGATTGTAGGTCAATACGATAGCTTTAGAATCAGAATAACATCTGGAACTGGTGCAGGTCAACAAAGAAGAATTATTAAAAATACTGCAACTACTATAGAAGTAGCTAGAAAATGGGATATAAATCCTGATGCAACTTCAGTATATGAAATTATTGCAGATAAAGATAAATTCTATTTAATGGGTAATGCACAAGCATTTATGTTACAGTATGACGTTGATTCAGACTTAATTATACAAGGTGCTAAGTATGATGATGGAATTGCTTGTAACTTATCTGCTCAATTATTAGGTATTGATAATCTACCTATTGCTATAACATCTGGAACTAGAGCTACTGGTGGAATTTTAACAGCTAATATTGCTGCAGCTGGAACTGGATATGTTGTAGGTGAGATAATTACTTTAGCTACCGGTTCATCTGGTAAAGTTATTGTTACAAGTACTGGGATCGGTGGAACTGTTACTGGTATACAAGTTCATAGAGCTGGTTCAGGTTATTCGGTTGCAACATTTGCTCAATCTGCAACAACTGGAGTTGGTACTGGATTTACTTGTGCTGTTGCTTCTGTTGGTATAGCTTGTACAGTTACTACTGCAGTTAATCATAACTTTAAAGTTGGAGATGTTGTAAAGCTATCTGGTGATGCAAATTATGCCGGAAATGTTACAATTACTGGTGTAGATTCATTAACTGTATTCAACTTTACTACAGCTGCTGCTGGAAATATGACTGCGGCTGCATCACAATCTGCAACTGTTATAGTTGATTGTACTAAAAACTGGACAATAAATGAACACGTTGGTAAAATTTTACAAACACATTTAGTAGGAACAGCAGGGGTAGTACAGCCTAGAGTGATTGTATCTAACACAGCTACAACAATAACAGTTGCAACAATTACAACTGCTCTTGTAAATGGTACAAGTAGATATGTAATAGTAGATAGTTCTATGTTTGGTAGAGATGAACAGTATAAAGTCGAAGCTAAGAAAAATGTTGGAATGGCTACTGGCGGTAGTACAACGACATTAGTAGATTCAACAAAATATTGGGACACAAATCAATGGGTTGGTGCAAGAATTAGAATTAAATCTGGTACTGGTAGAGATGCATATTTTACAATAACGTCTAATACAGCTACAACATTAACATACGCTGCACAAACATTTACTCCGGATGCAACAACAAATTATATCATTCAAGATACATTTGGAGTATGTACTGGAGCTGGAAGTACTACAACAATTGTTGATACAACAAAAACTTGGGCAGTTAATCAATGGGCTGGTAAAAAGGTTAGGTTAACTGGTGGAGCTGGATTTGGTTTAACTGCTGCGGCTAATGAAGTATTAATTGTTTCAAACACAGCAAATACATTAACATTTACCGCAATTACAGGATTAGCTCCAGATGCAACTACTACATATACTATTCTAGGTATTCCAAATAGAGGTGTTGGTATAGAGTTAATATGGTTGTTTGGTGGAACATCTGCTGGTAAAAGAATGATTGTTGCAAGAGGTTCAGGTTCAAATACTGCTGACATGTATGATGTTTCTAAAGAAGTGTGGGAATATTCAATGTATTTCAATCCTCAAATGGAATTAATGAATGCTGGTACTTACTATGCGTATGATGGAGTTGATGGTGTGTACTTTGCACCAAGTACAGGAACAAATACAGTTCAGTATATACAAAAATTTGATATTAAAACATCAAGAATTGTTGGACTTGGTTCAATACCAACTCTACAGGGTGCAATGGTAGCTGGTAATAGAATGGAAATAATCAAAAGTCCATCGGGTATTAGTTATCTATATGTTAATAAGAATTCATCAACAGAGTTGTTGAGAGTTCCAATCTGGTTTTAGGAGTTAATATGGTTAAGGAAATGGTAGCAATACTGTTTCCTGCTACTAAGAATATAGACGAAGTAGTAGGAATCATAGAAAAGTATAGAATGAAGTTTGGGTTGGATACTGGATTGAGATTGGCTCAGTTCCTAGCTCAAGTTAGAGAAGAGGTTGGACCTGAGTTTAAAGTAATCAGAGAGTCACTAAACTATAAAGAAGAAGCTGTGCTAAAGATGTGGCCTAATAGAGTTAGTGTAGATCAAGCAGAGAAGTACGCTAGAGATGAAGATACACCAAAAGCTAATCAAGAAGCAATTGCTAATTTAGTATATGCTAATAGATTAGGCAATGGTGATGCTGATAGTGGAGATGGATGGAAATACAGAGGTGCTGGATGCTTACAGATAACTGGTAAGAGCAACTTTGCTGAAGTACAAAAGAGATGTATAGCAAAAACTGGTGCTGAAGCTAATCCTGATACATTAGAAGGATTCATGCTATTTGGATTCTCATACTGGCTGTGGAGAGACTGCTATAAAGCTGCTGACACAGGTGATGCTGATAAAGTAACAGCAATAATCAATAAGCATACAGAGAGTTATGCAAATAGAAGAAAGTACTTTGATAGCATAAAGCATCTGGTATAAGGTTAAGTACCAATTAAGTTGGCCTTGGCTATAATGATTGCAAGAAGTAGTGCATAGACACTAAGGTCAACTATAAAGATTAAGGGATATCAAATTTATGGATAAGATTAATAAAAATGAAATATTAAAAAATCTCAAAGCCGATATGAAAGAAGCTGAGAGGCTTCAACGAGAGTGGTTCATAAAGCGTGAAGAATGGTCCTCACAAACCAAAGGTGCTCCATATGGAAATGAAGTAGAGGGTAAGTCTAAGATAGTTTCTAAAGATATCAAAAAACAGTTAGAATGGATGTTACCAAGCATAACTGATCCGTTCCTAAGTACATCAGATGTAATTAAATGCAATCCTGTAACTTATGAAGATTCAAAAGCAGCTAGACAAAATGAGTTGTTGCTAAATACACAATTCTGCAGAAAGTTCAATAGATATAACTTCATAATGAAAGCAACTAAAGTACTGGTAACTGAGGGTTCAGTAGTAGTACAGACTGGTTGGGATTATGAAGAAGAAGAAGTTGAAGCTGAAGTTGAAGTAATTAAAGTTGATGAAGATGGTATGGAATTTGTGGATACTGAAATGAGTACACAAACTACAGTAGTTAGAAATCAACCAACAGCAGTAGTGTGTAGAAATGAAGACATATTCATAGATCCAACATGTATGGATGATATGGATAAATGTCAATTCGTAATACATAGATATGAATCAAGTTTAAATGCATTAAAACAAGATGGTAGATATGAGAACCTGGATAAGGTAGAAGCTGCTCAATACTCATTAACAAATGAGCCACAGTACCTAAGAGAGGATCAAACATACTTCGAATTCAAGGATAAGCCTAGAAAGAAGTTTGTAGTACATGAGTACTGGGGAAATTATGATATTGATGGGGATGGAATAGCAGAACCAATAGTATGTGCTTGGGTTGGCAGCACAATAATCAGATTAGAATCAAATCCATATCCTGATAAAAAGCCACCATTCGTAATTGTGCCATTCAGTGCCGTGCCATTCCAGATGTTCGGTGAAGCATTAGCAGAAACAATTGGTGATAATCAAAAGGTTAAAACTGCGATTACTAGAGGTATGATTGATAATATGGCTAAGAGTAACAATGCTGTTGTTGCTACTAGAAAAGGTGCACTAGACGTTGTTAATAGAAAGAAATTCCTAAAAGGAGAAAACTTCGAGTTCAATGGAACTCCGGGAGATTTCTGGCAAGGAAGTTACAATCAATTACCATCAAGTGCATTTGATATGCTAAACCTACAAAACAATGAGATTGAGTCACAAACTGGATTCAAGTCATTCAGTGGAGGAATTAGTGGAAATTCGTTAGGTGGAACTGCTACTGGAGCTAGAGGAGCACTGGATGCTACATCAACTAGAAGATTAAACTTAGTTAGAAATATGTCAGAGAACATGATTAAACCAATCATGAGAAAATGGATGGCATATAATGCTGAGTTCCTAGAAGAGGAAGAAGTAGTTAGAATAACAAATGATGAATATGTGCCAGTTAGAAGAGATGACTTGGCAGGTAACATTGATATTGATATAAGCATAAGTACATCAGAAGACAATGCTGCGAAAAGTCAAGAGTTGTCCTTCCTGTTACAGACAGTTGGACCAAATGAAGATCCGGCAATTAGAAGAGAGATAATGGCTCAGATAATGGACTTAATGAGAATGCCTGAACAAGCTAAGAGAATTAGAGAGTATCAGCCACAACCAGATCCAGTACAGCAAAAGATGCAAGAGTTGCAGATTGCTAAGCTAGAAGCTGAGATTGAAAAGATTAAAGCAGATGCTGCTAATAAACTAGCAAGTTCAGTAGAGAATGAAGCTGATAGAGATGAGAAATTGGCTCAAGCTGAATTAAAACGAGCACAAGCACGTAAACTGATGTCAGAAGCTGATAACTTAGATATGGACTTCTTAAGAAAAGATGAAATGATAGATGAGCAAACAGCATACGAAAGAGATCAAATGCAGTATGACAGAAAAATGCAAGAGAAACAATTTGATAGATTGCATACACTAGAAGTAATGCAAGCGCAGATAAACGCTAAAGACACTAACATTGGAGTAAAATAATGGGGTTACTAGATACAATTAAAGCAAATAAGGTGAATGCAGAAAAAGCATCTACCTTAGATGCACTGGAACAAGAACATGTGGCAAATAGAGTCAAGTCAGTAGAAGCTGATAATGCTGCACTAACAAGAATACTGGCGCCAATGTATGCTCAAAGAACTGCTGATGTAATGAATCAAGGGTTAGCATCTACTGGAGGAGCTACTCCAATAGGCTATGCTGATGGAATAAGTGCAGAAGATGCCTATAGGTTAAAAGCTGCTCAAGATGCGCAGTTTGCAAACACTGCTAGACAAAACTATGACAATAGTAGACAATACATTGCTGATGATAGAACACTTAAAAATACTCATTGGGATACACCAGAAGCATATGAAGCAATTAAAAGAAGTGATGCATTCAATGACAATGTAGATCAAGGATTAGCAGCTCAATGGAGAGGAAGATAACATGGATGAACAAATGGGATTAGCCGCTCAAGGTGGCATGCAAGAACAGCAAGGACCAACTCAAGAGCAATTAGTGATGAAGGTTGCTGAGTTACTAGCTCAAGGAGTCACTCCAGAGCAGTTAAATGCTCAGGGAGTTACAATGGACGTTATCGAAATGGCTATGAGATTACTCCAATCACAACAAGGTCAACAAATACCACAAGCAGAACCTGTGCAAGGTGTGCCTAGTGATGGTGGATTAGCAAGTAGAGGAATGATGTAATGGAACAAGGATTGGCTGCTATGAGGTATGGTACTGGTGAAGGTAATACAATCACCAGCTACTATGCTGGTCTGCTTCCTCCAGTAAAGAAGCCTGATGAAGTTAATAAGAATACTGTTGCAGATAATACTACTGCTGTTAAAAACCTGAGTACAAAAGTTACTCTGGTATAAGAGGATAAAGGATAAGCATGGAAGAAAATGGATTAGCTGGTAGTGGAAACACACCAAAAGACTGTAAAGGAATGATTGCTAAGGCAATTGGAATAATGTTTGCTGGTAGAACTGTGACACACATTCTGCACTTAAAAACTAAAAGTTATGCTGAACACAAAGCATTAAATGAATTCTATGATGAGATTATAGATTTAGCTGATGGATTAGCTGAAGCAACACAGGGTCAGTATGGATTACTAGATATACCGTTTATAACAGTTGCTGTTCCAAATGATTCAACAGTGTTCCTAAAAGGCCAGTTGACTGAATTAGAGAAGGTTATGAAATGTGTAGATGATGATTACTTAATGAACATATTCCAAGAAATTC
>ERZ650306.2125-NODE-2125-length-10453-cov-3.379688_pt1 | contig 10453 bp, 14 predicted proteins | sample MGYA00376242_ERZ650306 | MGnify/ENA primary metagenome ERZ650306 (study PRJEB26733, sample SAMN07839244) | wastewater metagenome | biome: urban; feature: wastewater treatment plant; material: waste water | place: USA: North Carolina | collected 2016-03-31 ...
GCAAGCTCCATGCTTACTTGATACTGGCGTCAGCCTTTCATGAGCAGGAGGAAAGAGCGACCGAACTCTTGCTATCTATCAAGATGTCTTGGAGGCCCAAGCAGATGGTCAGTCAGCAGAGGAATTTTTAGGAAAAGATAGCAAGCAGCTGGCGGATGAACTCTTGTCTGACCTGTCGCCCATTCGTTGGTATTATGTTCTACGATTGACAGGTTTCTTGGCCTTAATTTAAATTGGTTGGTTTTTCTCGGGAGAATTTGGGGATAAGGGTGACATGATTTTGGAATGGCGGAGCTTGCTGTGTGATTTTCTCCTGGCACTCATTCTACCCAGCTCTGCTTTTTTCATCCTAAAGAACCTAGTCTATGAAGGGTCAACAGTCAAGTACTATTTTCTGATGGGGACTTGGGGGCTTAGCTTTGTAGGGTTAATTATCTTGCGTTTTTGGATTAGCCGTCAGTTTTATGAAGGAGTTCCCCTGCCCTTGTGGGTTTCAATACTAATACTGCTAGGGATTGCAGTTGGAATCTGGTACTACCGAAAGAAATCACCGATTGTTTCTGTTTTTGTACCTGCCTATCTTCTAACTGTTCTGAGTGGTTTTAGTCAGATGACTGCGAGTCAGTTTGGCTATGGACCGCGGGATTGGACAGGTTGGTTGCCTCTTATCTTTATGGTTCTTGGTCTATTCTCAACGCTTGCAGGCACATTTTTCCTATTGAAAAAGGAGAATATGGGGTAGAAATACAATCAGGCAACTCTTTAGAGTAGTCTGATTTTTTGGTATAATGGTTGAAAGATAGAAGAACAAGGAGTTTCAAATGACATTCGAAGAGATTTTACCAGGCTTGAAGGCCAAGAAAAAGTACGTTCGTACAGGCTGGGGTGGAGCGGAGAACTACGTCCAGCTCTTTGACACCATTGAGGTCCACGGGCAAAAGCTGGAGGCGACGCCCTATTTCCTCATCAACGTAACGGGCGAGGGCGAAGGCTTCTCCATGTGGAGCCCGACTCCCTGCGATGTCCTTGCGACCGACTGGGTAGAAGTCCATGACTAAGACAGCCCTCATCACAGGCATTTCCAGCGGTATTGGACTAGCTCAGGCAGGGATTTTCTTGGAAAATGGCTGGCGTGTGTACGGGATTGATCAGGCCAGCAAGCCTGATTTGGCAGGAGATTTCCACTTTCTACAGTTGGACCTGACAGGCGATTTAAGCCCAGTCTTTTCATGGTGCCAGACAGTCGACGTCCTCTGTAACACCGCAGGCATTCTAGATGAATACCGTCCCCATCTGGATATCGAGGAGGATGAATTAGCTCGCATCTTCGCGGTTAATTTTTTTGCGGTGACTAGACTGACTCGCCCCTATCTGCAGCAAATGGTGGACAGACAGTCTGGCATCATTATCAATATGTGCTCCATTGCCTCCAGTCTAGCGGGAGGAGGGGGCTCAGCCTATACTGCTTCCAAGCACGCTTTAGCAGGCTTTACCAAGCAGTTGGCTTTGGACTATGCCAAGGACAAGGTCCAGGTCTTTGGTATCGCTCCAGGTGCCGTCCAAACAGGCATGACCCAGAAGGACTTTGAGCCGGGTGGTCTGGCGGACTGGGTGGCAGACCAGACTCCGATCGGACGCTGGACCCAGCCCGGCGAAATCGCAGAGCTGACCTTTATGCTAGCCAGTGGCAAACTGGCTTCCATGCAAGGCCAAATTATCACCATTGACGGTGGCTGGAGTTTGAAGTAGGGAGGAAATTCGATGATTCTTGAAACCAATAGATTGATGCTCCGACCTTGGAGTGAAACAGACGCAACTGATTTATTTGTTCAAGCCAGTCATCCGGAAGTTGGTCCTGCAGCGGGTTGGCCTGTTCATCAGAGCGTGGAAGAAAGTCGAGAAATTATCAAGACAGTCCTTAGCCAACCCGAAACCTACGCCCTTGTTCACAAAGAAAAAGGACTGGTGATTGGCAGTATCGGACTGATGATTGGCAAGAAAGGTGGTCTTGAATTGGCTGATTCAGAGGCCGAGATTGGTTATTGGATTGGTCATTCATTTTGGGGACAGGGATTGGTGCCAGAGGCTAGTCAAGTTTTACTGGATTACGGCTTTTCCCAATTGAATCTAGAGAAAATCTGGTGTCGTGCTTTTGTAGAAAATAGCAAATCATTACGTGTCCAAGAAAAACTGGGCTTTGTTTACCAATACCTCTTGGAAGATGTGCATTTCCCACTCATCGATGAAGTTCGTACCGAACGAGTGAGTTTATTGACGAGAGAGGAATGGTATTCTAGAAAGGAAAACCCATGAAGCCAACACAACTCTGGCAAGAATTTCTTGCAATCAATCCCCAAGCTGGTTCTGAGCCGGAGCCCTGGGCCTTTGGGGCGGAAGCTGATCGACTGGCCGATTTGGTGGCCAGGGGCATAAAAACTTCGACCAGCTCTGCCCATGCCCTCTATGCAGTAGAGGGAGAAGATGTCCCAACAGCTGGTGGCTATGACATCATTCTGGACGGACAAGGTAAGGCTGTGTGCATTATCCAGACCACCAAGGTCTATGTGACGCCCTTTTCCCAAGTGACGAAAGAACATGCCTATAAGGAGGGCGAGTTCCGTCAGGGAGGTAACTTGTCTGACATAAAAGCGAAAAGTCTGATCCACTGGCGACAGGTTCATGAAGACCTTTTCACTATCTGGCTGGCAGAAGCAGACCTGTCCTTCTCAGAAGATATGCTAGTCGTCTGTGAAGAATTTGAATTGGTTTACCCTAAATAGACAATTCTATTGGATGCAATCAACCTGTAGTTTGTTTTCTAATACTAGAAATTGTTGAGAAACTGGCTTCATTCCAGTTTCTTCTTTTATTTACGAAAAATCCTTATAAAACTACCATTTTCCAAAAAAATCAAAATTTGCTATAATAGTGTTATTACGAAGAAAAGAGAATTATTTATGAGCAATAACTATGCAATTATTCTAGCGGCAGGTAAGGGTACTCGCATGAAGTCTGATTTGCCAAAGGTCCTACATAAAGTGGCAGGAATTACCATGTTGGAGCATGTCAAACGTGCAGTTGATGCTATGGAACCTGTTAAAACAGTAACCATTGTCGGGCACAAAGCAGAATTGGTTCAAGCTGTTTTAGAAGGTCAATCAGAGTTTGCTCTTCAATCAGAACAGTTGGGAACAGGCCACGCCGTTATGATGGCTGAGCCAGCTCTTGCAGGTTTGGAAGGTCAGACCCTAGTTATTGCAGGCGATACACCGCTGATTACAGGAGAAAGTTTGAAGAGCCTCATCAACTTCCATGTCAGCCACAAGAATGTTGCAACCATATTGACAGCTCAAGCTGATAATCCTTTTGGTTATGGACGCATTATTCGTAATGCTGATGAGGAAGTGCAAAAAATTGTTGAGCAAAAAGACGCCAACGATTTTGAAAAAAAAGTGAAAGAAATCAATACAGGGACCTACTTGTTTGATAATAAACGTCTTTTTGAAGCGCTTAAAGATATTAATACGGACAATGCCCAAGGTGAGTACTATCTGACAGATGTTATTTCGATTTTCCGTCAGGCAGGCGAGAAGGTCGGTGCTTATGTCCTGCGTGATTTTGACGAAAGTTTGGGTGTCAATGATCGCGTCGCTCTTGCTACAGCTGAGTCTGTTATGCGCAAACGAATCAATGAAAAACACATGGTCAATGGTGTGACCTTTATCAACCCAGATGCTACATATATTGATATTGATGTTGAGATTGGTGCAGAAGCTGTTATCGAAGCTAATGTTGTCTTGAAAGGTCAAACGGTCATTGGTGAACGCACTGTTTTAACCAATGGTACTCGTGTACGTGATGCGAAAATTGCAGCAGATGTAGTTATCAGCAACTCAGATATTGAAGAATCAGTTATTGAAGAAGGTGTGACGGTAGGACCATACGCCCATATTCGTCCAGGTAGTCTTTTGAAAAAAGATGTTCACGTTGGAAACTTTGTGGAAATCAAGGCCTCTACACTTGGTCAAGGAACGAAGTCTGGTCATTTGACCTACCTAGGAAATGCAACGATTGGCAATAATGTAAACGTTGGTGCTGGTACCATTACGGTTAACTATGATGGTAAAAATAAATATAAAACAACTGTCGGTGATAATGCTTTTGTTGGCTCTAATTCTACGATTATTGCCCCAGTAACTATTGGGGACAACGCCTTGCTTGCTGCTGGATCAGTGATTACAAAAAATATTCCCAAAGATGCTATCGGAATTGGTCGTGGTCGCCAAGAAAATAAAGAAGGTTATGCGACACGTTTCCCCTTCCATCCAAGTCAAAAATAGGTATATATATGAATTTTGAAGAAAAAACCATTGAGCGGACAGAAATTTTTAAAGGACACATTTTTGATGTAGTTGTGGATGATGTCCAACTCCCAGATGGTACGATGAGCAAGCGTGAATTAATATTTCATAGGGGAGCAGTTTGTATTTTAGCTGTTACGCCAGAGGGAAAAATGATTTTGGTAAAACAGTACCGGAAAGCGATTGAACGTGCCATTTATGAGATTCCTGCAGGTAAGTTGGAATTAGGTGAAGAAGATACGCTGGAAGATGCTGCCTTGCGGGAATTAGAAGAAGAGACAGGTTATTCCAGCGACAAACTGACATTGTTAGCAGATTTTTACTCAGCTATCGGTTTTTGCAATGAGCGAATTCGCTTGTATTTAGCTGACCATCTGGTCAAAGTTGAAAATCCACGTCCAATGGATGAAGATGAGGTTATCGAATTACATGAGGTAAGCTTGGAAGAGGCTTTGAACTTGGTGGCTACTGGCGAGATTTGTGATGCAAAGACCATCATGGCTGTGCAATATTTACAACTCATGAGAAAGTAGGTTAAGGCATGAGGAAGCCCTTGTTAACGGATGATATTTTAGAGAAAGTGAAAAAGAATCAGTATTCAGGTCAATCAAATCAATTTGGACATTATCGTCCAAATAAAGATGTATCAATGGAAGACAATGTATTTGAGCCTTATCTAGACGAAGAGTATCAAGGGTATGAGGAAGGGCAAACAATCCGAATTCCAGTCAAACCTAGTGTGGTAAAAAGTCGTCGTATTGAAACCATCAAAAGAGAAGCATTCCGTAGTAAAGTGAATAAAATCCTCTTGTGGGTCATCATCTTGCTGATTATCTTTATCATTGCAGTATTATTTATTTAGGAGAAGAGATGAAATTTGGAATTATCGCAGCCATGCCACAAGAATTAAAGATTCTTGTAGAGCATCTACAAGATGGAACAGAAACCATCGTTTTGGGTCGAACCTACTATCAGGGACAAATCGGTCAACATGATGTAGTTCTCGTCCAATCAGGTATTGGAAAGGTAATGTCAGCCATGTCTGTTGCTATTTTGGCAGACCATTTTGCAGTTGATGTCATTGTTAATACAGGCTCAGCCGGTGCTGTTGCTGACGGTATAGCTATTGGTGATGTGGTTGTAGCAAATCAATTAGCATACCACGATGTCGATGTGACAGCTTTTGGCTATGCTTACGGACAAATGGCAGGGCAGGAATTGTATTATCCAGCAGATCAAGCTTTGTTAGAACAGCTGAGAACCGTTTTAGCAGAGCAGGAAATCATTAACCATGTGGGTCTGATTGTGACGGGTGACAGTTTTATCGCAGGTCAGGAGAGAATTACTACGATCAAAACTCATTTCCCAGAAGTTCTTGCCGTAGAGATGGAAGGAGCAGCTATCGCTCAAGCAGCTGTCAATACAGGTAAGCCATTCTTGGTTATCCGTGCCATGAGTGATACAGCTCAGGGAGATGCCAATATCACCTTTGATGAATTTATCATTCAAGCAGGAGAACGTTCTGCCCAGACCCTGATTGCCTTTCTGGAGAAAAATTAAGCAGGTTTTGACAACAATACATTGAAATAGGATGACAGTAGCAAAAAATTGTTACTGTTTTTCTTATGCAGTAATTTTAGCCTGACATTATAAGGTTTCAGCCATCTGTCCCCATACAGTTGCGGATATGTAATATTGAAAAATGTATGATAATACTTTACAATTTTGTTTATGAAAAATAATTTAGGAGGTTGTTATGGTTCAGCGATTATTGCTTGCGAACGACTTACCTGGTGTTGGTAAGGTTGCACTAGCAACTAGTATCCCAATTGCAGCAGTTTGTCAGGTAGAAACAATGCTTTTACCTACAGTTCTTTTATCCTCACACACAGGCGGTTTCCCAGATGTTGTCATTGAAGATATGACTGACTTGAATCGTGCCTATTTTAGACAGTGGAAGAACTTGAATTTGGAGTTGGCAGGCATCTTGTCTGGCTACTGTAGAAATCCTCAGCAACTAAGTCAATTGGCAATGTACGCCAAGCAAACAGAGACACCATTGATTGTAGATCCGATTATGGGTGACAGTGGAAGACTGTATACAGGTTTTACATCATCCTATGTAGAGGCCATGAAAGAATTAACTCAGTCGGCCAAGCTCATTCTTCCGAATTTGACAGAGGCTGCCTTGTTAACTGGTCGGGAATATGTTGGAGAACACTATGATTTTTCGGTGATTGAAGACTTATTGGAGGCCTTGGCAAAGCAAGTGACAGCAGATATTGTACTGACAGGAATTTCCTTTGATGATAGCCAAATAGGTGTAGCCTATTTTCAGCAGGAAACAGGGGAAATTACTACCTATTTGTCTAAAAAATATCCAGCAAATTTCTTTGGAACAGGTGATATTCTATCTACCTTGTTAGCAGTAGCAACCATTGAACAAATCAATCTCCATCAAGCTATCCCTCTTGCTTTAGAATTTATTGACAAAAGCTTAAGACAAACCCTTTCATTGAATCGAGACCTAAAGTTAGGGATTTATTTTGAGCCATTTTTAGCAGAGTTACAAGAAACATTTCAAACATTAAAGGAGAAATTATGAAACAGAATCAATTACGTCAATTAACCGAAGTTAGTTTATTTGCAGCCCTTATTTGTGTGGTTGTCTTCTTTATTCGCATTCCATTTGGGAGTCAATTTGTTCACTTAGGCAATGCTTTAGTAGTGGTAGGAGTTTTACTATTTGGAGCTAAAAAAGGAGCTGTGGCAGCGTCACTTGGTCTAGGCATCTTTGATTTACTATCTGGTTATGCTTCAGTCGCTTGGATTACCATTTTAGAATCGCTTATCGTCTGCTTTATTTTGCATTTATTTTATGAGAAATTCCTCAAGAAAAATGACCGCTTAACCAATATTATTTTGGTTGGAATTGTTGCGGCAATTACAAAAATTATCTTGAACCTATTGAAGTATACATTAACGGGAAGTTTTGTCGGAGGGTTAACCTTCTCAGCTTCCTTCCTCGCAGCTTTGGGTAGAATCTTAGGAACCTATGGCACTGCAATTACGACCATCATTGCTGTACCAATCCTCTATCAAGTATTCAAAGGTTTATATAATGGAAAACAAGGAAAGCAATCGTAATAAAAAATGAAAACTTGAGGAAATTCTCAAGTTTTCATTTTTTTTTGGTCTGACCTAGTTAGTGTAGTCTTTAATGATCTCAATTGACTCAATCTTAACATCTGTTTTTGGTTTATCATTGTCATCCGTCTCAACAGAAGCAATCTTGTCGACGACATCCATTCCATCAATCACTTGACCAAATACAGTATGTTTGCTATCTAAGTTTGGATTTCCACCGTTTTTATAGGCGTCAACAATCTTACCAGGATAGCTGGAACTAGAAAGTTGGCTTGACATGTCTGTGGTATTTTGGTTGATAAAGAATTGGCTACCATTTGTACCGGTACCAGCATTGGCCATCGAAAGCGAGCCACGAATATTGTAAAGGAAGGCTGAAAACTCATCTTTGAAACCATTTCCAGCATCGATGGTCGTATCTTTTCCTGCCCAGATAGATTCACCACCAGTACCATTTCCAAGTGGATCTCCGCCTTGAATCATAAAGTCTTTAATGACACGATGGAAGATGGTACCATTGTAGTATCCTTCCTTTGCATGGGTTAAGAAATTTTCAACGGTCAAAGGTGCCTGCTCAGGGAAGAGTTTGATAGTAATATCCCCTTCAGTTGTCTTGATTTTAACGGCAGCCTCATTTTCAGCTATATCAGTTGACAGTTGTGGAAAGGAAGCAGATGGATTGTTGATCGCATAGGCCAAATCCTTTGCATATTGACTTGATGCTGTCGTATCCGTAGTTGTAGATGCTACAGATGTTGAACTTGTGGAGCTGGAGGAATCTGAAGTTGATGAGCTATTTCCGCAGGCAGTTAGAAATAAACTGGATGTCAGTAAAAACAGTATTGCTTTCTTCATAGAAAATACCTTTCTGGTTCTTATAAATTATGCACATTCTACCATGTTTTCCTAATTTTTACAAATTTTCTCCTAGTTGAGATCAATCGTTTCTAAATGAACTAAATATGATATACTATTGTTATAAATGCAACAGGAGGTTACCATATGTTTGGAAATTTATTTGGTCCACATGGAGGAATTATGTGGGAAATGGCTCTTTTTTATGTCGTTTTTATTTTCATAATTGGGCTAATATGTTTTCAAATCCTTCGAAATTTTATGGAGTGGCATCGTAATAACCAATCACCAATTGAGACCTGTCAAGCCTTACTGGTCACAAAGCGAACGGATGTCTTTGGAAATGAAACAGCCCGGACCAATTATTATCTGACATTTGAATGGAATGGTCAAAGAAGGGAGTTTCATGTCAAGGATCATGAATACGGATTGTTAACGGAAGGTGATAAAGGAACATTGATCTTTCAAGGAACTCGCATGCTTTCTTTTGAACGCAAATCCTATTCACTAATCTAGGTTTTTCCTGTGGAATAGTGTATAATGATGTTACTATTTAGAGATAATAATGTGAGGTAATTATGTCTGTTGAACAACGCATCGCAGAAATGTATAATGACTATGAGGTCAAACCCTATATTTCCCCAGAACGTGATCTTGCGACCTGGCTATTAGAAGCTAAACCGGTGCCAAAGCGTAATATGGTGCGCCTAGAAGAAGGGCTGCTACCAGGGGATATCATTTTATTATGGCGCATTAACTTTGGAACGTTTGAAACAACCACCCCCTATTCAAAGTATTTTGAGTATATCTATGGTATCAATGGTCCAGAACATATGGAACAATTAATCACAGATGGATATGCTTATGTTGAGTCTGCCTTTGATTCATTGGATCACATCACATCAACTGCTAAGAAAAATATTCTCAAAGCAGAAGGAGTTACTGGTTTATCCAAGTTAAAAGTTGCTGACCTTGATGCAGCACTTAAGGAGTATTTGACTGAAGAAAAACTGGCACCATATTTTTCAGTTCGCGGCTACGCCTTGACGGAAAAGGGAAAATCAGCACTAGACAATCACCCCGAAGTAATCGACAAACATCCGAAGAAAAAAATGTGATCAGCAAGGCTGATCTGTTTTCTTTCTTGACAGAAAACGCTATCAGTGGTATTCTGTTATATACTATTGAAACGTTTCATTTTCGAAACTAGGAAGGATGAGTCATGAAGCCAACTAAATCAATTACTATGAAAGATGTTGCCAAATTAGCAGGAGTCAGTGTTGGAACAGTGTCTCGAGTCATCAATCAAGAGCAAGGAATAAAAGAGATAACGTTGAAGAAAGTTCAACAAGCGATAGATGAATTAGGCTACATACCAGATGTTTATGCTCGAGGGATGAAAAAAAATAAGACAGAAACCATTGCCTTAATTGTTCCCAGTGTTTGGCATCCATTTTTTGGAGAATTTGCTTTTCATGTTGAAGTTGAATTAAGTAAGAAAGGCTATAAGCTATTGTTATGCAATATTTCTGGTCCAAAAAGAGAGTTAGATTATATTACGATGCTTCAGCAAAACAAAGTAGACGGTATTATCGCCATCACCTATAGTCCGATTGAAGATTATTTATCATCAAATATTCCCTTTGTTAGTATTGACCGTACGTATGAAGATAAGGCAATTGCATGTGTAAGTTCCGATAATCAAAAGGGAGCTGAACTTGCTGCTCAAGTACTCATTTCAAAAGGAGGGACACATTTTGGTTTCATTGGTGGTCATAATAAAACAATCAATGAAACCAAGAAACGGCGATTATTTTTTGAGAAAACAATTTTAGAGGCTGGTTTTCCCTGTGAGGTTTTAGATTTAGAGGAACCCTATGATAATTTTTTAGAGGAAGTTGAGGTTTTTTTACGCCAACACCCTGAAATAGATGCTTTATTCACGATAAATGACTTCACAGCGATTGATCTTCTCGCCGAAGCCGCTGAACTTGCGCTCGTATTCCGTCATGATGTTGTCCGACCGGTTCTCTGCATGGAGGTCGTATGAGACGTCCTGCACGCGGAGCCCTGCCTCCTCGAACTGCTCG
>ERZ650306.2126-NODE-2126-length-10441-cov-5.280281_pt1 | contig 10441 bp, 10 predicted proteins | sample MGYA00376242_ERZ650306 | MGnify/ENA primary metagenome ERZ650306 (study PRJEB26733, sample SAMN07839244) | wastewater metagenome | biome: urban; feature: wastewater treatment plant; material: waste water | place: USA: North Carolina | collected 2016-03-31 ...
CCATCAGCCGTTTGGGAGATGGGCCTTTCTGGTATGTGATGCTGCTGTCCGTATGGATCATGCAGGGGGTGGCATACGGTCTGCAAATTCTATATTTGCTCGTTGCAGGTTCTGTTGGTACGGGGATTTATAAGTTTTTAAAGCATAAAACGACTCGACCACGTCCTTATCAAGTTCACCAAGTGATTGTACTGGGCGAGCGACCATTGGATCATTTTAGTTTTCCATCAGGTCATACTTTGCATGCGGTCATGGTTACTATTACATTAGGCTATATCCAACCGTTGTTATTAATCTTGATGTTGCCATTTACGATTCTGGTTGCATTGTCCCGCATGATTTTAGGATTACATTACCCAAGTGATGTGATCGTCGGGGCGGTGATTGGTGCATCCGTTGCTAGCTGTATTATTTTGTTGGCACCAAGCTTCAATATCATTCTTTGAATAATTTAACGAGTTTTAATGATAGAAGACTATTTTTTAAATCTTGGGATTTGTTAAAGTACGCTCAATCACAAACTGTTAATTAGGTTATCAAATGGGCTTACGTTGGACAGATACGATTGATATCGCAATCGAACTTACTGAAGCACACCCAGATGTAGATCCTCAATGGATTCGTTTTACTGATTTACATGCTTGGGTTTGTGCATTACCAGACTTTAATGATGACCCAAATAAGTCGACGGAAGGTTTGCTTGAAGCGATTCAAATGGCTTGGTTGGATGAAGTTCGTTAAAAAAACATCAGAAATCACTGAACTTTTACAGATTCAAGCTGATTATTGGCGATGACATCGGTATAATGCGGCAAATTTTTTAGTTTACACCATAAATAGGAGTCAATCATGGCGATTGAACGTACTTTATCTATCGTAAAACCAGATGCAGTTTCTAAAAACCACATTGGTGACATTTTTGCTCGTTTTGAAAAAGCGGGTTTAAAAATTGTTGCGACTAAAATGAAACACCTTTCTCAAGCTGATGCTGAAGGTTTCTATGCTGAGCACAAAGAACGTGGTTTCTTTGGTGATTTAGTTGCATTCATGACTTCTGGCCCAGTTGTTGTTTCTGTTCTTGAAGGCGAAAATGCAGTTCTTGCTCACCGTGAAATCTTAGGTGCTACAAACCCTAAAGAAGCAGCTCCAGGTACAATCCGCGCTGATTTCGCTGTAAGCATCGACGAAAATGCTGCTCACGGTTCTGACTCAGTTGCTTCTGCTGAGCGTGAAATCGCTTACTTCTTTGCTGATAACGAGATCTGCCCACGCACTCGTTAATCCAAAGCATTCAGGCCAGATAAGTGGTATACTGCTTATCTGGTTTTTTATTTTCTTATAGATCGGTTTGTGTAAATAATGCACAGCCTTTTCTAGCGTTGACATCTTTTAGGTAAATTCACATGAGTTCTGTAGCCGTAGTTTCATCAGAAAATCTGGATGAAAAACAACAGTCCTGCGCTACGCCGGTGGTTCAAGCTACTGCTGCAAAAGTGAACCTATTGGGCATGTCTCGTCCTGAACTGGAAAAATTCTTTGAAGACCTGGGCGAAAAGAAGTTTCGTGCTGGTCAGGTAATGAAATGGATTCACCAGTATTTCGTGACTGATTTTGCTGAGATGAGCAATATCTCAGGCAAGCTGCGTGAAAAACTGGAAAAGATTTGTGAGATCAAGGCACCTGAAGTGGTGCACCGCAACTATTCCAAAGACGGTACACGTAAGTGGGTGTTCCGTGTTGGCGATGGCGAGGGTTCCCTGGTTGAAACCGTGCTGATTCCTGCTGAAGATAAAACAGGTGCACGCAAGACCCTGTGTATTTCTTCGCAAGTTGGTTGTGCGCTGGATTGCTCATTCTGCTCTACAGGCAAGCAAGGTTTCCAGCGTGATTTAACCCCTGCGGAAATTATCGGTCAGCTCTGGATGGCAAACTATTCCTATATGGAAGATGTGCCTGTTGCTGAGCGTGAACGTACTGTAACCAATGTTGTGATGATGGGCATGGGTGAGCCATTGCTCAACTATGATGCTGTCCTGAGCTCCATGCAGTTGATGCTGGATGACTTTGCCTATGGCATGTCCAAGCGCCGAGTGACGCTGTCAACCTCAGGTGTGGTTCCGAAAATTGACCAGTTGGCGCAGGATATAGATGTGGCACTGGCGATTTCACTGCATGCACCAAATGACGAGTTGCGTAATGAACTGGTGCCAATTAATAAAAAATACCCATTACAACAATTGATTGCTGCATGTCAGCGTTATCTGGCCAAAGATGGCAACGAAAGTGCTCGCCGTCATGTCACCATTGAGTATGTGATGCTGGATGGGGTCAATGACCAGCCTGAACATGCACAGCAGTTATTAAAACTATTGAAAAACCTGCCAAGTAAAATCAATCTGATTCCATTTAATCCATTCCCGCATGCGCCTTATGGGCGTTCAAGCCGAAACCGTATTATTGCATTCCAAAAAACTTTGTCTGATGCAGGTTTTGTGTGTACGATTCGTCAGACACGTGGCGATGATATTGATGCTGCCTGTGGTCAATTGGTGGGACAGGTGGCTGACCGTACCCGTCGTGCCGAACAGTGGAAAAAGAAAGTGGCGCAGCAACAAGAAATTTTGCGCACACAAGGATAATACTTGAGGGTAAAGTGTTGAATACAACTCGACCAAAAACGATTATAGCAAGTGCTATTGTATTTACTGTCTTGGGCCTGGGTGCCTGCCAATCAAACACACTGAAAAAAGACCCTGAAAAAGGGGTGCAGGTGCGTACACAGCTCGCCGCAGAATATATTCGTACAGGTGACTTGGATTCAGCCAAACGCTCCCTTGATCAGGCGTTGAAAGTCGATTCCCGTGATGCAAAAGCCAACATGATGATGGGCATATTGCTGCAACAAGAGGGCAGTAAACCCAATATGGAGAAAGCGGACGCCTATTTCAAGCGTGCGATTTCCTCTGAGCCGAATAATGCACAGGCCCGTAATAATTACGGTACATATTTGTACCAGCTGCAACGTTATAATGATGCCATTGAGCAATTTACCCGTGCGGGTGCAACCCTGGGCTATGAGCAGCGTTATCAGTCGCTGGAAAATCTGGGGCGGATCTATTTAAAACTGGGCGATGTTGCGAATGCTGAAAAATCATTCAAACAGGCGCTACAGGCGAATCGAAATGCCACCATCTCCATGTTAGAGTTGGCGGAAATTTTCTATTTGCAGCAGAACAATAGAGATGCATCACAGCTTTATGAACAATATGTTCGTAATGTGGGGCAGAAGAATCAGGGTGCCCGTGCACTCTGGATTGGTATACGCATTGCTCGAGCCAATGCGGATCAGTTGGGAATGCAGGTGCTGGTCAACCAGATGCGCGCCTTGTTTCCTGATAGTCCAGAATATCAACGTTATTTGCAATTACAGTACAGTACTGAGGCCGTATGGAAATAAATCCAAATTCACATCAGCCAACTGGCTCAAACTCACTTTCGTCATCGTTGGGAAATATTCAACGACCTGGTGAGTATTTGCGTCAAATTCGTATTGCACAAAAGAAAGAACTTGAAGAGATTGCAAACGTATTGAACATGCCTGTCAAAACTCTGACTGCATTGGAGCAGGATGACTACAAGTCATTGCCTGAGGCGACGTTTATCAAAGGATATTACCGTGCCTACGCAAAATTCCTGAATGCGGACGCCAGCGCCATCATCCAGCGTTTTGATGAAATCTATGTCAATGACACGGGTCTCAAGGCAAATCATGCCCTGAGTAACTCACCGATCAAGACCATGGGTAAGCTTGCTGGTTCGAAAAGTGTGCGCAACCGTAAATGGTTGAATCGTATTGCTATTTTAGCTACTGTTTTAGTCTTAGGTTGGTTGGCAGTGATGGCTGTACAAAATTGGACATCTAGCCAGAAAGATGAGGCGGATGTGCCTAAAATCACCAACTCGGATGTTGAGATTCTTCCAATGGGGAATAGTGTTGCAACAACGGGTGACCAGCTTGTATTGAATTTTAGCCGACCAACCTCTGTGCATATTGTTGATGCAACAGGTAAAGTGCTGGCAACAGGTCGTCAAGCATCTACATTAACTTTGAGTGGTGAATCACCATTCCAAATTCGTTTAGATGATGCAACCGCTGTATCCTTGACCTTAAATCAGGAACAGATTTCCTTGTCTCCATATACTGTCAATGGAAAAGCAGATTTCCGTTTGTCTCGTTAACGCCAAAGAGTAGAGCTATACGATGATTGTGAACCCCATTAAACGCCGTTTGACTCGAAAAATTCGGGTAGGTTCGGTGTATGTCGGTGGTGATGCCCCGATTAGTGTTCAAAGCATGACCAATACCGAAACCTGTGATGTTGATGCAACGGTTGCGCAAATTCAGCGCTGTGCCGATGCAGGTGCCGACATCATGCGTGTTTCTGTGCCTTCAATGGAAGCGGCGGAGGCGTTTGGTGCCATCCGTAAGCGTGTTTCTGTACCATTGGTGGCAGACATTCACTTTGATCATCGTATTGCCTTGGCGGTTGCCGATTATGGTGCAGACTGTCTACGGATCAATCCAGGAAACATTGGTTCAGACCAAAAAGTCCGTGAAGTCGTGGCTGCGGCCAAACATCATGGCATCTCAATCCGTATTGGGGTGAATGCGGGATCACTGGAAAAAGACCTACAGGTCAAATATGGTGAGCCGACAGGACAGGCCCTGCTTGAGTCTGCCATGCGTCATATCGACATTCTTGATCGTCTGGACTTTCATGAGTTTAAAGTCAGTGTTAAGGCATCGAATGTATTTTTAACCATGGATGCTTATCGTTTATTGTCTCAACAGATTGATAATCCACTGCATTTAGGTGTAACCGAAGCAGGGATTTATCGTACAGGCACGGTGAAATCAGCTATTGCGTTGGGTGGTCTGTTGATGGAAGGCATTGGCGATACTATGCGTATTTCGCTCGCGGCTGAACCTGAGGATGAAATTAAAATCGGTTTTGATATTTTAAAATCGTTGGGCTTACGCTCAAATGGTATTAACTTTATTGCTTGCCCAAGCTGCTCACGTCAGGAATTTAATGTGATTCAAGTGATGCAGGCTTTGGAAGAGCGCCTAGAAGATATCCGTACACCGATGGATTTATCCGTGATTGGATGTAAAGTGAATGGTCCTGGTGAAGCTAAAGAGGCGGATATCGGTATCGTTGGCGCATCACCGCGTTCACTGGTCTATCGTAATGGTGAAAAAAGTCATTTAATTGACACAAATCAGTTGGTTGATGAAATTGAAACAATGGTTCGTCAACGTGTTCAAGAGCTTGAAGAAGCTAAATCTAAAGAAATTATTCGTAGTTCATCATGAGTTCAATTGTCGCGATCAAAGGTTTTAATGACACCCTTCCAACACAAACTGCTGCTTGGAGAAGTCTGGAACAACAATTAGCATCTTTAATGGATGCCTATGGCTATCAACAAATCCGTTTACCGATCGTTGAACAAACGGGTTTGTTTAAGCGTGCAATTGGTGATGCAACCGATATCGTTGAAAAGGAAATGTATACCTTTTTTGATAAAGGTACTCCACCTGAATCGCTGACTTTGCGTCCAGAAGGTACGGCTGGGTGTGTGCGTGCGATGTTGGAACATAACTTATTGCGTGGCGCAACACCGCGTGTTTGGTATGTGGGTCCAATGTTCCGCTATGAAAAGCCACAAAAAGGTCGCTATCGCCAGTTCCATCAATTTGGTGTTGAAACTTTTGGTGTGGCAACGCCAGATATTGATGCAGAAATCATTTTAATGACGGCTCGCCTATGGAAACGTATGGGTGTAGCGGCAAATGTTCGTCTAGAACTCAATACTTTAGGTGAGACGGATGAGCGTGCGGAATATCGTGCTGCTTTGGTTGAGTTTTTAAATCAGCACAAAGATGCATTAGATGAGGATTCACAACGCCGTTTAAGTACCAATCCATTACGTATTTTAGACTCTAAAATTGAATCAACACAAAAGATTTTGGAAAATGCACCAAAGTTGCATGATTTCTTAAAAGAAGATTCGATCAATCATTTCCAACAGTTACAACAGTACCTCACTGATGCAGGCGTTGAGTTTGTAATTAACCAGAAGTTAGTACGTGGCTTGGACTACTACAACAAAACTGTATTTGAATGGACGACAACGATGTTGGGTTCACAAGGAACGGTTTGTGCAGGCGGTCGTTACGATGGCTTGGTAGGACAACTGAAAGGTAAAGCAGATCAATCTGTACCTGCAGTTGGTTTTGCAATGGGTATGGAGCGTTTACTGTTGTTGCTTGAGCAGGTTGAACAAGCCCAAGAAGTACGTGATTGTGAAGTTTTCTTATTGGCTGAGCCTGCATTTCAAGCTAAAGCTTTAGTATTAGCAGAGCAAATCCGTGACCAGTTAGAAGCAGCAAACAGCTCAATTCGTCTGAAAACAGGTTCACAAGGCAGTATGAAAAGCCAAATGAAAAAGGCTGATCAATCGGGTGCAATCTATGCAGTGATTTTGGGTGAGCGCGAGTGGGAATCACAACAGCTTTTGGTCAAAGAGCTAGCAACGGGTGAGCAGGCGCAGGTCGCTTTAACTGAGCTGACATCTTTTTTTATCGAAAAATTTAAACAATAAATTGCACAATATTTAGGAAAAGGACAATCACATGAGTGTAAGTGATGAAGAACAACTCGACCAGTTAAAGTCGTTTGCCAAAAAATATGGTTCTGCCATGATTAGCGGGATTCTGATTGCCTTGATTGCCTTTTTCGGATGGGAATATTGGCAAAAGAAAAATTTAGCTGAGGCACAGAGCCAAACGGCGAAAGTACAAAAATTGATGGACGAAGCTAAGGCTGCATCAGGTCAACCAAATGCTTTCGCTACAGTATCTGAAGCAGCAGATAAAATTGTGAAAGATGATGCTAACTCGGTTCAGGCGATTCAAACCCAATTTATCTTGGCGAAGCTTGCTTATGATAAACAAGACTATGCTGCAGCTGAAAAAGCATTAAAGAAAGTTGAAAACTCGAAAGTCAAAGATGCGGGTTTGGTGCAGATTGTAAAAATACGTTTAGCGGATTCACAATTAGCACAAAAGAAATATGATGAGGCGCTGAAAACCTTATCAAACGTGACTGAACCAGCGTTTAAAGCAACCGCAGATGAGTTGCGTGGCGATATCTATGTTGCGAAAAAAGACAATGCATCCGCGCGTAAGGCGTATCAAAGTGCCTGGGATAACCTGCTTGAGCGTAAACAGGAGCGTCAGCTTTTACAAATTAAACTCGAAAGTGTTGGCGTTTTAGTAGATGATCCTGAAATTGAGCGCCCGATCTTAGATACCAAAGTGGATGAGTCTTAATGCAGAATAAACTAAAACTACCTTTGGCCATTGCAGTTGCTTCAGCTTTATTGCTTGGATGTTCAAGTAATAAGGTTAAAGAGGCCAAACCAAATCCATTGCCGAAAATTCAGCAACAACAAGGCTTGAACCTTGTGTTTTCGCAAAGTGTTTCATCTACAAATGCGGCTGAGGCTTTGCGCCTACAGTTGGATACCGACAATGGCGTGATTTTTGCGATTGATCCTGATGGTCAGGTTTCTGCCTATAAGGGCAAGGAACAACTCTGGAAAAGCAAGATTACCAAACAGGAACTCACTGCTGGTGTAGAAGCAGCTGAGGGAATTGTTGTGGTGGGCAACCGTAAGGGACAGTTGTTTGCTTTAGATCAGGCTACTGGTAGCCAAAAATGGTCTGCCAAATTATCTGGTGCGATTTTGTCTCCTTCACTCATTCAATCGGGACGAGTTATTACGATTGCAAATGACGGGACTGTATTTGCGCATGATACTGTTACTGGACAGCAAGTGTGGGCATATAAATTACCAAACGTTCAGTTTAGTTTACGTGGTCAACCTGCACCCGTTCGTTTAGATGAACGTACAGTCGTTGTTGCATCCGCGAATGCTTATGTTTATGCATTGGATGTAATTAGTGGCGTGCCGCGTTTCCAACGTCGAGTTGCAGTAAGTGATGGTCGTTCGGATATTCAACGTTTGATTGATGTTGTCGGTGACCCAGTTGTTGCAGGTCAATATCTGGTAACAACCAGTTTCCAAGGGCAAGTGACAACTACTGATCTTACGACACAGCGTGTGGTGTGGAGTGAAGATGCAAGTAGTACGAATAGCGCTGAAGTTTCAGGTGATAAAGTTTTTGTCTCGACTGCAGATGGAAAATTGAAAGCTTATAATTTAGCGACAGGCGAACTTCTTTGGCAGAATGAGGAATTACTTAACCGTCAATTAAGTAATCCTGTGATGCTTGGACAGAACCTTGTGGTTGGCGATTTAGATGGAGTTATTCATTTGATTGATCCAAACACAGGGAAGTTGATTGGTCGTGCGAAAACCAGTGGTGAAGTCCGTTCATTGCGTGTGATTGATAATCAGCTTTACGTTGCAACTCGAAAAGGTGCATTAAGCATTTGGCAGAATCGTTAATTTTGCCTTAGCTTGTGGTAAAATATTTAATTAGCAATTGCTAATAAAAGAATGATCGGGGTATTTGTTTGAACAAAACCCCGAATTTTTATTGTGATTATTTGATCACCAAAATCTTCCATACTGTTTCTGATACGATGTCATCAATGATGGCTCGTCTGAATTAAGGTTAGTTTATGAAACCCGTTATTGCGCTCATTGGTCGTCCAAACGTCGGAAAATCAACGCTATTTAACCAAATCACTAAAAGTCGTGATGCTTTGGTTGCTGACTTCGCTGGTTTAACTCGTGACCGCAAATATGGCGATGCGGTGTATCAAAATAAATCATTCATCGTCGTTGATACTGGCGGTATTGGTGAGAATGAAGGCGGTATTGACTCATACATGGCGGAGCAGTCAAAAACTGCCATCCATGAAGCAGATATCATTGTTTTTGTTGTGGATGCACGTGCAGGTTTGTTGGCATCAGATGAACAGATTGCCCGTGAATTGCGTACACTAGGTAAGAAAGTTTATTTAGTTGCCAATAAGGTTGATGGTGTTCATGCAGAAGCCGCGCTAGTTGAATTCTATAAACTTGGTATGGGAGAACCTATTCAAGTTGCGGCCAGCCATGGTCGTGGTGTGCAGCAAATGCTTGAGGAAGTATTAGCTGAAGTACCAGAAGATGAAAATCCTGAAGAACATAACAAAAATACAGGTTTGCGTTTGGCGATTATTGGTCGTCCAAACGTAGGTAAGTCAACTTTAGTCAACCGCTTGCTTGGCGAAGAGCGTGTAGTTGCATTTGACCAGCCCGGTACTACACGTGACTCAATTTATATTCCTTATGAGCGTGATGGTCGTCAATATACGTTGATTGATACTGCGGGCGTGCGTCGTAAAGGTAAAGTCGATGAAATGATTGAGAAGTTCTCAATCGTGAAAACATTACAAGCGATCAAAGATGCTCACGTGATTGTCGTCGTGCTTGATGCACGTGAAGGGGTCGTTGAGCAAGATCTACATTTAATTGGTTATGCATTAGAAGCTGGTCGTGCCATGGTAATCGCCATTAATAAATGGGACAACATGACTGAATATGATCGTAAGCAATGTAAGCTTGATGTTGATCGCCGTTTTGACTTTATTCCTTGGGCGAAAGTACATTTAATCTCGGCATTACATGGAACTGGTGTGGGTGATTTATACCCAACCATTCATCGTGCTTATGATTCATCACATTTGAAAGTGTCACCAGCAAAATTAACGCAGATTTTGAATGACGCGACTGACGCGCATCAACCACCAATGATTAGTGGTAAGCGTATTAAAATGCGTTATGCGCATATGGGCGGACAAAATCCACCTACAATCGTGATTCATGGTAACAAAGTAGATAAAACACCTGCTGATTACCGTCGTTATTTGGAAAACGTGTTCCGTAAAGTGTACAAGCTGGAAGGTACACCAGTACGTATTGATTTTAAAACCTCAGAAAACCCATTTGAAGGTCGCAAATCTCAAGTTGATGAGCGTGTTGCAGCACGTAAACGTCGTTATGTACAGAAGTTCAAAAAAGCTGAGAAAAAAATGAAGCGTTAATTTTTTCAGCTAGTTAAAAGCCCAAGCGTTGCGTTGGGCTTTTTTTTACTCAAATTTTAAGTGGTTTAGTTTAATAATAATTATCATTTGTTTAGATTATCTTAATATTTATAGTTGTTACGATATTTATTTCGTGAATTTTCTCTTTAAGATTATGATATTTAATGGGAATTATTTTTTGTGAAATGTGGTGCGAGTGCTATAATGCCTGCGCAAAAAGATCATTATTTGTATATTTTTACACCAGATTTGGAACTTGCATTGCATAGATCGGAAGAGCGTCGTGTAGGGAAAGAGTGTCTTCGCCTGTGTAGATC
>ERZ650306.2129-NODE-2129-length-10419-cov-8.289849_pt1 | contig 10419 bp, 7 predicted proteins | sample MGYA00376242_ERZ650306 | MGnify/ENA primary metagenome ERZ650306 (study PRJEB26733, sample SAMN07839244) | wastewater metagenome | biome: urban; feature: wastewater treatment plant; material: waste water | place: USA: North Carolina | collected 2016-03-31 ...
TCACCCGCCAAAACAGCTTGCCTGAGGGCAGTGTATCCTGCAAAATTTCCGCCTGGGTATCCCCGGTTTCTGCCGCCCCCAGTGCCGGATAGAGCAGGCAGCCAAAAGCCAGCAACGCCAGCTTCGGACGGAAATCTTCACTACTTCTGCCCTGCCCGCTGCGGCGACGGATTTCTCCCTTGCCAAAAGGCAATGTCTCCAGTCCGGTGCCAGGCTGGATTCCCACGCCCGCGCCACGGGGATAACGCACAGTCACTGGCCCGTTTTGCGCAAACGCCGTACTCAGCAACAGCCTGCATTCCGCCTCATCGGCCGGGCAGGCCACGGCCATGTTGGGAATGCAGCGCGTAAACGCAATGTCGTAATTGCCCGCATGCGTGGCCCCGTCTGCGCCCACCAGCCCGGCGCGATCAAGTGCAAACACCACCGGCAGATTCTGCAGGGCCACGTCGTGGATTTGCTGGTCGTAGGCACGCTGCAGGAAGGTGGAATAAATGGCGACCACCGGCTTCAGTCCTTCGCAGGCCAGGCCGGCGGCAAAGGTCACGGCGTGCTGCTCGGCGATGCCCACGTCAAAATAGCGGTCGGCGTGCTCGTTGGCAAAACGCACCATGCCCGAGCCTTCGCGCATGGCCGGGGTGATGCCCACCAGCCGGCGATCCTGCTTGGCCATATCGCACAGCCAGTCGCCAAACACCTGGGTGTAGCTGGGCTTGCCGCCGCCCTTGCCGCCGGCCAGGCCGTTTTCCGGGCTGAAGCGCGACACGCCGTGGTAGGCAATCGGGTCTTTTTCCGCCAGCTTGTAGCCTTGGCCCTTCTTGGTGACCACATGCAGAAACTGCGGGCCCTTGAGCTTGCGCACATTGCCCAGGGTTTCCACCAGGGTGTCCAGGTCGTGGCCGTCGATCGGGCCAAGATAGTTAAAACCAAATTCTTCAAACAACGCGCCGGGGGTAATCATGCCCTTGACGTGTTCTTCGGCGCGTTTGACCAGCGCATGCACCGGCGGGGCCATGCCCAGCACCTTGCTGGAGCCTTCTTTCACTGCGGCGTAAAAGCGCCCGGACATCAGCTTGGTCAAATAGTGGTTGAGCGCGCCGACATTGGGCGAGATCGACATATCGTTGTCGTTGAGGATCACCAGCAGGTCGGTGTCCATCGCCCCGGCGTTGTTCAGCGCCTCGAAGGCCATGCCGGCGGTCATCGCGCCATCGCCAATCACCGCCACCACCTTGCGTGCCTGGCCTTGTGTGCGGGCGGCGGCGGCCATGCCCAGCGCGGCGCCAATCGAGGTGGACGAATGGCCGACGCCAAAGGTGTCGTATTCAGACTCTTCCCGCTTGGGAAAGCCGGCCAGGCCGTCTTTCATGCGCATGGTGTTCATGCGCGCGCGCCGGCCGGTGAGGATTTTGTGCGGATAAGTCTGGTGGCCCACGTCCCACACCAGGCGGTCGTGCGGGGTGTCGAACACATAGTGCAGCGCCACGGTCAGCTCGATGCAGCCCAGGTTGGAGGCAAAGTGGCCGCCGGTCTGGCTGACCGACTCCACCAGAAACTCGCGCAGCTCGCGCGCCAGTTGCGGCAGCTGGCGGCGCTCCAGCCGGCGCAGGTCAGAAGGCAGGTCAATGGTGTCGAGCAGGGGATAGCGTGCGGCAGAGGTCATGCGGAAACCCAAATCAGAACGAACGGACAACGATATAGTCAGCCAGCGCGCGCAAGCGTTCCGCGCGGGCGCCAAATGGCTCCAGCGCGGCAAACGCCTGGTCGCGCAGCTCGCGCGCCATGTGCCGCGCCTCGGCCAGGCCCAGCAGGCTGACATAGGTGGGCTTGTCGTGGGCGGCGTCTTTGCCGGCGGTTTTGCCCAGCGTGGCGCTGTCGGCTTCGCAGTCCAGCACATCGTCCACCACCTGGAAGGCCAGGCCGATCACCCGAGAAAAATGATCCAGCCGGCCCATCTGCTCGGCCGGCAGCGCCTCGCCCGCCAGCGCGCCCAGCAGCACCGAGGCGCGGATCAGCGCGCCGGTTTTCAGCGCGTGCATGAATTCCAGCTGCGGCAGGTTCAGCGCCTGGCCCACCGAGGCCAGATCAATCGCCTGGCCGCCGGCCATGCCCAGGGGGCCCGAGGCGTGCGCCAGCAGGCGCAGCATGTCCAGCTGGCGGGCCGGCTCCACGCCCAGCTCGGGCGCGGCCAGCACGGCAAAGGCCTGGGTTTGCAGCGCGTCGCCGGCCAGCAGCGCGGTGGCTTCGTCAAACGCCACATGGCAGGTGGCCTTGCCGCGACGCAGCACGTCGTCGTCCATGCACGGCAGGTCGTCGTGCACCAGCGAATAGGCGTGAATCATCTCCACCGCCGCCGCCGCGCGCGCCAGCGCGCCGGCCGGGGCCTGGCCCAGCTCGCCAGCGGCGTAGGTGAGCAGCGCGCGCACGCGCTTGCCGCCGCCCAGCGTGGCGTAGCGCATCGCCTGGTTCAGCGCGCGCGGCTCGTGGTCGGCAGACGGCAGCAGCGCGTCCAGCGTGGTTTCCATCTCTTGCTGGATGGCGGTCATCCAGCCCAAAAACGCCGCGTCAGACATCTGCGCCCTCCAGGGTCAGCGGTTTGAGTTCGCCGTTTTCCAGCACGCTGAGCTGTTGCTCGGCCTGCGCCAGCCGCGCCTGGCAAAAGCGGATCAGCTCGCTGCCTTGTTGATAGGCGGCCAGCGAGGCTTCCAGCGGCAGTTGGCCGCTTTCCATGTCGCGGATCAGGGTTTCCAGACGGGAGACGGCTTCTTCAAATGAAGCCGGGGCAGGCGCGGTGTGGGCCATGATGAACAGAAGAAATGCAAACCCCCGGATTGTAGCCGCTTAGAGGGGCTAACAAAACCCTTCTGGCGTGTGGCGTCTGTCCATGCGGTTGGTATTGATGTGGCCGCCTCGGGCCGCCCGGCCGGGTTTTGTCGGTCATGCCAGGCCCTCGTGCCGGCCAGCGGCCCCTGCTGGCTGCGCGCGCCAACTGCCGGCCGGCCGGCAAATCGGGTAGAATCCGCGCCCATGACCTATCAAGTTCTTGCCCGCAAGTGGCGCCCCAAGCGTTTTGCCGATCTGGTCGGCCAGGAGCATGTGGTGCGCGCCCTGTCCAATGCGTTGATCGAACAACGCCTGCATCACGCCTACCTGCTGACCGGCACGCGCGGCGTGGGCAAAACCACCATTGCCCGCATTCTGGCCAAAAGCCTGAACTGCGAAACCGGCGTGGGCGCCGAGCCGTGCGGCGTGTGCGCCGCCTGTCGGCAGATTGACGCCGGCCGGTTTGTGGACTTGCTGGAAATCGACGCCGCCAGCAACACCGGCATCGACAATATCCGCGAAGTGCTGGACAACGCCCAGTACGCGCCCAGCGTGGGCCGCTTCAAGGTGTACATCATCGACGAAGTGCACATGCTGTCCAAGTCGGCGTTCAACGCCATGCTGAAAACGCTGGAAGAACCGCCCGCCCACGTCAAATTCATTCTGGCCACCACCGACCCGCAAAAAGTGCCGGTCACCGTGCTGTCGCGCTGTTTGCAATTCTCGCTGCGCAATATGACCCCGCAGCAGGTGGCGGCGCATCTGGCGCATGTGCTGGATACCGAACAAGTCAGCTACGAGCCGGCCGCGCTCACCCTGCTGGGCCGCGCGGCGTCTGGCTCGATGCGCGATGCGCTGTCGCTGCTGGATCAGGCCATTGCCTACGGCATTGGCGAAGTGCGCGAAGAAGGCGTGCGCGCCATGCTGGGTGCGGTGGATCGCCGTTATCTGTTCACCCTGCTGGCGGCGCTGGCCGACGGCGACGGCGCGGCGCTGATGACCGAGGCCGAGCAACTGGCCGCGCGCAGCATTGGTTTTGACTCAGCGCTGCACGAAATGGCCCAGCTGCTGTACCAGATCACCCTGGCGCAAACCGTGCCGGCGGCGCTGGCCGCCGACGAGCCCGAGCGCGACGCCATTCTGGCCCTGGCCGGCGTGCTGCCGCCCAGCGATGTGCAGCTGTATTACCAAATCGCCATCACCGGCCGCCGCGACCTGGCGCTGGCCCCGGACGAACACGCCGGCTTTAATATGGCGCTGCTGCGCATGCTGGCGTTTCACCCGGCCAATCTGCCCGCCAGCGCGCCGGCCCCGGTTTCTGCGGCTGCCGTGCCGCCCAGCGCCGCGCCCAGCAGCCCGCCGGCAGCACAACCCGCCGCCGCTGCGCCGCCCGCAAGCCCGGCCAGCCCGGCCGCATCCGCCCCGGCGTCCGCCAGCCAGGACAGCGCTGGCGCGCGTGGGGTGCTGGCCAAGCTGCTGAGCAAGCGCAGCGGCCAGGGTGAGCGCGCCAGCGCGCCGCCACCGCCAGCCGCGCCGCGCCGTGCGGAAACGCCGCCGGCCCCGGCCGAACCGGAACCCGAGCCCGCCTATCTGCGCGAAGCGCCGCCGTGGGAAGACCTGCCGCCGCCAGAAGGCAGCCTGCCGCACCGCCCCGGCGCCGCGATGGCCAACGCCGCGCCAGAACCAGCGCCGATGCCTGAGCCCCGCCCGGCCCCAACGCTGCCGCCGATGACGCCGCCAGCGGCGGCGGACACCCCGCCGTGGGAAGAATCCGCCCCGGCGCCGCGCCAGCCAGAACCGCCCGCGCCGCTTGCCCAAGCCGCCGAGCCGGCAGCGCCGCCGCCTGTCGCCCCGGCCAGCACGCCTGCTGACGCCGACGCCGCGCCCTTGTTCTCGGGCAATTGGGGCGAGCTGATTGCCGGCCTGCGCGAGCGTCTGGGCGCCAAAGAAATCATGCTGGCGCAAAACGCCGAGCTGACCGGCGTGCGCGGCAATCTGTTCTGCCTGCGCGCGCCGCCGCAGTTCCGCTTTAGCGCCACGCCCGAGGTGCAAGCGCTCCTGGCGCAAGCGCTGAGCGAGGCGCTGGGCGCCCCCGTGCAGCTGGACGTGGCGCTGGGCGAGATCAGCGGCGAAACCCCATTCATGCAGCAGCAGCGCCTGCGCGGCGAAGCCCTGGAGGCGGCGCGCGAGCGGCTGCAACAAGACCCGGTCGTGACGGCCCTGGTGCGCGAATTTGACGCCACCCTGCGCCCCGACTCTATTCAACCCGTTCAGGAGTGACACACCATGTTCAATAAAGGCGGCATCGCCGGGCTGATGAAGCAAGCCCAACAAATGCAGGAAAACATGAAAAAAGCCCAGGAACAGCTGGCGACCATCGAGGTCGAGGGCCAATCCGGGGCTGGCATGGTCAAAGTGGTGATGACCTGCCAACACGACATCAAGCGCGTCAGCATCGACGACAGCGTGATGGACGACAAAGAAATGCTGGAAGACCTGGTCGCCGCCGCAGTAAACGACGCCGTGCGCAAAGTCGAAAGCACCACACAAGAAAAAATGTCCGGCTTCACCGCCGGTCTGAACCTGCCGCCGGGCCTGAAACTGCCGTTCTGATCCCCGCCCTGGCCTGCCGCCCCCGCGTGCGCTCATCGTGCGCGGGGGCGGCTGCCTGTTTGCCGGAACCCCGCCGGATGCCCCATGAAAAACCCGCCCAGTCTTGACCAGCTGATCAGCGCCTTGCGCGTGCTGCCCGGCGTTGGCCCCAAATCCGCCCAGCGCATGGCCTATCACCTATTGCAGCGCGACAAGCCCGGCGCAGAAAAACTCGCCCGCGCGCTGGAACATGCGCTCAGCCACATCGGCCATTGCCAACGCTGCAACACCTTCAGCGAAACCCCGCTGTGCGCGCTGTGCGCCGACCCGGCGCGCCGTCAGGATCAACTCTGTGTGGTGGAAATGCCCGCCGACATGCTCACCCTGGAGCACACGCAAAGCTACGATGGCCTGTATTTTGTGCTGATGGGCCGGCTGTCGCCGCTGGATGGCGTTGGCCCGCGCGATTTGCCGCTGGAAAAACTCGCCCATCGCGCGCTGGATGGCGCGGTGCGCGAGGTGATTCTGGCCACCAATTTCACCGCCGAGGGCGAAACCACCGCGCATGCCTTGTCCGAGCTGCTCAAGGGCCACGGCCTGACGCTGACGCGCATGGCGCGCGGCCTGCCGGTGGGCGGCGAGCTGGAGCACACCGACCCTGGCACGCTGGCGCAGGCGCTGTTTGAGCGGCGCGGGGTGACGGGCGGCTAGGCGCCGCTTGCCAAACCCGTCTGGCATGAGAGCATGGCCTTGCCGTACCGCTTGCCGTGCGCCATTTCGCTGTGCTTTGTGAGTATGTATCCTGGTGCTTGCCGTCTGTTAGCGCTCACTCTCAGCGCCCGGACGCTGCGTCCAGGATTTTTTTCAGATAGTGCCCGGTATGGCTATCCGGGTGCACCGCCACCTCTTCCGGTGCGCCAGCCGCCAGAATCTGCCCGCCGCCCGCGCCGCCTTCCGGGCCCAGGTCAATAATCCAGTCGGCGGTTTTGATCACGTCCAGATTGTGTTCGATCACCACAATGGTGTTGCCGTGCTCGCGCAGGCGGTGCAGCACCTGCAACAGCAAATCAATGTCATGAAAATGCAGGCCGGTGGTGGGTTCGTCCAGGATGTACAGCGTGCGGCCGGTGTCGCGCTTGGACAATTCCAGCGCCAGCTTCACCCGCTGCGCCTCGCCGCCAGACAAGGTGGTGGCGCTTTGCCCCAGGCGGATATAGCCCAGGCCGACGTCCATCAGCGTTTGCAGCTTGCGCGCCACCGTGGGCACGACGGCAAAGAATTCCAGCGCGTGCTCGACGGTCATGTCCAGCACTTCGTGAATGCTCTTGCCCTTGTACTGCACTTCCAGGGTTTCCCGGTTGTAGCGCTTGCCGTGGCAGACGTCGCACGGCACATAGATATCCGGCAGAAAGTGCATTTCCACCTTGATCATGCCATCGCCCTGGCAGGCTTCGCAGCGCCCGCCCTTGACGTTGAAGGAAAAGCGCCCCGGCCCGTAGCCGCGCTCGCGCGCCATCGGCACGCCGGCAAACAGCTCGCGAATCGGGGTGAACAGCCCGGTGTAGGTGGCCGGGTTGGAGCGCGGGGTGCGGCCAATCGGGCTTTGATCGACGTTGATCACCTTGTCGAACTGCTCCAGACCTTGGATGTCGTCAAACGGCGCCGGCTCGGCGCTGCCGCCGTGCAGATGGCGGGCGACGGCGTGGTATAGCGTGTCGTTGATCAGCGTGGATTTGCCCGAGCCGGACACCCCGGTGATGCACACCAACAAGCCCAGCGGCAGTTGCAGGGTGACGTTTTTCAGGTTGTTGCCGCGCGCGCCGCTCAGCGTCAGCCAGCGCGCCGGGTCGGGCGCGCGGCGCTGGGCCGGCACGGCGATTTGCCGGCGGCCAGACAAAAACGCCCCGGTGACCGAGTCCTCATGCGCGGCCACTTCGGCCGGCGTGCCGGCCACCAGCACCTCGCCGCCGTGCTCACCCGCGCCGGGGCCCATGTCCACCACGTAATCCGCCGCGCGGATGGCGTCTTCGTCGTGCTCGACCACAATCACGCTATTGCCCAGATCGCGCAGCCGCATCAGCGTGGCCAGCAGGCGGTCGTTGTCGCGCTGGTGCAGGCCGATGGACGGCTCGTCCAGCACATACATCACCCCGGTCAGGCCAGAGCCGATCTGGCTGGCCAGGCGGATGCGCTGCGCTTCGCCGCCGGACAGGGTGTCGGCCGAGCGGTCCAGGCTGAGGTAGTCCAGGCCGACGTTCACCAGAAACTGCACGCGGTCGCTGATTTCCTTGACGATTTTTTCTGCCACTGCCTGCTTTTGCCCGCTGAACGCCAGCGAGCTGAAAAACCCGGCGGTTTGCTTGAGCGGCCATTGGTTGATGGTGTGCAGGGTTTCGCCGCCCACCCGCACATGGCGCGCCTCGCGGCGCAGGCGCGAGCCGCCGCAGCTGGGGCAGGGCTGGCTGTTTTGGTATTTGACCAATTCTTCGCGCACCGCGCTGGAGTCGGTTTCCCGGTAGCGGCGCTCGAAATTGTGCAAAATCCCCTCAAACGGATGGCTGCGGGTGAATTTGCTGCCTTTTTCGTTCAGGTAAATAAACGGGATGGATTCGCTGCCCGAGCCATACAACACCACCTTGCGTACTGCTTCCGGCAGGTTTTCGAACGGGGTGTCGATGTCAAAGCCGTAATGCATGGCCAGGCTTTGCAGCATCTGAAAATAAAACTGGTTGCGCTTGTCCCAGCCCTTCACCGCGCCAGCGGCCAGGCTCAGCTCGGGGTGGGCCACCACGCGCTTGGGGTCAAAAAAGCTGATTTGCCCCAGGCCATCGCACTTGGGGCAGGCGCCCATCGGGTTATTGAACGAAAACAGGCGCGGCTCCAGCTCGGGCAGGCTGTAGCTGCACACCGGGCAGGCAAACTTGGCGGAAAACCAGTGCTCCTGGCCGCTGTCCATTTCCAGCGCAATCGCCCGGCCGTCGGCGTGGCGCAGCGCGGTTTCGAAAGATTCCGCCAGCCGTTGCTTGGCGTCTTCGCGCACTTTCAGCCGGTCAACCACCACATCGACAGTGTGCTTTTTGTTTTTGTCCAGCTTGGGCACGGCGTCCAGTTCGTAAACCTCGCCATCCACCCGCACGCGCACAAAGCCCTGCGCGCGCAGCTCGTCAAACAAATCCAGCTGCTCGCCCTTTTTGCCCACCACCACTGGCGCCAGCACCATCAGCTTGGTGTCGGCCGGCAAGGCCAGCACATGGTCCACCATCTGGCTGACCGTCTGGCTTTCCAGCGGCTGTTCGTGCTCGGGGCAAAACGGCGTGCCGACGCGGGCAAACAACAGGCGCAGATAATCGTGGATTTCAGTCACCGTGCCCACTGTCGAGCGCGGGTTGTGGCTGGTGGCTTTTTGCTCGATGGAAATCGCTGGCGACAAGCCTTCGATCAGGTCTACGTCGGGTTTTTCCATCAGCTGCAAAAACTGCCGGGCGTAGGCGGACAGGCTTTCCACATAGCGGCGCTGACCCTCGGCATACAGGGTGTCAAACGCCAGCGAAGACTTGCCCGAGCCGGACAGGCCCGTCATCACAATCAGCTTGTGTCGGGGCAAATCCAGATTGACGTTTTTGAGGTTGTGCGTGCGTGCACCGCGAATGCGGATCAGATCCATGAGTGTCTGCGCTGAAAGCCGGGGAGGAATCGGTTAATATACCGTGTTTCCCGCCATTGGCCCAAGCCTGCTGACTTGCCGCACTGCAAGCTGGCGCTCCCCCGCGCTGGCACACTGTGTGCCGCGAATTTTGCCGTGGCGCAACATTGCGGCGGGCAGATGGCGGCCCCCCTCGGAACCAGAACCGGCGCAACGGATGGCCACCCCCACCGTGCGCCCAGCATACAGCTGTCACCATGACCAAACTCGAACTACGGGCAAGCCTGGGGCTTGCCGGCATCTACGCCCTGCGCATGCTGGGCATGTTTCTTATCCTGCCTGTGTTTGCCCTGTACGCCCACCAGCTGCCCGGCGGCGACAACCCCACCTGGATTGGCCTGGCGCTGGGCAGCTACGGGCTGACGCAAGCCCTGCTGCAACTGCCGCTGGGCATGCTGTCCGACATTACATTCTGTCGTGGCAGGTTCTGGCAATAACATCCAGCTGCTGCTCTCTTGTAAGGTCGATGAATTTAACTGCATATCCGGATACACGGATTGTGAAGTTTGCATACTCCGGTTTCTCCGGGTGCTCCATTGCGTCGATCAGTTTTTCGGTTCCGAATACGTTTACGTTCAGGTGATGTGCACCCTGCTCGAAGTATCCGTCCAGAACGTGTACCAGGTTCTCGGTACGCTCTTCGTCGTTGTGGCCAAGTGCGCCCGGGTTGATGGTCTGGGTGTTGGAGATTCCGTCCAGAGCGTCCTCATACGGCAGTTTTGCTACAGAGTTCAGGGAAGCAAGAAGTCCGCTCTTCTCTGCGCCGTAAGACGGGTTAGCTCCTGGAGACAGAGGCTCACCGGCTTTTCTTCCGTCCGGCAGAGAACCAGTTGCTTTACCATATACAACGTTGGAAGTAATGGTAAGGATAGAGGTAGTCGGCTCAGAATCACGATAGGTATGGCAGTATTTCAGTTTGTCCATGAAGGTACGAAGCAGCCATACAGCGATCTCGTCTGCTCTGTCATCGTCGTTGCCGTATCTTGGGAAGTCGCCGGTTGTCTCGAAGTCAACAGCCATTCCTTCTTCGTCACGGATAACTTTAACTTTAGCGTATTTGATTGCGCTTAAGGAGTCTACTACGTGAGAGAATCCTGCGATACCGGTTGCGAAGGTACGTCTTACATCGGTGTCGATCAGAGCCATCTCTGCTGCCTCATAGTAGTATTTGTCATGCATGTAATGGATCATGTTCAGAGTTCCAACGTACAGATGAGCCAGCCAGTCCATCATAACGTCGTATTTCTTCATAACCTCATCATAGTCCAGATACTCGCTGGTGATCGGCTGATATTCCGGAG
>ERZ650306.2139-NODE-2139-length-10395-cov-7.959091_pt1 | contig 10395 bp, 9 predicted proteins | sample MGYA00376242_ERZ650306 | MGnify/ENA primary metagenome ERZ650306 (study PRJEB26733, sample SAMN07839244) | wastewater metagenome | biome: urban; feature: wastewater treatment plant; material: waste water | place: USA: North Carolina | collected 2016-03-31 ...
TGTGTGTTTCTAAGGGATACCCAGTATTTTCTTTCTATTGTTGTGCAAGTTTTATCATTTGTAACACCAATTTTTTTCCCCTTGTCAGTGGTGCCAGAAAAATATCAATGGGTTTTATTATGTAACCCCTTGGCACATATTGTTGAGTATGTCAGGGGGATAACTTTAACTAGTGTTGTACCAAGCTGGGATTACTCTCTTTTGCTAATCCTAATTTCTTTTGCATTTTTTTGATTTCAGCCATGGTCATGGTTTCAGTTTCTGAAACCTGGACTTTTGTATATTTTTTGATCCATTTATGCAGCGTGGAACTGCTCATTCCGTATTCTTTGCATATCTGCGTACTGCTTTTTCCGGATTCATACAAGCTTACTATGCTTTGCTTAAATTCCTCTGTATACTTGGTGTTTTCCATGTGTTTCTCTCCTTTTTTTATTATTATACCATCTTTCGCTTTTTGCTGTCCACTTTTTTAGTATAGCACCAACCCGTTTGAGCAAGCGGAGGAAGAACGGATTGAGGAAGAAAAGGAACAGCTTCGACAGTTAGAAATTGCAAAAGTCAGAAAGGTCTTGGAAATGCTGAAACCTGTTCAGAGAGAACGACTGATAAAAGCGATTTTGTTAGGTATGAGTTCAAGAAAAATTGCAAAGGAAGAAGGAGTATATTACAGCGTTGTAGATAAGTCGATTGCTGCCGCAAGAAAAAATTTCAAGAAATTTTATGAAAACCTCTGATTTTGGGTGTGCATTTTGACCCCCTTTGTCCAAATGAGTGAAGGGGTTATTTTCCCGCAGGGGATTTCCCCCTTCAAAGTACCTTGAAAATTGAATAGACAGGCGCTAAGGACATTAGTTCTGATGAATAGCCCGAAGGTGGGTACGCCGTGACTTTTCTTGTTGACATACAGAGAACGAGCGAGAATCCCCGACCTGAAATTCAGCTTGCTACTGAAACGGCAATGACAGTCAGAATGATAATGATACTTCTCTACGGAGCTGGCGGAGTACCCGGCAGAGGTTAGAATCCTATGATACAGATAAGCAGTCTGTTCCTTAGTGACTTCCCATAAGCATTTTGCTTGGCAAGGGGTGTTGAGAACAAATATTGCTATGACCGATTAGGAAATGAGTCGGTCAGGTACATAGCCATAATGCGGTGGCTATGAATTTTCAGAAAGGAGGGCAAAAAGAAGTGTCAAACTGTAAAACGATTTCCGTATGTAACCAGAAAGGCGGAGTCGGAAAAACCACCACAACAGTTAATCTCGGAGTCGGGCTTGCAATGCAGGGCAAGAAAGTATTGCTCATAGACGCAGACCCGCAGGGAGATTTAACGACTTGTCTTGGTTGGCAGGATACAGACGGCTTGGGTATCACGCTTGCAACGAAACTCACAGATGTAATCAATGAAACGATGACAGACCCTATGGTTGGTATCCTGCACCACGAAGAAGGTGTTGACCTTGTTCCGGCAAACCTTGAGCTTTCAGCAATGGAATTTAACCTTGTAAACGCAATGAGCAGAGAAACTACCCTCAAGAATTATCTGAGTCAAGTGAAGAACAGATATGATTATGTAATTATAGACTGTATGCCTTCACTTGGTATGGTTACTCTCAATGCTTTATCGGCGGCAGACAGTGTTATCATTCCGGTTCAGGCTCAGTATTTGCCTGCAAAGGGTATGACACAGCTTGTGCAGACCATTTCAAAAGTAAAGAAGTATATCAATCCGGATATTAAGATAGACGGTATGCTGCTTACTTTGGTGGATAGCCGAACAAACCTTGCAAAGAGTACGGTGGAAGCACTCAGGGCAAACTTCGGTAATCAGATAAGAATGTATCGAACACAAATCCCGATTGCCGTAAAAGCCGCTGAAACTTCTTCCAAAGGCAAGAGCATTTATGCTTATGAGCCAAACAGCACAGTGTCTAAGGCATACGCTGAATTTACAAAGGAGGTGTTAGCCGATGGCAGGAAGAAAGAGCGACTTCACTCTCACGAAGCTCGATGATTTATTTACCACTCAGGCACAGAGAGATGAAGAACAGCTTTCAAAAATCCGAGATATTCCGTTAGAGCTGATTGATGATTTCCCAGACCATCCGTTTAAGGTCAGGGACGATGAAGATATGATGCAGCTTGTGGAGAGTGTCAAGGAAAGAGGGGTTATTACTCCGGCAACGGTAAGGCAGAAAGAGGACGGCAGATACGAACTTGTTTCAGGACACAGACGAAAGCGAGCTTGTGAACTGGCAGGATTTGAAACACTGAGAAGTGAGATTGTAGACCTGAACAGAGATGAAGCGACCATTTTAATGGTTGAAAGTAATTTCCAGAGGTCAGAGATATTGCCGAGTGAAAAAGCCTTTGCCTATAAAATGCGTTTGGAAGCAATGAAAAGGCAGGGGTTTCGTTCTGATTTAACTTCTGACCCAGTGGGGCAGAAGTTCTCTGTTGAGAAAATCGCTGATAATTCAAATGACAGCAAGACGCAAATACAGCGTTATATTCGTCTGACAAACCTTGTTCCTGAACTGCTTGAATTTGTTGATGAGGGGCGTATTAAAATGCGTCCTGCCGTGGAACTTTCTTATCTTGATGAAGATTGCCAGCGTGATGTGGTTGACGAAATCGACCTGAATGACGCAACCCCGTCACACGACCAGACAATCCGTATGCGAAAGTTATTCAACGAGGGCAACCTTACAACAGAAGCAATCCACGCTGTTATGTCTGAGGAAAAGCCGAACCAAAAGGAAAAAATCGTGTTGAGGGGCGACAGAGTAAGACAGCTTATCCCGAAAAACATTCCCGTCAGTCAGACGGAGGATTTTGTCTGCAAAGCATTGGAGCATTACAACAAGTTTTTGCGTAACCGTGCAGAGCGTGACAGCAGATAGCCTGTTTTACAGTTCCCCTTTCTCACACTCTAACCCCTTAGTTATACTTTTACCTACCGAAAATGATATATACTATCTCACTTGAATATAACTATCTCAAAGTATATGTCTATCTCTAAGGGGCAATCGCACAGTATGAACGGACTGGAGGTGTATGGTAAAATGAAAAATTAACGAAAAATCCGCATTTGTTTTTCGGCAGGTAAATCTTGTCGTAAGAGAAAATCCACAAAGGCACATCGTAGCGATACGGTGTGTTTTCAATTTTTACAGGAGGAAACGCAATGATAAAGTCAAAATTCAAAAGAGTCACGTCGCTTTTCTTGGCGACCCTTATGTGTGTGACCACTTTTGCAGGCATTGGCTCGACAACAGCATATGCTGCTTCGGGAGAAAAAGCCGATGTTTATATGGTCGATTTCCCTCGTGATGGCGATGCTAATTACGATGGGGTATGGGGACACAGCAATTTGACCTTGAAAAATGGTTGGCATACCGGACGTTCCAATTTTACCAATCTTAAGGCTATTGGCTCATACTCAGGCAATGTTGCTTATTGTATTGAGCCGGGAATTTCGCTCAAGGTCGGTCAGACAATGAATAAGTATGACGAAAATTATTTTAATAACCTTGCAGCCAACGGGGTTATTTCCGGAGATGAAATCCGTCTTTTCGTTGGTCGTATTTTACAGTATGGCTATCGTGGGACAATCTCGACATCTTGGAGGTCACAGAATGAAGCGGCAGCAAACAGCATTGCACAGGCTTATGCCACACAGCTTCTTATCTGGGAAACTGTTATCGGAGAGCGTGATGCGAACTTCAATCATGTAGCAGCCAGTGGTTGCAGCAATGTGAAAGATGTCATCAATGCAAAGCATCCGCTCCGCAATAAGATTTTCAGTTATTACAACAGTATGGTGCAGAGTGTACAGAACCATGCGACCATACCGAGCTTTTGTAATAAATCATCCGGTTCGGCAAAGACAATAGAGCTTGAGTGGAACGGAAGTAAGTACACAACTACTCTAACAGACTCCAATAATGTGCTGTCCAAATATAATTTCAAGGCAAGCATCAGTGGAGTAAGTTTTTCAGTGAATGGTAACAAACTTACGGTTTCTATGGACACCGCACCGAGTAAGGAATTTACCATTACCGCAACGAAGAAAAATGCAGTCCGCAGAGGTGTGGTTGTATGGTCAGAGGGCAAACACGGTCAGAACTCCAGTGTGCAGGATGTTGTCAGCTATGCTCAGGAAGTAAGCGACAGTATCAACGGTTATGTGAAGATGAAAGTCAGCTATGGTTCTTGTCAGATTGTAAAGACCAGTGAGGACGGCAAGGTTGACGGTATCAACTTCACGATTACCGGAAACGGTATCAATCAGACAGTTACAACAGCTAATGGCGGTAAGTTCCAGATTGATAACCTTATGCCGGGTATCTATACCGTAACCGAGCAGGCATACGATAAGTACGAGCCGCAGGAAACACATAGAGTTACTGTTGTAGCAGGACAGGTTGCAAAGGTCAATTTCAATAACAAATTGAAGCGTGGCGACCTTCAGGTAGTGAAGTCCTCAGAAGATAACCTTGTTGAAGGTGTGAAGTTCCATCTTTTCGGTACTTCTCTTTCCGGTGATGCTGTTGACCAGTATGCAGTTACAGACAAAAACGGTGTGGCAACTTTCAAAGATGTGCTTATCAGTGGTTCTGAACCATATACCCTTGAAGAAGTAGACACAGCTATCCGTTATGTTGTGCCGAAAAATCAGACTGCACCAGTGAAGTGGAAAGAAGTAACCACAAGAAACTTCAATAACATTTTGAAGAAATTTACTGTAACAGTAACAAAGAGCGACGCTGAGAAAGGCGAAGCACAGGGCAATGCCAAACTTTCGGGAGCAGTTTACGGTATCTATAAGGGCGAAACGCTTGTAGATAAGTATGTTACTGATGAAAACGGTCAGTTCACTACTAAAGAATATGTTTGTGATACCGACTGGACAATCCGAGAAATTACACCGTCAGAGGGATATTTGCTTGATAAGACTATCCATGAAGTAGGTGCAGACCCGAAACTTTATGAGGTGGAACACAACCTTACTTCCAATGATGTAACCGAGCAGGTAATCAAAGGCAATGTGGCTATCATTAAACACACTGATGATGGAGAAACAAAGATTGAAACTCCTGAAAAGGGTGCTTCCTTTGAGATTTATTTGAAATCTGCCGGAAGCTATGACGCAGCCAATAAAGACGAGAGAGATACCATTGTTTGCGATGAAAATGGCTTCGGTCAGACAAAAGATATGCCGTATGGTATTTATACCGTACACCAGACTTCCGGTTGGGAAGGCAGAGAGATGATGGATGATTTTGATGTGTTCATTTCACAGAACGCACAGACCTACCGTTATCTTATCAATAACCGTAACTTTGAGAGCTTTGTCAATGTAGTCAAGGTGGACGCAGAAAGCGGAAAGAGTATTCCGTATGCAGGAGCAGGATTTAAGATTTACGACCCACAGGGCAATCAGGTCAAAATGACCTTTACTTATCCGACACCGACCACGATTGATGTGTTCTATACCGACGCAAATGGTTCTCTTGTCACACCTGAGAAACTGGATTACGGCAAGGGATATTCTATCGTAGAGGTACAAGCTCCATACGGATATGTACTTGATGATACTCCGGTATATTTTGATATTACCGAAGAAAATTCCACAGAGGAAGGCGGCGTAACTGTTGTGAAAGTCAATAAGCCGAATATGGCACAGAAAGGTACTATCACGGTTGAAAAGACCGGAGAAGTATTTAGTGGTGTCAATGTAAGTGGTTCTGAGGACAGTGATGTTATCTATCAGCCTGTTTATGAAGTGGCAGGACTTGAGGGTGCAGTTTATGAAGTCCGTGCTGCGGAAGATATTAGTACACCGGACGGTACACTCCGCTATTCAAAGGGCGAAGTGGTAGATACTATCACAACAAGCTCCGATGGATTTGTGAAGAGCAAAGAACTTTATCTCGGAAAATACGAGGTCAAGGAAATTACCGCACCTTATGGAATGGTAATCAGTGGCGAAACACATACGGTTGAGCTTACTTATGCAGGTCAGAATATCTCTGTTACCGAAACTTCCACATCGTTCTATAACGAAAGACAGAAAGTGCAGGTAAGCCTTGCAAAAGCCATTGAAAAGGATAAGACATTTGGTATTGGCGACAACGGAGAAATCAAAAACATCAGCTTTGGTCTTTATGCCGCAGAAGATATTGTATCTGCAAGCGGTACAGTTATTCCGGCTGATGGACTGATTGAGATTGTCAGCGTAAATGAAAATGGAACTGCTGTTATGAAGTCAGACCTTCCGTTTGGCAAATACTATGTCAAAGAGATTGCAACCGATGAGCATTATATTCTCTCTGATACGAAGTATCCGGTTGTATTTGAATACGCAGGTCAGGATACCGCAACGGTTGAAATCAAAGTGAATGACGGAAAAGAAATCAAGAATGAACTTATCTATGGTTCTGTATCAGGTAAGAAGATTGACGAGAATGGAGAAGCACTTGAGGGTGCTGTTATCGGTATCTTCAAAGCCGAAGAAACAGAATTTACAAAGGATACTGCACTTATGACGACTACCTCTGCAAAAGACGGTAGTTTTTCTTTTGCAAAAGTTCCTTATGGCAAATGGATTGTAAGAGAAATCGAGCAGCCAAAGGGATTTGTTCTTGATGAAAAAGCGTATGAGGTCAATATCAGCAAAGCCGAGCAGGTAGTTGAAATTGAGATTGTCAATGAGTATGTTCACGGCAATATCAGACTCACGAAGGTGGACGCTGAATATCCAGATAACAAACTTACGGGTGCAACCTTTGAGGTATATAAGGACACCAATGAGAACGGAAAGATTGATGATGGCGATGAACTTATCGGAAATCTTGAAGAAACCGAAACCGGAATTTATGAGATGAAAGAGCTGCTTTACGGAAAATATATTGTCCGTGAAACAAAAGCACCGGAGGGCTTCCTGCTTGATAAGGGAGAATACTCTGTTTTCATTGAGAAAGACGAAACAACTTATTCCGTTGAGAATAAGGCTGGAGTTGGATTTATCAATGAAGCTATGCGTGGAACACTGAAAATCGTTAAGACATCTTCAGACGGTAAGGTCAAAGGTTTTGCGTTCAGAGTAACCGGAGCAAACGGGTATGATATGACATTTGAAACAGATAAGAACGGCGAAATTGTGATTGAGGGACTTCGTATTGGCGAATATACCGTATCCGAAGTGGCAAACAATGCCTCTGCCGCATATATCACACCTGCCGACCAGAATGTTACTATCAAACTTGATGAAACAGCCGTTGTAAAAATGCACAATGAGTTGAGGGATACTCCGAAAACAGGAGATGATACCAATATGAAACTTTGGTATGTCCTTGCCGGACTTTCTGCTGTCGGTATCGCCGTAACTTCTGTTGTTGCACACAAAAAGAAGAAAAAGGAGGGTAACGAGTAATGGAAGCAAAGACAATTATCGCTATCGCATTAGTCGCCGTTATTGTCGGCGGCTTTATCTTTCTTCAGGTTAAAAACCGTAAGAAGTAAGTAACAAGCGAACATTAACCAGTCGGGGCAGAGCGTAAAAACTCTGTCCCTTTAATTTTTTGGAGGAACATTATGAAACAACAGAAAACGGTGGAGAGCCGAGTGCTTGAAATCTTAAAGGAATGCCCGATGTCGAGGTATGATGATATGCTTCTCATTCTGCATTATTACAATCGGTACGGATATATACCTGCCGGAAATCTTCCGCTTGAGGATATTGTATTTAATTACCGAGCATACGGACTTCCTTGTTTTGAAACCATACGCAGGGCAAGGCAGAGAGTACAGTCCCTTTTTCCTGAGTATTCACGTAATCCGCAGAAAGAAGAACAGAGCGGCAGTATTTCTATTGTAATCAACATTAGCTAAGGAGGTATTTTCGTGAAAGACAAAGCAACTTTTCAGAATAAGGTCAAGGTGCTGAATAAACTCTTTGACTCCGGTTGTGATACGGAGAAAAAGTTGCAGCAGCTTGATATGGAAGCAATCCTGAAAATCCCGAATATCACGATTCCTGATATGGGTGTGATTATGGAGCTTCAGAAGAATACAAAGTCCGGTAAACTCTTTTCGTATTTGGGCGGCGGTTCTGATGAAGCAACAAAAATGAGAGGTAAGGAAAATGAAGCAACAGGAGAATAGAGCAGAGCCGCAGGAAAAGCAAATTCGATTTATAGACAGTCATTACAATTTGAAATTCTATATTCCCGATGGAGGGAAAATCAGGATTACTTTTCGTGATGGACACACAGCAGACAGAGTGTGCAAGTATATTGATGACTACCATTTGTATGTCGGAAATTGCTGCTATCATATATGCGAGTTTGCTGAAAAAATGGAGCTTAATGGAAGTAAAGTTGAACCTATCAATCAATCCGAACCGTCAAAAAACAAGACCAGAAACAGAGAAAAACAGCGATAAGGAGGTGCAAGAGTAATGGCACGAAAATATGACCTTATTTCTGAGCTTTACAACCGCACCTGCAAAACGGTTGTGTCAAATCCTCAGAACTGGCAGGCATTCTTAGCTTCGGCTTGCCGAAATTATAAGTTACGCTATGACGAACAGCTTCTTGTATATGCACAGCGACCCGATGCAACAGCGGTTCTTGAGATAGAGCAGTGGAACAAAATTTTTGGCAGATGGGTCAACCGAGGTGCAAGAGGTATTGCTGTTTTTGCTGATGAAAACCGTTCACGGCAAAGACTGACACATTACTTTGATATTTCAGATACTCACGAAAGCAGATATTCAAGAACAGTCCCGATTTGGGATATGCGTCAGGAATACGAAGCTGATGTGATTGAAACATTGGAAAGCACTTTCGGAGAGATTGAGAATAAGAGCAGTCTTGCCGAAGCAATTATGGGAGCAGCAAGAAATGCGGCAGAGGATAATATCCCTGATTATCTGCAAGACCTTTACTATGCAACCGAGGGCAGTTCCTTTGAGGAAGTGGAAGAGGATATTGTGGCTTTCATTTATAAAAATGTCGTGACAAATAGTGTGGCATATATGATGATGTCAAGGCTTGGCGTTGATACGGACGGTTATTTTGAACTTGATGATTTCAGAGATGTTACTAACTTCAATACGCAGGAAACACTCAATGCACTTGGATTTGCTACCAGTGATATTGCAGAAATGGGATTGACGGAAATATCTAAAACAATTACTGCACTCAACCGTCAAAATCGCATAATTGTCGGTCAGGACAGAAATGAATACAATAAGGTTGAAAATAACGACGAAAGGAGTTTGGACAATGAACGAACTGACCTACACGATGGTGGGCGATTACAGCCTTCCGAACCTGAAACTTCCACAGCAGCCGGAAGTGACGTTGGGCAGATACGCTCAGATGAGGAGAGAGTTTCTGAAGGAACATCACAGAGTCCTTTACTACAATCTCCTGACGAGGGGCGAACTGACACAGCACTTGGCGGAAGTGGAACAGAGAGCCAGCAAGATGGAGGAAACAATCCTGAGCCAGATGGCACAGAAAGAGGGAGTGACCGAACAGATGAAAGCGGAGGATATGATGAAATGGGTTCGTCTGATGAACGCTCTTCGCAGCTCGGCACAGGAAATCGTGAAAGCGGAAGTGATATTCGCTTAGAGTATTACGACAGAACGCACGAGGATAAAAGCCTTCCGTTCTTTGGACGTGATGAAGTAATCAATGAAATTCTCAGAACGACACCACATTTGTCAGCAAGTCTGGAAGAAATCAAAGATTATTATGAACGTAATCCTGATAACAAAGACCGCACAGAGTATATAAAGAGTATTTTCAATAATGATTATACCGAACTTACTTTAGAGGACGGCAGGACAGTAGGGTACAAGACCTTTGAAAACGTTCTGCATTTGTGGGAGGGCAAATACGACAGCAGAACCGCACAGAGCTTTTATGATTGGGCTGTTATTGCTCGACATTTTGAAGCTATGCGATTACTGGGAGAATTAAGTGACAGCATAAAACCATTACCGTCAATGGACGGTCAGATGACATTCATATTAGACGGTCGGGCAGAGGAAAAGAAAACCTCTGCCTTTACTTTTTCTCAGGAGATTATCGACGCTGTTCTTGCGAATGGAAGCGGATTTTCTGAGGGAAAAATGCGTATCTATGAGCAGTTTGAAAAAAGCCTTTCTGCAAAAGAAAATGCCGACTTCTTGAAAAATGAATACGGTTGGGGCGGTTCTTATCCCGTCATAATCGGGGCAGGCATTGATGAGAGCCACGACGGAAAAGGTATTACGATTACGAAAGGTATCGGTAAAGAAAATCCACATATCACGCTTTCGTGGTCGCAGGCGGAGAAGCGTATCAAAGAACTTATCCGAATGGACAGATAC
>ERZ650306.2140-NODE-2140-length-10393-cov-11.665409_pt1 | contig 10393 bp, 9 predicted proteins | sample MGYA00376242_ERZ650306 | MGnify/ENA primary metagenome ERZ650306 (study PRJEB26733, sample SAMN07839244) | wastewater metagenome | biome: urban; feature: wastewater treatment plant; material: waste water | place: USA: North Carolina | collected 2016-03-31 ...
CCCGGCCGAACAGGAGGCCGCATGAACGTCATCGACATGCGCTGCCGGCCGGCCTATCTGCACGACTTTTTTGGCGCCACGCCCGGCACGGCGGCGTATGAGTCGGCGCGCTGGCTTAACCGCCGGGTGGGCTCGCGCCACGACGAGCACTTCACCCCGTCGCTGACCCGCGAGGGCTTCTTGCAGGAAGTCCACGCCGCCGGCCTGCGCCACGCCGTGGTGGTGGGCCGCCACACCCCCGGCCAACACCTGCCCAATGACCGCATCCAGCAGATTGTCGCCGACGACCCGGTGCTGCTGGGGGGTGGGCGCAGTGGATCCGATTGTGCAGGGCGTGCAGCCGGCGCTGGATGAGCTGGAGCGCGCGGTGAACAGCCTGGGGCTGATCGGCATTGATGTCGAGCCAGGTTTTGGCCAGCCGGCGCGCCACGCCGACGACCGCGCGTATTTCCCGGTGTACGAAGCCTGCGCGGCGCTGAATGTGCCGGTGTTCATCATGTCCGGCCCGACCACGCCCGACCCCAGCTACAACGACCCGGCGGCCATCGGCCGGCTGGCGCAGGCTTTCCCCACCTTGCCGATTGTCTGCTACCACGGCTTTTACCCCAATGTCGCCGGCATTCTGGGCGTGGCCTTCCGCCACGAGAATGTTTATGTGGTGCCGGACATGTATTTGTTTGTGGCGGGCGCGCGCGATTACGTCGAGGCCGGCAATGGCTTTTTGCGCGAGCAATTGTTGTTTGGTTCGTCCTACCCGTTCCGGCCGATTGGCCAGTCGATTGACGATTTTCTGGCGCTGGGCTTCAAGGACGGCGCCGTAGAAGCGGTGCTGCACGACAACGCCGCGCGCTTGCTCAAGCTGGGCCCGGCGCCGGCCCGCTGAACCGAATTCCCTGGAGAACACATCATGACCGACGCTTTTCAACCGTCCCGCCGCCGCCTGCTGGGCGCCTTGTCCGCCGCCGCCCTGGCCGCCGCGCTGCCACGCCCGGCGCGGGCCGCCAGCGACACCCTGCGCATCGGCTACCAGAAATACGGCACGCTGGTGCTGCTGAAGGCGCAAGGCACGCTGGAAAAACGCCTGGCCCCGCTGGGCATCCAGGTGAAATGGGCGGAATTCCCCGGCGGCCCGCAACTCCTGGAAGCGCTGAACGTCGGCAGCGTGGATTTTGGCACGACGGGCGAAACCCCGCCGATCTTCGCCCAGGCCGCTGGCGCCGACTTGCAATATGTGGCCTATGAGCCGCCGGCGCCCAAGGGCGAGGCGATTGTGGTGGCCAAGGATTCGCCGCTGAAATCGGTGAAAGACCTCAAAGGCAAGCGCGTGGCGCTGAACAAGGGCTCGAATGTCCACTACCTGCTGGTCAAGGCGCTGGAAAAAGCCGGGCTGAAATACGAAGACGTGCAAACCGTGTTTCTCAACCCGTCCGACGCGCGCGCCGCCTTCGAGCGTGGCAGCGTGGACGCCTGGGTGATCTGGGACCCGTTCCTGGCCGCTGCCGAGCACCAGTTGGGCGCGCGCCAGCTGGCCGACGGCGTCGGGCTGGTCAGCAATCACCAGTTTTACCTGGCCTCGCGCCGCTATGCCGAGCAAAACGGCAAGGTGGTCAAGCTGATCGTGGAAGAACTCGCCCGCCTGGACGCCTGGGCGCGGCAAAACTTCAAGGACGTGGCCGGCCAGCTGTCCTCGCAAATCGGCCTGGACGTCAACATCGTGCGGGTGGCCGCCGAACGCGGCACTTATGATGTGCGCCTGCTGGACGCCAAGGTGATTGCCGAGCAACAGCGCATCGCCGATGTGTTTCATCAGCTCAAGCTGATTCCCAAGCCTTTGTCGGTGAAAGACATTGTCTGGTCGGGGCAGTAAGCGTCGCGCACAAAACCCTCCTGGCGTTGTTGTACGGTCTTGCCGCCCTGCTTGACTGTCTGCGGTCGTGCGCCCGGTCAGGGCCGCTACGCTGAGTTTTGTCAGCCACGCCCACACACACAGGCAGACGAACACAGGCCCACGCCATACAGCGTGGGCCTGTGTGCATTGGCGGCTCAGCCTGCCGGGTGGGCGGGGTCGGCCAGTGCCGGCAGTTGCACACCCATCATGTGCAGACGCGGGCAATTGACCATCTGGCTCAGCACTGGAGTTGGCATGTCGGCCAGGCCGTTGATCCATGGCCGCACCACCAGTTCGATGGCCAGCTTGAAATCATCCTGCATCCATTCTGGCGGAATCATGCGTTCCAGCAGCAGCATGGCCAGACCGTGCACCATCGACCAGATGGCCGCAGAATAATGGCTGGCCGTGGTTTCGTTGATGCGCGCGGCCATCGGCGAGCCTTGCGCTGCGGTCAGGATGGCCTGGGTCAGCGCCTGAAAACCGGCCTGGCCGGCATGCCAGCTGGCCAGAATGGCTTCTTCGGTCTGGTTTTGCGGCGGCGGCAGGTTTTTCAGGCCGTCCGGGCCGCCATGGTTGGGCTCTTTGAGCAAGCCACCAAAGTGATCGCCCGGATAATGGCTAAACATCACCGCCAGGTGCGCGGGGTGGCGGATGGCAAAGTTCAGGTAGGCACGCGCCATGCGTTCCAGGGTTTCGTTCAGTTGATTGGGCTCGCGGGCAATGCCGGCCATGGCCGCGTGCAGCAGCTGGTAGCCTTCGCTGGCGGCCACCGCCAGGACGTGATCCTTGCCTTCGAAGTGCCGGTAGGGCGCAGCCTGGCTGACGCCAGCGGCCCGGCAGATTTCGGCCAGGGTAAAGCCAGACGGGCCACGCTGGCGCACCAGTTCCAGCGAGGCGTCAATCAGCGCGCGGCGCAGATCGCCATGATGATAGCGGCCGGCAGGCTTACGCGGGATGCGAGGTCCGGATGACGGCATGATGAAGACACTCATACAAATGTGTAATGAGGCATATCTTATTGCAATGCGCGGAGCGCTGACAGTCTGTTCTACTTATGTTAATATACAATACATCTCCAAGGCCTTGCTGGCATTGCCCATTTGCCAACAAGACGTCTTTGCAGGATGCGTGTTGATACCCCGACAGCTCTCCGGCTGATCGGGGTTTTTTTCGGCGATACCCTGGCCCGGCGGCCCAGGGTTTTGGCGCTATAATGACGGCCAATCCAAACACCCTGGGCTGCATTGGCGGCCCTTTTTGCCATTCCACAAGGTTTTCGACATGTCCCAGATTCCCCAGACCCTGACCCACTGGCTGATCGACGCCCAGCGCAAGGCTGGCGGCGACAGCGTGATGTTGCAGCTGCTTGACGACATCGCCACCGCCTGCAAGATGATCTCCCACGAAATCGCCCAAGGCGCCATGCTTGGCAATCTGGGCAAGGCCGGTAGCGAGAATGTGCAAGGGGAAGAGCAAAAACAGCTGGACGTGATTGCCAACAATATTTTTCTGGCGGTAAACGCCCAGGCCGGTCACTACCCGGCAATGGCTTCGGAAGAGCTGGAAGACGTCTATGTGGTGGATGGCGCGGCCGAGGGCAAGTATCTGCTGCTGTTTGACCCGCTGGATGGCTCGTCCAATATCGACGTGAATGTCTCGGTGGGCAGTATTTTCTCCATCCTGCGCCTGCCTGAAGGCGCTGATCCCAGCCAGGCGGCCGCCTTCCTGCAAACGGGTGTGCAACAAGTGGCTGCCGGCTATGCGCTGTATGGCCCGTCCACCATGCTGGTGATCAGTGTCGGTCAGGGCGTGCACGGCTTTACCCTGGATCGCAACACCGGCCTGTTCTACCTGACTCACCCGGACATGAGCATCCCGGCAGACACCAAGGAATTTGCCATCAACGCCTCGCGTGCCCGCTTCTGGGAGGCGCCGGTCAAGCGCTATGTGGACGAATGCCTGGCCGGCAAAACCGGCCCGCGCGGGCGCGACTTCAACATGCGCTGGATTGCCTCGATGGTGGCCGAAGTGCACCGCATCCTCACCCGTGGCGGGCTGTTCATGTACCCGATGGACGCCGAAAACCAGGCCAAGGGCGGCAAGCTGCGCTTGATGTATGAAGCCAACCCGATGTCCTTCCTGGTGGAACAAGCCGGTGGCGCCGCCAGCACCGGCCGCCAGCGCATTATGGATGTCGCGCCGACCGGCCTGCATCAGCGCATTTCGGTGATTCTGGGCTCGAAACACGAAGTCGAGCGCGTTGCCAGCTACCACGCCGAGTAAGCGTCGTACTGCGTCCGCACCACGCGCGCAGCCCATCCGGGTTGCGCGTTTTTCATTGGTACAGAATATTGCGTCAATGCTTTGTACTATTCAATAAATGGCATGTGCTGGACAAAATACACCGTAATGAATTCAATATGTCAGGTACTTGCCCTGGCAATGGGGCAGTGATACGGGCGGGCGGGCGTTCAGTTTGACAAGGCTTATCCGTTTTGCGCACACCATTCCCCCATTAATGTCACATGAATTTTATGCGCCGCAAAACAACCAACCGTCAAGTGTTTCAGAAATAGATCCCTCCCAACCAGCCTCTCTAAGTATTCGTACGAATTGAAACCCAACTGGGCTCTGCTATAGTGAAACATAGGGCACTATCTTGCAATGCACAACATGCGGGAGCCCTGATGGGGTGGGAGAGTTGCACATAAAGCGTCAGGTTTGTACGGCATCCTGAGAAAAACAATAGCCAAGCCACCCACTTTTACCGTTCTGTTTGCTGCTTTTCTTGACTGACGTGGCAAGCGCTGACAACCGGAGAGGTGCCCACATGAAAATCAACATGCCGATCAATCAGACCGAATACCGGGTGGATCCCAAGCAGCCGATTGTCACCCGCACCGATCTGAAGGGCATTATCACCTACGCCAACCCGGCCTTTATTGCACTGAGCCGCTTTACCGAAGCCGAGCTGATTGGCCACAGCCACAATGTGGTGCGTCACCCGGACATGCCGCCCGAAGCGTTTGCCGATTTGTGGGAAACCCTGAAAGCCGGCTCGCCCTGGCAGGGCATCGTGAAAAACCGCGCCAAGGATGGCGGCTTTTACTGGGTGGACGCCTACGTCACCCCGGTGACCGAAAACGGCCAGACCATTGGTTATATGTCAGTGCGCAATGCGCCGTCCCCGCAGCAAATTTCCGAAGCCGAGCGTTTGTACGCCGCCATTCGCAACAAACAAGCCAAAATGCCATCCACCTTGGCGCGCGCACGTCGGCTGCCGTCGTTTTCCCGGCGCATGTGGGGCGCCAGCCTGCTGTGCGGCTTGCTGGCTGGCGGCGCCAATTTCTGGCTGGACCGCATGGGCCTGGCTTGGCTGAGCTGGATCGCTGGCGGCATGCTGGGCATGTTGCCGGTGCTATGGCTGCTGCCGCAACTCACCCGCACGCTGAACGAGGTATCGGCCGGCTTTATCAACTTGGCCGAAGGCCGGCTGAATATCCCGGTGCGGCAAAGCTGGCACTGCGCGCTGGGCGATGTGCAGGTGCGGCTGGAATCCATGCGCATCTACCAAAAAGCCGTGGTGGCCGATGTGATCACCGAGGCGCAGGCCAACAGCGCCTCGGCCGAAATGCTCAACGCCAATCTGGGCCAACTGGTGCAATGCTTTCACGCCCAGAACGTCATGCTGGCAGAGATGGCTGCCCAGCTGGACAGTGTGGGCAGCTCGGTCAAAGAAATCGTCGCGGTGTCTGATGCCATGTCGCACGAAGCCGAGCACACCCGCGAGCGGGTGGCCGAAGGCGATGTCACCATGCTGGATATCTCCAGCTCCTCGCGCAACACCCTGGATGCGATGACCCACTCCTGCGCGTCGATGCAGGCGCTGCGCCAGACGGTGGCCAAGATTCAGGAAATGTCGGCGCTGATCGACGATATCGCCGGGCAGACCAATCTCTTGGCGCTGAACGCTTCAATTGAGGCTGCGCGCGCCGGCGAGCACGGGCGCGGGTTTTCTGTGGTGGCAGACGAAGTGCGCAAGCTGGCCGAACGCACGGTCAGCTCCAATCAAAGCATTCAGGACACCCTGCAATCCATCCACAGCCATGTGTTCGAGGCATTTGGCCGCACCGAAAAAGCCATGGGCACGGTCGAGCACAGCCAGCAGGCGATTGACCACTTTTCGCAGGGGCTGAGCAATATCCGCGACGCTACCGAACACGCGCTGCAACAGGCGCGCGCGCTGCTGGGCTTCACCTCGCAGCAATCGGAAGCCACCCAGGATGTGGTGGTGCACCTGAACGAACTATTCGCCTCGCTGGAGCACAACGAACAAACCGCCGTGGATTTGCAGCAGCAAGCTGGCCGGCTATCGCAAAGCAGCCTGAGCCTGAACAAGCTGCTCGGGCATTTCCGTATCGCTTGAGTGTCATGAATCGCCTGGCCGGCCGAGTCAGGTGGTTTACTGTGGCCCGCGCGTTCCCCCCGGTGACGCGCGGGTTTTTTTGCCAGCGGCCTGCCGCCCATGCCACAGTGCCCCGTTGCCTCACAGCCTGCGCCTGATGGCGTTATCGTCGCAGAGCCCGTGCGAACGGCGCACCGGCCAGGACTCCAGGAGTATTTGATGCTGACCTTGTCTTTTCGCCACTGGGCATCGGCCGCACTGCTGGCCGGTGGCCTGCTGGGCAGCCTGCCCACGCTGGCCGACCAGCCGCCGCCCGAAGCCGCCAGCGGCTTTGCCCGCATCACGGCCCCCACGGCGTTTGACCACGCCATGATTGTCACCGCCAACCCGCTGGCCAGCGATGCCGGCGCCGCCATCCTGCGCCAGGGCGGCAGCGCGGTGGATGCGCTGATTGCCGCGCAATGGGTGCTGGGGCTGACCGAGCCGCAGTCGTCCGGCCTGGGCGGCGGCGGCTTTTTACTGACTCACGACGGCAAGCGCACGCTGCAAAGCTGGGACGGCCGGGAAACCGCGCCAGCCGCCGCGCGCGGCGAGCGCTTTATCGGCGCCGACGGCAAGCCGCTGCCCTTCACCCAGGCAGTGGCCAGCGGCAAGGCAGTGGGCGTGCCTGGCCTGGTGGCCATGCTGTACGCCGCCCACCAGCAACACGGCAAACTGCCGTGGGCCGCGCTGGCGCAGCCGGCCATTCAGCTGGCCGAACAGGGCTTTGCCGTGTCGCCACGGCTGTATACCTTGCTGGTGCAGGAAACCCGCCTGCAAGCCGACGCCAACGCCCGCCGTTATTTCTTTAGCGAAGATGGCCGGCCACGGCCGGTGGGCAGCCTGTTGCGCAACCCGGACTACGCCGACACCCTGCGCCGCATTGCCCGCCGGGGCCCAGCCGGGTTTTATCAGGGGCCGGTGGCCGCAGACATGGTGCGCGCAGTGCAAAACCACCCCACGCCGGGTGATCTGACCCTGGCCGACCTGGCCAGTTATCGCCCCAAACAGCGCGCGCCGCTGTGCGGGCCGTACCGGCAATGGCAGGTGTGCGGCATGGGCGCGCCCAGCTCGGGCGGGGTGGCGGTGTTGCAGCTATTGGGCATGCTGGCGCGTTTTCAGCTGAACACCCTGCCGCCCACCTCGGCCGACGCCGTGCATCTGTATAGCGAAGCCGGCCGGCTGGCGTTTGCCGACCGCGAGCGCTATCTGGCCGACCCGGATTTTGTCGCCGTGCCGCAAGCCGGGCTGATTGCGCCGGATTACCTGGCCGCGCGCAGCCAGCTGATCGACCCACAACGCAGCCATGGCCCGGCCCGCGCTGGCGAGCCGGCCGGAGTCAAGCTATCGGCCTGGGGGCGCGACGCCGCGCCGGAATTGCCGTCCACCACCCATCTGGTGGCGTTTGACCGCGACGGCCGCGCCGCCTCGATGACCAGCTCGGTAGAAGACGCCTTTGGCAGCCGCATCATGGTGCGCGGCTTTTTGCTGAACAACCAGATGACCGACTTCTCGTTTTTGCCCGAGCAGGATGGCGCGCCAGTGGCCAACCGCATCCAGCCGGGCAAGCGCCCGCGCAGCGCCATGTCGCCCACCCTGGTGCTGGATCAGCAAGGCCAGGTGCAGATGGCAGTGGGTTCACCCGGCGGCAGTCTGATCATCCACTATGTGGCGCAGGCGCTGCTGGGCCTGCTGGAATGGCGGCTGGACCCGCAAGCCGCCGCCAATCTGCCGCACTACGGCAGCCGCAACGGCCCCACCGAACTGGAAGCCGATCAACAACTGGAACGGCTGATCGAGCCGCTGCGCCAGCGCGGGCATGAGGTCAAGCTCACGCCGATGACCAGCGGGCTGTCCATCATCGTGCGCCAGCCGCAGGGCGGTTATCTGGGCGGGGCGGACCCGCGCCGCGAAGGCAAGGTATCAGGCTTTTGACGCGACTCACAAAATCCTCCCGGCGTGGTTGTATGACCTTGCCGTGTGACTTGCACTGTCTGCGGTCACACGCCTGGCCAGAATCGCGGCGCTGGGTTTTGTGAGCCGCTTTTAGCGCAGGGGGCGGCGTGCCGGCGCTTGATGCAAATCATGGCCGACCCGCCGCCCCGGCCGCTATGGTGCGGGAATCCCCGCGCCAGAAAGGCCTGATGAATGATGGAATGGAATGTATACGCCATTGCCCGCGCCCTGCATGTGCTGGGCGTGGTGCTGTGGATAGGCGGGGTGGCCATGGTCACCACCGTGTTGCTGCCGGCCATTCGCCGCAGCACGCCGCCGGCCGAGCAATACCGGCTGTTCGAACGCATCGAGCATCGCTTTGCTGCTCAGGCGCGCTGGAGCACGCAACTGGTGGGCGCCAGTGGTCTGGCCATGTTGTGGCTGACCGACAGCTGGTCGCGGCTGGCCAACACCGGCTGGCTGCACCTGATGCTGGCGGTGTATGCGGTGTTCACCCTGATGCTGTTTGTGCTGGAGCCCTTGCTGATTCACCGCCTGCTGGCCGGCTGGGCGCGACAGAACCCCGCGCTGGCCATGCGCCGCTTGCAGCGCATGCACTGGCTGTTACTGGCCATCAGCCTGGCGGCGGTGGGGTTTGGTGTGGTGGGCGCGCATGGCGGCTGGCAATTGGGCTGAGCCGCGCATAGCATTTTTCTGCGTGGCGGTACGGCCTGCTTAGAGTCGCTAACAAAACCCAGCGCAGCGGCCCTGGCTAGGCGTGTGACCGCAGACAGTACAAGCAGTACGGCAAGGTCACACAACAACGCCAGGGGGTTTTGTTAGCGGCTCTTAGCTGCTCACAAAACCCAGCGCCGCACGCCTGGCCAGGCGCGCGGGCGCAGACAGTACAAGCCAAGCAGTACGGCAAAGCTGCACAACAACGCCAGGAGGGTTTGGTGAGCGACGCTCACGGTGGGCGGCCTACTCGCGCACCGCCAACGCCCCCTGCGCATAGCGCACCTCGCGCACCGTCAGCCGCACGCCGCGCCCATTCTGCTGCGCATCCGACGCCGCGCCTTCCGCCCCCACCAATTCGGCCTGCGCCGCCAGCCACAGCATGTCGCCGTGGACAAAATCCAGCCACAATAGCCCCGCGCGCGGGTGCAGATGCAAATTGCCCAAGGTATTGAAATAACCATTGCCAGAATAGTCCGGCAGCCAGAGCCGCTGCTCGTCCACGACCTGCACAAACCCCGGCGGCCCGCCGCGATGCGAGACGTCCACGCCATGTGCCGGCTGGCCGTCGTCGTCCGGGTGGGCGCTGGCGATAAAGCAGGTGTCGGCCTGGCGGATCAGCGCCTGGGCGCGGGCGTCCAGCGTGGCGGCGCAATGCAGGGCGGGCGCGCTGGCGGCGGGCTGCCAGTTGAGGGTGCGCGGGTGGATGTATTTCGGGCAGTTGCCAAAGCTTTGCGCCACCGCCACGCTAAAGCCCTGCGGCGTCAGCGCCGCCACCTGGCCATTGGCGCGATTGCGTCGGCGGCTGTGCGGCTGCAAGCCCAGCAGGCCGATGCGCGCGCCCACCCGCAGGCAGGCGCGCAAGGGGTCGTGCGCAGCCAGCGGCGCGGCGATGTCCAGCCGGTCGGCCTCGGGGCTGTGGATAAAACCGGGCGCGCCGCACAGCGCGCTGGCCCAGGGCTGGCCGTCGGCGTCCACCGCGCCCGCCAGCAGCCAGGGCAGTTCGGCAAAAAACGTCCGGTGCGCGTCCGGCATGGCCGGGCGCACCACCCGCGCGCCCACCTCCGCCAACCGGTCGCGCTGGCCGTGCAAGGCCTGCAAGGCTTGCTCGCCGGCATGAAACGCCGTCATCGCCATGCCCCCTGCGCTCAGGCGCGCAAGCCGGCGGCGGTGGCCGGCATGGCGACAAAACCCGGCAAGGCTTCGATGCGCGCCAGCCAGGCGCGGATGTGCGGATAGGCGTCCAGCGCGACATTGCCTTCCGGCGCGTGCGCGGTGTAGCTGTACAGCGCGATGTCGGCAATCGTCACCTGCTCGCCCACCAGCCAGTCGCGCTGCGCCAGCTCGGCGTCCAGAATGACAAACAGCGCATGGGCGCGGGCGATGAC
>ERZ650306.2141-NODE-2141-length-10392-cov-10.630067_pt1 | contig 10392 bp, 6 predicted proteins | sample MGYA00376242_ERZ650306 | MGnify/ENA primary metagenome ERZ650306 (study PRJEB26733, sample SAMN07839244) | wastewater metagenome | biome: urban; feature: wastewater treatment plant; material: waste water | place: USA: North Carolina | collected 2016-03-31 ...
CTCATTGGCTTCCTTGCTTCCATATCTTAAATTTAAAGCCGCCAACATATCACCTTCTGCAGTAATTCCAACGCCAGTTCTACGTCCTTGCAAAGTTTTTTTACGGATTTTTTCCCAAAGATGTCTTTCTGTATGTTTTATTTCTTCATTTTCTGGGTCTTTTTCAATTTTTGCCAAAATTGCATCAATTTTCTCCATTTCCAAATCAATGATATCATCCATCATTCTTTGTGCAAAACCTGCGTGTTTTCTGAATAATTCAAAATTAAATTTCGCTTTTTTGGTAAATGGATTTTCTACATAAGAATAAAGATTTATCGCAATTAATCTACAAGAATCGTACGGACAAAGCGGGATTTCGCCGCAATTATGAACATTAATACCATTGGCATCAAATTCATTAGCACCCATAATTTGGCAGTCAAAAACTTCTTCTTCGCCACAATATTTTATATCTAAAACTTCATCTAAAAAAGTTTCTTTGTACAAACCTCTTTTGTTAAGAGAAGCAATTGCAGTTTCTAATTTAGATTTTTTAAATTCGTCTTTAAAATTTATTAAATCTCTGAAAATTAATACATTATCTTTTGAAATAATCAATTCGTGCTGGTCTTTAATTTTGTAAGATTTCAATCCTCCTTTTCCGTCTGGTAAAAGTTTTTCTTGACTTTCTCTTCTTAATTTTGAAACGGTAGAAAAAATACCTAACCTCAAAAGCATTCTTTGAGCAATTTCTAAATTATATAAATCTGAAGAAGACAATCTCACCGAAATTCCTTTTTCTGTATTATTTAAGACAGTTCCATCTGCATCAAACCAACCACTAAAAAAACCTCTATAAAATTGATAATCAGTTTTTTCTATCGCATCAGAAATTTTTTTGCTCTTATCAAAATTAATTTCTTCACACAATTCATAAAGTCCTTTAGATTTAATGCTGATAATTTTTTTATCATTTCCAGAACCTAAATCGCTTCTATGTTTTACATTATTTTCTAAATATTTTACCGCAATTTCTTTCATTTGAGCATTATTTTCTCCCCAAAATCTTAAAATCGCTGTGTTTCCATCAAATGTTCCGTCTCCTAATAAATTACCAACTAACCAACCTTTCTCAAAATTAAGTTTAAAATCACCGTCAAAATTCTTTACATTTCTATTATTATTGATGCTAATTTTATCGCCTTTTTTCAGGTTTCCTAGTTCTATCCAATCAAAGGTTTTTTCTTGTCTTTTTTTAGAATTAAGTTTCTTAATTAAATGATTATCAGTTCCTTTTAATTTCAAACCTCTCTTAGTTGTTATTTCAAAAATAGGTTTAAAACCTGTCTTAAAAAATCCTTCATCTGTAGAAGGAAAAAGATTTCCATCAACCCAAGCAAAATATTTTTTACCTACCAATTCATAAATTCTTTTCGCACCATTTTTAGTCATAATCCAAGTATCACCAGTAAGACAAGGATTGGTAGAAACCGTTTCAAAACCTAAATCTGCATAACAATCTGGAATAGACTCTCTGATAATCGTATCCCAGAATAGAATTCCTGGTTCTGCTGATTTCCAAGCGTTATAGACTATTTTTTTCCATAAATCTTCTGCGAAAATAGTTTTGGTAAACTTCGGATTTTTGCTAAAAACAGGATATTTCTGCACATATTCTGAATCAGATTTCACGGCTTTCATAAATTCATCGTCAATTCTCACCGAAATATTAGCACCTGTCACTTTTCCTTGCTCTAATTTAGCATTGATAAAATCTTCAGAATCAGGATGATTGATAGAAACCGACAACATTAAAGCGCCTCTTCTTCCATCTTGCGCCACTTCTCTAGTAGAATTAGAATAACGCTCCATAAAAGGTGCTAAACCTGTGGAAGTAAGCGCAGAATTTTTAACCGCAGAACCTTTCGGACGAATGTAAGACAAATCGTGCCCAACTCCACCTCTCCTTTTCATTAATTGAACTTGCTCTTCGTCAATTTTCATAATGCTTCCATAAGAATCGCTATCATTTCCGTTGCCGATTACAAAGCAGTTGGAAAGCGAAGCAATCTGGAAATTATTACCAATTCCCGTCATTGGAGAACCTTGCGGAATAATATATTTGAAGTTTTTAATTAAATCAAAAATCTCGGTTTCAGAAAGCGGATTTGGATATTTTTTTTCCACTCTCGCAATTTCTGAAGCTATTCTGTGATGCATATCATCTGGCGTTTTTTCGTAGATATTACCATCAGAATCTTTTAGGGCATATTTTGTAACCCAAACTCTCGCTGCTAAATCATCTCCTTTGAAGTATTTTAGTGTTTCTTCATAGGCAAAATTATTTGTTACCTTCTCCATAGTTATATTTAATTTTTTACGAGTCAAAAGTAAATAAAAATACAACTACTTTATGTTAAATTTAACAATGACTAAAATTTTTTGTAAACTTTTTGAAGAAATGAAAAAGTTAAAATATTATTAATCAATTATTTAAACTAAAAAATTTGTAAACTTTTATGATTAATATCAATTATTCAATTTTTCTATTAAAAATTTTTGTTCATAAAAAAACCTAACTGATTTTCAAAAAAAGTTAGGTTATATGATATAATTCGATTGCTATTTCTAAAAAATTTACTATTCTATTGTGAAATTCTGAACCGCATCTAATTTGGGAAATTTATTTTGAGAAATAAACTTTTTGCCAGTACAATCTATTTCTTTCCAACCTTTTTTTCTGTGTAAATCACCTACTTCCACCACAATTGGAACGAAAGAAATCTCGGTTTCACCTTCTTTTATTTCTTCTTTAAACTGAACGGCAACATCCAAAACACATTCAAAATCAGTATTAAGTTTTACATTTCTGTAAATAATATCAAAATGAGATTCTTTATTTTCCGGAATTTCAAAATATCTTTCGTAGCCAAAGGTTTTATTTTCTAATAAACCAATGCTAGAAAGTGCCGTAAACAAAGCAATTGTATAATATTTACGAGTTCCGAACCTTTGATAATCATCAGGAAAATGCCCACCTTCAAACAAAACAACAGGAATGCCTGCTTTCATTAGATTATCACCAGTAGAAGTAGGATAAAACTCATCAGAATATCTCGCAATTTGATTAGGAATTTGAGTTTTCAATACATTATAAATTGCAGAAATCACCGCCATACTTTTTTTTCTGGTTTCAGTAACTGTTCTATCAAAATCCTGAGAAGGCGCTAAAAATGAGAGCGTTGCGGGATTTTTACCATCGGTAGAAAATAACGTTCTCTGTTCGTGGAGATTAAATCCATAATCATATTTTTTAGAAAACGCTACCTCTTTTAGCAATTGCATTTCGCAACTTGCACCTTGCAGATAATCTCTATTCATATCAATATCCAGCGCATTTCTTCTAGTCCAAGCTTTAGAACCATCAGGATTGAGCATAAAAATAAAATCCAAAGAAATATTCTTGAAAATTCTTTCTTTCAGTTCTGGTTGAGATTCTAGAGAATACCACAAATCTAACATACAATGTGTAGAATTGCTCTCATTTCCGTGCATTTGGGACCAAGCCAAAATATTGATATCACCAGAACCATAAGAAAATTTATAGATAGGAAGTCCTAGAGTAGATTTTCCGATTTCTGAAACGTAATCGCTGAGATTCTCATAAATAAATTGATGAAGACTTTCTGGCGAAATATAGCGATTTGGGAAATTAGGGTTTTTCTGATACTGAAAGTTAAAATTCATAATGTGGATAAAATTTCGTTTTTCAAAAATACAACAAAAAGAAATAAACTCCTAATTAACATTTGTAAATCAACTAAACAAGAAAAAATGCCACTTTGTCTGTGGAAAAAATTGTTAATTACATTATTTTTAAATTAATTTTATAAATTGTTATAAATGAGTATTTTATAAATTTTAAATAAAGCTAAATTTTAATTATACTTTAAGTATATTTCACTTACTTATTCCCCATTTGTAGAGTTATACCATTAAACATATAATAGATGATTTAACATAATAAAGAATAGGTTTTATACAAATGTAAATAGCTGGGTTTTTAATATTTTGGCTATCTTTGAAGCGCATTTTTAAATATATTATGAGCAACGAGATTATTTTTCTACTATCCTTTATAGTATTCATATTTTTTATCTTAGCACTAGATTTAGGACTTCTTCACAAGAAATCTGATAAAATTTCTTTGAAACAAGCCGGACTTATGAGCTTTTTTGTGGTGTGTTTAGCACTAGGATTTTACTTTCTATTGACAAGTTACGGTCACCTACTCCACGGCATTGATAGTCTAGAAAAACTTCAAAATGTAATTGAAAAGCACCATCATCCTGTAAAAATTATACCTGGAGATTTAGAAAATAGTATTTCTTTATACAATCAAAATCTTGGTTTAGAGTACATTACTGGTTATTTGGTAGAATATGCGCTTTCTGTGGATAATATTTTTGTAATTGTATTGGTATTTTCTGCATTTGGGGTAGCGCCAAGAAATTATCATAGAGTGCTTTTTTGGGGCATTTTAGGAGCAATTGTAATGCGTTTCATCTTCATATTTATAGGAGCAGCTTTAATTGCTAAATTCAGTTGGATAATGTATGTTTTTGGCGGTTTCTTGGTATTTACAGGAATTAAGATGTTCTGGAGCAGAAATGAGGAAGAAGAAATAGATCCACAGAATCATCCTGTTGTGAAGTTTGCCAACAAATATTTTAAAGTACATAATGCGTTTGTAGGCAATAAATTTTTTGTGAAAATAGACGGAATCAAGAAAATGACTCCTCTATTTTTGGTTCTTATCATTATAGAATTTACCGATTTAATCTTTGCTGTGGACAGTATTCCTGCGATATTTTCGGTGACTAAAGATCCTTATATTGTATTTTTCTCTAATATTTTCGCCATTATAGGTTTACGTTCTATGTTCTTTTTATTGGCAGGTATTATAGACAAATTCAGATTCTTAAAAGTAGGATTAGCTGCATTACTTACTTTCATTGGTTTAAAGATGTTATTGCACCATTATCTAGATGATTTAGGATTTACAACCACCCATTCTTTAATTGTAATTGTGAGTATTTTAGGATTGAGCATTTTTACGTCTTTGCTTTTCCCTGAAGATAAGAAAGAAAAGAAACATAAAATTGAAATTAATGAAGATAGCGTAGAATAAATACAAAGCTTCTTAAAATATAAAATACCTTCATTTTTGGAGGTATTTTTTTTGAATTTACTTTTATAAACAATAAAATTTTTATTATTTTTAAGGATTAATTTATTTTTGTAAACTACATAAAAACACTTTAAATAAAGAGATTTTTAATATTATTTACAAAAGTAAATCGTGTTGTTTTTTCGTTGTTTACATTTGTATTTACTTTTGTAAATTATATTTATTACATTTGTAACTATGGAAATTAACGAAAGAATTACAAAAGTTTTAGAATATTCTGGTTTTTCGGCATCAGAATTTGCAGACGAAATAGATGTACAGCGTTCTAGTATTTCACATATTATTTCGGGCAGAAACAAACCTTCCCTAGAGTTTGTTACGAAAATTAAAAACAGATTTCCTGAGTTAAGTTGGGATTGGATAATTTTGGGAACTGGTGAAATGAAACAAACCGACTCTCCTTTTCCTATTTCTGAAAAGCAGGAAGAAAATTCTGCTCCAGATCTTTTTACACTGATTGATGAAGATTATAAAAATGAAGTTTTTGTTCAAGAAAATATTCAAAATGAAACGCTGCGAGAATTAAATAAATCTTTCCCAAGTCCAAGAAAAGAAATTTTAAGCGATTCTCAGCGATTAGACATTCAGGAAAACATTTCAGAAGTACAAAGCATTGTAAATGAAACAGTTACAAACACAAATACCGAAAGTAAGATTAAAAGAATTGTTTTCTTCTACGAAAACGGAAAATTTGAAGCTTTTGAACCTTAAAATTATAATTGATGAATGATGATTTTAAAATAATAAAATAGAGGTCACAACTTAATTACATATCGGAAAACTTTAATTTCTCGCTGATTGAGCAGATTTTGCAGATATAAAATTCAGCATCCTTTCATCTGCTGAATCAGCTCAATCTGCGAGAGCAAAAAACAGCTGAAAAAACCTTTTAAATTTAGAATTTGGTGATATAAAGTTATTTTGTGACTTCTTTAATAAAAAAGCATTCCAAAAAAGTTTGGAATGCTTTTATTCTTTTTCTAGAGAGGTGATTACTTTTTGTAAGCAGCGTCTTTGATTCTTGCTTTTTTACCTCTAAGATCTCTAAAGTAGAAAATTCTAGATCTTCTAACTTTCCCTCTTCTATCAACTTCAATTTTTTGTAAAGCTGGCATATTGATTGGGAAAACTCTTTCTACACCTACATCACCACTCATTTTACGGATAGTGAAAGTTTTAGTAGCACCAGTTCCTCTCAACTGAATCACAACTCCTTTGAAGAACTGTGTTCTAGTTTTGTTACCTTCTTTAATTTCGTAATACACTGTAATGGTATCACCTGTGTTGAATTCTGGGAATTCGTTTTTTGTAATGTACTTGTCTTGTACGTACTTAATTAAATCCATTGTTTAATCTAAAAAAAGTTGAAAGCTAAACAACGTTCACGTCTTTCGTCAGAGGTTGATTAACAGGGTGCAAAATTATTAATTTTCTTTGAAACAAACAAATATCTTCCACACAAATTTTAGGATTGCAACGCAAAAATACATTCTTCTCTAATTTTCCAGAATTTTTCTAGAGGATATTGAATTTCAGAATGTTGCAATAAATATTTCTTTAGAAATTCTTGGTGATATTGTACTTTAAAATCTGTAATTTGATTCGGATTTATTTCAATTTCTTCTGCCAATTCATTTATGAAATCATTTTCTGATGAATTTTTTCTTGTACAATCTAAAATTTTTCCTTCCACTCTTAAATAGTTATGTGCTTCTGGCATTTCTAGAAGGTTGTACTTTTCTAAAACAGATTTTATTTTCGGAGTATTCTTAGCATTCATCATAAAAATTCCGAGCATTAATTGTACATTTTCCATTGAAAATTCTTCTGAAATTCTTTTAAGATAAGCGTGTTTTGTGCTGCAAGTTCCTCCATTTTCTTCTATTATAACGTTAATATTCTCTTTATCAGAATTTCTCTTATAAGGAAGATTTTTAACGTAATTACAGGTTTCTTCGAAGGTTTTGAATGGATTTTTCATTGTATTTTTTAAGACAAAAATCTATTTTTTTGAATAATTTTACACTAAATTTTTGAAAAAATTGTTTCGCTCCTACGGAGCTCATTTTAAACAATCTTTTTTATTACTACAAACGTTTTGCTCTTACAGAGCAAATTAATCAAAATAAAAACCGTTTCGCAAAAAACGAAACGGTTTAAATTTATGAAAATTTCGGAAGATTATTTACCTTCTTCCATTCTTTTCTTTAATTCTGCTAAAGCATCGATATCACCAAGTGTAGATTTTTCTTCGTTTGAAGAACTAGCAGCTGGTTTAGCTTCTTTTGCAGCTTTTTTCTCTTCATCTCTGAAGATACCAGTGTGAGATACTACTACTCTTTTGAATTCTTTGTTGAACTCGATTACTTTGAAATCAGCAGTTTCACCTTTTTTGATTTTAGAACCATCTTCTTTTTCTAATAATCTAGAAGGAGCGAAAGCTTCTACTTCAGCATCTTCGAACTGAACTTGAGCACCTTTATCGAAAACGTCTGTTGCAGTTCCTGAGTGTACAGTTCCTTCAGCATATTTAGTTTCGAATTTATCCCAAGGATTTTCAGTTAATTGTTTGTGACCTAAAGAAAGTCTTCTAGCTTCAGTATCTAATTCTAAAACTACAACATCTAATTTATCACCAACTGCACAGAATTCTGATGGATGTTTGATTTTCTTAGTCCAAGAAAGATCAGAAATGTAGATTAAACCATCAATTCCTTCTTCTAATTCTACGAAAACACCAAAGTTAGTGAAGTTTCTTACAGTACCAACGTGTTGAGAACCAACTGGATATTTAGTTTGAATATCAGCCCAAGGATCTGTAGAAAGTTGTTTGATACCTAAAGAAATTTTTCTTTCTTCTCTATCTAAAGTAAGAACTTGTGCTTCTACTTCGTCACCAATTTTCACGAAATCACCTGCAGATCTTAAGTGAGTGCTCCAAGACATTTCAGAAACGTGGATTAGACCTTCTACACCTGGAGCTACTTCTACGAATGCACCATAGTCAGCAAGAACTACTACTTTTCCTTTTACTTTGTCACCTACTTTTAAGTCAGCAGAAAGAGCATCCCAAGGATGAGCTTCTAATTGCTTCATACCTAATTGGATTCTAGTTTTCTCATCATCGAAATCAAGGATAACCACTTTCACCACTTGTCCGTCTGAAAGGATTTCTGATGGATGGTTAACTCTAGACCAAGAAAGATCTGTAATGTGGATAAGACCATCTACACCTCCTAAATCGATGAATACACCGTAAGAAGTAATGTTCTTAACAGTTCCTTCAAGAACTTGACCTTTCTCTAATTGAGCGATGATTTCTTTTTTCTGACCTTCGATATCAGCTTCGATTAACGCTTTGTGAGATACTACTACGTTTTTGAATTCTGGGTTGATTTTCACCACTTTGAATTCCATAGTTTTTCCTACAAATTGATCGTAATCTTTAATTGGCTTAACATCAATTTGAGAACCTGGTAAGAATGCTTCGATACCGAAAACATCTACAATCATACCACCTTTAGTTCTAGATTTTACGAAACCATTTACGATTTCTCCAGACTCGTGGTATTCATTTACTCTATCCCAAGCTTTAAGCGTTCTCGCTTTTTTGTGAGATAATTGTAATTGACCAGATTTGTCTTCTCTTCTGTCCACCATTACTTCTACTTCATCACCTACTTTAAGACCTTGGTTGTAACGGAATTCGTTAAGAGAAATTACACCTTCAGATTTGAAATTGATATCTACAATCGCTTCTTTGTCTGTTAATCTTACAACTTTACCGATGATTACATCAGATTCTGCAAGATCGTTAAGAGAACCTTTGTAGATTTCTTCTAGATCAGATTTTTCTTTTCTTGCATCAGCATCAAGACCTGATTCAAAAGAATCCCAATCAAATTGTTCTGGTGCTACGTTTGCGTTATATAACGCTTCTTGGTTTGTCAATTCAGACATAAAAATAAAAATTTGTATTCCTTCTTTTTTAGCTTTGGCATAATGTGGATTCTAAAAAATACGGAAGATGTTAATTATTAATGTTTTACTTCGCCAAAACTACTTCCACAAAAGTGGTGCAAAAATACAAACTTTTTACAAAATAGCAATGGCTTTTTCTGCTAATTTTCAAAGAATTATTCAGCTTAAAATATACTTAATCAAGACCTTAATTTAATGCATTATCAATAAGTTTCTGATAAACCCAAACCTTTACCTTAAATTTGCAAAATGGAATTACAACCAATTTATGAAAAACTGCAGATTCAGGAAATGAATCAAATGCAGAAATCTACCTTTCAAGCATCTGAAAACGAACAAGATATCATTTTACTTTCCCCAACAGGTTCGGGAAAAACGCTCGCGTTTTTGTTTCCAGTACTTAGAAATTTACAAAAAGATATTTCGGGAATTCAAGCGATTATTCTGGTTCCGGCAAGAGAATTGGCACTGCAAATAGAACAAGTTTTCAAAAATATGGGAACCGATTTTAAGGTAACCATTTGCTACGGTGGACACGATAAAAAAATAGAAATAAACAATCTTACGGAAGCTCCTGCTGTTTTAATAGGAACACCTGGAAGAATTGCGTATCATCTCAAAAACAACAATTTCGAGCCCAAAACCATTAAAACTTTGGTTTTAGATGAATTTGATAAAGCTTTAGAATTAGGCTTTGAAGAAGATATGAATTTCATTATCAATTCTTTAAAAAATATTTCTCAGCGTTTTCTTACTTCTGCAACTGCGATGGATAATATTCCGAAATTTGTAGGATTAGACAACGAAAAAACCATCAATTTTTTAAAATTAGGTGAAGCAAAACCGAATATTCAACTGAAAAAAGTGATGACGATTCCAGAAGAAAAATTGGACACGCTTTTTAAACTTATTTGTAAAATCGGGAACAAAAGAACGCTTATTTTTTGCAATCACAGAGATGCAGTGGATAGAATTTCAGAACTTTTAAGAGAAAAAGGTATCGATAGAGAAACATTTCACGGTGGTATGGAACAAGACGAAAGAGAACGCGCTTTGTTGAAATTCAGAAATGATTCTACCCGAATTCTTATCACTACAGATTTGGCTTCCAGAGGTTTAGATATTCCCGAAGTAGAATCTATTGTGCATTATCAATTACCTCCAAAAGAAGACGCTTT
>ERZ650306.2152-NODE-2152-length-10339-cov-5.835570_pt1 | contig 10339 bp, 9 predicted proteins | sample MGYA00376242_ERZ650306 | MGnify/ENA primary metagenome ERZ650306 (study PRJEB26733, sample SAMN07839244) | wastewater metagenome | biome: urban; feature: wastewater treatment plant; material: waste water | place: USA: North Carolina | collected 2016-03-31 ...
GCATGGCATCGGTCTTATCAATACTTGATTGCTTAATCAATTGCTGAACCTGAGCCAAACGGTCTTTTTTCACCTGTTCAGGCGTATCATCTGGCAGGTCTGACGCAGGTGTGCCAGGACGTTTTGAATAAACAAAACTATAGGAATGGTCGAAATCCAGATCCTTAATGAACTGTAGGGTTTCAGCAAAGTGTGCATCGGTTTCACCTGGGAAACCAATAATAAAGTCGCTGGATAAATGCATATCTGGGCGGACCTTACGCAATTTCGCGATCTTATCGATGTAGACATCAATGGTGTGGTTACGTTTCATTGCCTGTAACACATCGTTGGAACCACTTTGCACAGGCAAGTGCAGATGCGACACCATCTGTGGCAGGTCACGGTAGCATTGAATCAGGTCATCTGAAAATTCAAGCGGGTGGGAGGTGGTATAACGCAAACGACCAATCCCTGGAATTTCGGCCACTAAACGCAGTAATTCAGGGAAAGTGCAGATTTCACCATCAAAGGTTTCACCACGATAACCATTCACGTTTTGACCGAGTAGGCTGATCTCGCGTACGCCTTTTTCAGCCAGCCCTGCAATTTCTGCCAACACATCATCCAGTGGGCGAGAAACCTCTTCCCCACGAGTATACGGCACTACACAGAATGAGCAATATTTTGAACAGCCTTCCATAATCGAGACAAAGGCTTTAAATCCCTCAACACGTGGTTCAGGCAGGAAGTCGAACTTTTCAATGTCAGGGAAAGAAATATCAACCAGCTTGATTTTTTCTTTCTTCGGCTTTTCCACCTGTGCCTGATGCTGATCAAGCATCTGTGGCAAGCGGTGCAGGGTTTGCGGACCAAACACCATATCCACATAAGGAGCGCGTTTTTGAATGTTGTCACCTTCCTGAGAGGCAACACAGCCACCGACACCAATCACCAGATCAGGATTCTGTTCTTTGAGTTTACGCCAACGACCTAAGCCACTGAACACTTTTTCTTGTGCTTTTTCGCGAATTGAGCAGGTGTTCATGAGCAGAATGTCTGCATCATTTGGATTGTCAGTGAGCACATAACCATGTGAATCACCCAATAAGTCTGCCATACGATGACTGTCATACTCATTCATCTGACACCCTTGCGTTTCAATATATAATTTTTTAATTGAAACATCAGTGGTGTGCGTTGGCTGGGTAACAGTGTTTTCTGAAGCAGCTTTTACAGCACTTGGAATGAATGTTTGAACCGTCATGCAGGCTCCTAAACAAGGTGGATTTAAACAAACCGCGGATTATAGCAGTATTTTTGTAAGAACGCAGAGAATAAAAAACTGACAAAAATGGACAGTTTATGAATAAAATTGGATGAATTTTAATGAATATGAATCAGCAAGTTACATAACACAACAATAGTGGGGAGCCAGACTTATTACACTATGAGGGCAGGGAAAATTGGGCAAATGTATTGATGAAGATGAATAAGCAACATGATTTTACAACAACCATGATCAATAAACTGAATAATAAGAAAAACTTCCGCCGTATTGTGGCGGTTGGTGGAATGATTGTGTGCTCTTCTGTCTATGCGCTGGATGAACAGTTTAACGATGCCCTGCGTGCGGCCAATAGCAGCAACACCGCCTTGCTGGATCAATATCAAGCTGCGATGCAGAATGATGTATTGGGCTATTATCCAGAATATTGGAAACTCAACACCAATCTCGGTTTTCAGCCTGCGTCCTCAATTCTCAGCTTTGCCCAACGCTACCCAAAATCTGCAATGGCTGAGAAGCTAGCGGCGGATTATGTAGAAGAAAAAGTCAAACAAGCGAATTTTAGCGAAGCAAAACCCGTTTTAAGCTATGTGACCAATCCAGACCAGGCCGAAAGTTGCGCGGTTGCGCAGGTCAGGGCACAGACAGGCGACAGTCTGGTTTATGCGGAATATAAAGATGTCTGGTTAGCCACCAATGCCCAGCCTGACTCATGCACGGGATTGGGGCGAATGATGCTTTCCAGCCCGCTTATGACTGCTCAGGACCGTCAGCAACGCTTGTGGGGACAGTTGCGCGCAGGGCAGTCGGGACAGGCTATTGCAACCGCACAAACCATGGGGCTGAATCTTTCGCTTGCCCAGTTGAACCAGATTCAGGAAAACCCATTGGGGTATTTATGGAGTGCGCCAAAAACCAATGATGCGGATTATGCCTATCTGATTTTTGCTCTGGGGCGTGTGGCTGACAGTGATTTAAGCAATGCCCTGGCAAATATCCAGCGCGCGGCTCAGGATACGCCACCGCCTGTACAAAAATATTTGTACCGTACCATTGGATATGTGGGTGGCACCACAGTGATGAAAAATGGTTTTAATCGTGAAGTGCTCAATGCCTACGACCAAAGTTATGGCTATCCGCTGAGCCCAGAGGAAGCCGAAATTTACGCGCGTCAGGCGATTCGTTTCGGTGCATGGGAAAGCTTGATTCGTGCCATTGATGCCATGTCAGTCACCCAGAAACAGGAAGATCGTTGGCAATATTGGTTGGCGCGTGCCTCTGAGCAACGTTCAGATGCGGCATCAAAACAGGCGGCGCAGCAGATTTATCGCAAACTGGCGCAAAGTGGTGATGACTATCATAACTTGCTTGCCAAGGATCGTTTGGGCGAGCGTTATAACCATCAACCCTATGATGAGCAGCCGAGTTCACAGGATATACAGCGTTTAAATCAAAACATCCATTTTAGACGTGCATTTGCACTTCGGGATGTGAATGCGCCAGCAAACTACATCAACAGGGAATGGAACTGGGCGGTTCGTCAGGCCTACTTGCAGCAGGATGATGGAATGTTGCTGGCCGCGGCAAAACGTGCACATGACATGGGTTGGTATGATCGGGCAATCTATGCGGCTGACCGTACCATCAACAAGCATAACGACACCTACCGTTTTCCAACACCGCACCGTAGCAATGTCACCAGCCATAGTTACAATGCTGGTATTGATCCTGCCTGGGCGTATGGTTTAATGCGTCAGGAAAGCCGATTTGTAACAACAGCGCGTTCCAATGTTGGAGCGGGTGGCCTGATGCAGATCATGCCAAACACGGCCAAGTTGGTTGCCCGCCAAATGGGGGAAACCTATAACCCAGCCGCACTGAGCGAAATGAATACCAATATTCGCTATGGCACCTATTACTTGTCCATGATTCAAAGCCAGCTCAGTGGCAATGCGGTACTGGCAACAGCAGGTTATAACGCTGGTCCAAATCGGGCAAGACGCTGGCAGCCAGATTTCCAGAGCATGGCGGCAGACCAGTACACAGAAAGCATTCCATTATTGGAAACACGTGATTACGTCAAGCATGTCATGACCAATGCAACACATTATGGCGTGGTACTAGGGCAGGGTGCGCAATCCTTGCAGAAACGCATGAGTATCATTCCTGTGCGCAATGAACCCTAGAACACGAGATGTTTAATTTGAAACAATGAACTTTTTGTATTTGATGAAATTGAAAAAAATATTCAAGCGATCAATGTTGGTAACCTTGCAGAGCCTGTTCTGCTACTTGGTTCTATCATTCAGTGCGCCATTATATGCAGCAGATAATAACGATCTGGTGGGTTATGTCATGCATATACAAATGACGCCTGCGGCTTGTGCATTGGATACATCGAAGCAGAAACAGCGAAAATGTCTTGAAGGTTATTCATTAACCATCTCAAGTCTGCTGCCAGAAGTGCCTGTCAATAAAAACTGTGAAACCAAGACTTCAGCAAAACTAAGCCCATTGCAGGCAAAAGTTGTGGCACGGGTTATGCCTGATGAAAACGCACGGGTTCAACTTTGGCAAAATGTTGGCGGCTGTGTCCCTATGAATGCCAGTCAGTATTTCAGGACGGTGATCAACTTTGCCGAGCGCCTGAAAATTCCTGCCGACCTGACCAGTCCAAATACCATTAAGGTGCAAAAGGAAAACCTGCGTCAGCAATTTGCCAAGCTCAATCCATCCCTGCCACCAAACGGAATCCGTTTTAGCTGTCAGGCTTCCAGATTCGATTCCATCCTGACGGAAATCCGTGTGTGTTACCAGAAAAATGGGCAATACAAACAATGTGCAAGCCATATTGTCACGGGCTGTCCAAACGAATTTACCATCAAGGGCAGCTATTAGGCATTTTTTCTAGCTTAATTTGTATTTTCTATCAGACTTTTGTTGAAATCCATTCTCTTTCACATGCATCTATGTTCGCTTTAGAGTACAATCTTTGCCGTTTATGATAATTCGGTTGAATAACAAGAAAATTCAATCGTGCTAACGCATCTCACTGGAGAATATCACATGAAGCAACCCGTTCGTGTTGCCGTTACAGGCGCTGCTGGTCAAATTGGTTATAGCTTACTATTCCGTATAGCAAGCGGTGAAATGTTAGGTAAAGATCAACCAGTCATTCTGCAATTGCTTGAAGTTCCTGTTGAAAAAGCTCAACAAGCGCTTAAAGGCGTAATGATGGAACTTGATGACTGTGCTTTCCCTTTATTGGCAGGCATGATCGGGACTGATGATCCTAAAGTTGCATTTAAAGATGCTGACTATGCTTTATTAGTTGGTTCACGTCCACGTGGTCCAGGTATGGAACGTGCTGACTTATTAAAAGTAAATGGCGAAATCTTTATTGGTCAAGGTCAAGCACTTAACGAAGTTGCTAGCCGTGACGTTAAAGTATTGGTTGTAGGTAACCCTGCAAATACCAATGCATACATCGCAATGAAATCTGCTCCAGATCTTCCAGCGAAAAACTTTACAGCAATGTTACGTCTTGACCACAACCGTGCGTTAACTCAACTTGCTCAAAAAGCTGGCGTTGCTGTTTCTGATATCAAAAACATGACAGTTTGGGGTAACCACTCTCCAACAATGTATGCTGACTACCGTTTTGCAACTGCAAATGGCGAAAGCTTAAAAGACAAAATCAACGATGCTGACTGGAACGCGAATGTATTCCTTCCAACTGTTGGTAAACGTGGTGCTGCGATTATCGAAGCGCGTGGTTTGTCTTCAGCTGCTTCAGCTGCCAACGCTGCCATCGACCATATGCGTGACTGGGCGTTGGGTACAAACGGCAAATGGGTAACTATGGGTATTCCATCTGACGGTTCTTACGGTATCCCTGAAGGCGTAATGTACGGTGTACCAGTGACTTGTGAAAATGGCGAGTACACCCGTGTTGAAGGTCTTGAAATTGATGAGTTCAGCCGTGAACGTATGGACAAGACACTTCAGGAACTTGAAGAAGAACGTGCGGCAATTGCTGACATGCTAAAATAATTTATCTTTTTGATAAATTGAAAGCACTCTCCAAGAGAGTGCTTTTTTTGTTGCGATAAAAAACAAAAAACAACAAGAAAATATAGACATAACTCTCCATGTAATCAGTATTTGCTGGTAGATTATTTTGATCTAGATAATGATGTGGAGAATAACAATGTTTGAACAACAACCAACGCTTAAGCTTTTATTTGAACAACTGGGACTTGAGGCGGATGATGCCTCAATTGAAAGTTTTGTAAAAACCCATCAGCTTGGGGCTGATCAAAAACTACATGAGGCTGAATTCTGGAGTGCTGGCCAGCGTGATTTCCTAAAAAGCCATTGGGATAAAGATGATGACTGGGCAATTGTGATTGATGAGTTGAATCAGCAATTACATGTAGATAGCACTCAATAAATTACATGGAAAAATAAAGCTCACATTAGTGAGCCTTATTTTTAACTAGTAGTTTAAACCAGTCTTGTTGACGTGCTTGAGTAAAAGCAGGATGTGCGTGTAACAACGCTAGATCATGATCTAAGCAAGACAGGTATTTCGTTAGCCAATGCCGTGTTAATGCCTGTTCTTGTTTAGCAGCTGAAGCGTAAGCCAGAAAGAAATAAATCTCTAAGTTTTCGGTATAAGCCAAAGGTTTAAGAATTTGCTGAGTAATTAAGGCGAACCGTTGCTCCTTAGTCAATTCAAAATAAATCATATAAGCCTTTGCAAGGCATAAAGACAGATTTAAATATAGACTTAAAGGCATTTCTTCATATTCAATGCGAGCCTGTTCAAGTAGAACAATCGCTTCCTGCAAAAAATGCAACTGTTCCTGACGGACATGGCTCAGCAAGACTAGTTGCAAACGCAATTCAGCCCGCTCCAAAGCCAGTTCAGGGGTATTACCATTTAAATAAAGTTGGTCGGTTTCACCAATCCGTGCAATCACCTGTTTGGTTTCATTTGACATTTATCGATCCAAAATCGTCAGTTATACCGAGTTATATCGGGCTGTTTTTCGTAATTTAAAGGATTTAACCATTCCATATTGAGTTTCCACGTCGTAGCCATGCGGTTATGGATAAACGCTGTTGTTTCGATAACAGAACTTCATGTAATAAATCACTTTGAAAGATCGCAAGGCGATTGGGTAGGGGCTGGATGATATGCCACTGATCATTCTTATCCTGCAAACGTAATTGACCACCCCAATCCTCCTGCCAGTCTTTATGCAGATAGAACACGGTTGAAATCATGCGGTCATTTTTCTGTTGTGGATTATCCCGATGCAGCGTATAAAACTCACCTGCGTGATAACAGGCAAAATGTGCCTCAACCTCTTTAATACCCAGATAAAAAGCCTGATTCAAGGCTTGGGATAAATGTTCCAAGGTCTGGATATGTTGCTGCGCAATCGGAAGTTGACCATCAATCCATAAAATATGATCGCTACGAATGTGACTCATCACACCATTCTGTACACCTGCCGCCCTGAACTGTTCCAGATGTAAACTACATTCATCTACCAGAGCCTGTACATATTCATTTGGATACACCTCATCAATCAGGGCAAATCCAGCATCATTTAAATCATCCAGAATCTTGTCCAGATTCCAGTGGCTTGGGAGGGAAGAAGATTGCATACAGTTCCAGTTCACGCTTAATCGTTTATAGGGCAATTTGAGGTGATCACATCAATGCTAAAGAATAGCCTCTATTTTCATGTTAAACTATCCTCTGAATTGAGGAATAATTGTCAACATGAATTACCGTCACCATTTCCATGCGGGTAACTTTGCCGATGTTATGAAGCATGTACTTTTGCTTCAACTGCTCGCTCGTTTAAATGCTAAAGATAAACCTTATCGATATATCGATACCCATGGTGGTGCAGGTAAATATGATTTATCTACGTCTGAAGCACAAAAATCAGGTGAGTTTTTAACGGGTATCCATCGATTGGTCAAGCTTGATGATTCGATTAAACGTAATGCACCTGAAGGCATAAAACAATATCTTAAAATTGTTGAAGATATGCGTGCAGGTTCAGGTAAAGGCGCTTATCCAGGTTCACCTTGGTTTGCGCTTGAAGGCATGCGTGATATTGATAAAGCAACTATATTTGAAATGCAGCGTGATGTGTTTCAACAATTGTATTTTAATATCCGCGATAAACGTGCGGGCTTGCATGAGCGTGATTTTTATGAAGGTCTGATGGGTGTCATTCCGCCTAAAGAAAAACGCGGATTGGTCATGATTGACCCACCTTACGAAATTGAGCGTAAAGACTTCCCACAATTGGTTGAAATTCTCCAAGCCGCACATAAAAAATGGCCAACGGGTGTATTTGCAGTGTGGTATCCAATCAAAGATCGCGCCATGATTGAACGTTTTGAAAAGAAAATGTTCAAAACAGGAATTCGTCGCCAATTAATTTGTGAAATTTGTGTTTGGCCTGATGACACGCCAGTTGGCTTGAATGGATGTGGTTTACTCGTGATTAACCCCCCTTGGAAATTCTCTGAAGATGCAGACCAAGCCTTACAATGGCTATTCCCGCATTTACGTATGAGTGAAAATGGTGGTCATGCCGCTGTGCGTTGGTTGGTGGGTGAATAACCCATCTCGCCACTAAAGAAGTCAAAATATTCTCGAGGAATTGAAAATAATGACAAATTCTCTTAAACCTGATGCTGATTTAAATAAAGAAGATCATTCTTTTGATGGCATCACCTTTGAAGTAGAAGAAGAAGAACAAACGCATGAAGGGCAAAAAGTAAAACGCCGTGGTATTTATTTATGGCCTAATCTTATTACTACAGCAGCGTTGCTTTCTGGTTTTTACTCCATTATTGCGAGTATGAATGGCAACTTTAATCAGGCGATTTACGCAATCTTTTTAGCTGCGTTGCTTGATGGATTAGATGGTCGAGTTGCACGCGCAATCGGTGCGCAAAGTGCATTTGGTGAGCAGTATGATTCACTTTCTGACTTATTAGCTTTTGGTGTTGCACCAGCGATTCTGATGTATAGCTGGAGTTTACATGACCTTGGCCGTATTGGTTTGGCATGTTGCTTTATCTATACGGCCTGTGCCGCATTCCGTTTAGCACGTTTCAATGTGCAGATTGGCGTGGTAGACAAGCGTTACTTTATTGGAATTGCCAGCCCGCTTGCAGCGGTGACGGTGATCTCAATGGTCTGGGTTGAACAGGATTTTCCATTCGTTTTTGACTTAAAGGATATCGTGGTTCAGGTTGTTAACTGTGTGGTTATGATAGGTATTGGCCTATTGATGATTTCAAATATCAAGTACTACTCATTTAAACAAATGGACCGCAAACGTGTACCTTTTGTTGTGATGCTGCCTGTGGTCTTGATTTTTGCCGCAATCACGTACAACATTCCAGTAGGAATCCTGATGGTATCTATTCTCTATATTCTTTCAGGCTTGGTAACCACTTTATTTGCCAAAAAGAATGATTCAAAAATAACAACCTAAAAAATGGAGGTTCAGTATGCCAATATTGATGAATAACAATCAATTAAAGCTGCTGAACCTGAATAAGACAGATGCTTTAACTTTTTATCCCCCAAAAGGCTTGTTCAAGATTGTCTATCAGGCCTTGATTTTGCCAAACTTGCCTGAACCGTTTCATTATCTCAACTTTATCAGCCTGATTGGGCAACCACGAATTCCTGTCTGTTATAACGCCAGCGCAATTGCGACCACAGCTATTGATACCGCAACTGTTTTGGTCAGTAGTAGTGTTGCCACTGTAGGGCATCTCAAAAGTTATAGTGCCAAAGAACAGTGTCAGTTTGAAATGGACCGTTATCAATTTTTAGATGTTGACCATATTCAGGCAGAATTTCCCAATTATTACTTTAAGCGTATTGATGAAGAATTAAGTTGTCAGCTTAAGGTAAATACCCATGCGGAAATAGAAAATCATTCAGCTTTACAATGGGGTGTAGCGGACTATTGGTATGCAAGATGCCAGTGTGAGGGTGAAATCACCTACAAAAAACAGAAATACCAAATTGAGGCCCAGGGCATCTTAAAACATGCCAGGGCAATTTATTTACCTTTCATAGCCTTTAATTTTTTTACTTATCAAATTATTCAGGTGACTCCAGACTTACAAATCGTATTCTCAGAACTAAGGAACCAATGGAACAACATCGTTTTTTCAAGAATTGAGATTCAGTCTGCGGGACAGGAAACACGACTTTATGAGAAACAGGTCATTTTTGATGTGACACGGGTCTATCCTAAAATCCAGACACCCAATGGTCGGGAAATGTATTTGCCCAGAGAATTTATTTGGCAGTATCAGGAAAATGATGAGGTTGTTTTTCATCTACAGGCACAAAGCCGAGGGGACTATAAATTTGGCTTGGCAGCGGGTTATGTGGGAAGCTTCAACTACCAATTGTTCTGGAAAAATGAAAATTATGAGGGTTCAGGCTACTGCGAATATGTGGACTGTCGTCCCTTGCATTGGCAGGAAAAAAGTAAAACTGAACAAATAATGGACCAAATTCCACATTTTCAACCCTATTTGTGCAAGAAGTAGGCAGTTGTTGCAATAATTTAAAGAAAGGGGTTGCAAGGTATTTAGAATGATCTATAATGCGACTCCATCGGCGGTGATGCAGATAAAAACTTGTTGATAAACAAAGGTTTGACTAAAGTGGTTAGATTCTTGGGTTGGTTGATAAGTTTTAAAAATATCTAAATTACCTGTTGACTTTAAAGAGATTTAGGGTAACATAGCCGACCTAGCTTGATGATGACGAATCATCGAGAAGATCATTAAGAGAATAGAAGAACAACTTGTGTGGATTTTTACTGGTTGATCGATCGAAAATATTTCATTGATTGAATGGTAGAAATTTCTCGAAGTTTATTTGAGCGAATTTTTAGTCAGAAAATTGATGAGCCAGATTTAGTACTTTTAGTAAAGTACAAATGATTTTAAACTGAAGAGTTTGATCATGGCTCAGATTGAACGCTGGCGGCAGGCTTAACA
>ERZ650306.2158-NODE-2158-length-10314-cov-5.229165_pt1 | contig 10314 bp, 6 predicted proteins | sample MGYA00376242_ERZ650306 | MGnify/ENA primary metagenome ERZ650306 (study PRJEB26733, sample SAMN07839244) | wastewater metagenome | biome: urban; feature: wastewater treatment plant; material: waste water | place: USA: North Carolina | collected 2016-03-31 ...
GCTACATACTCTGCTGCCTGACGGCTCATCTCATCCAGAATATCCTGGATTCCGGCGCTGTCCATAGCTGCGTTCATGGCATCGATGGAAGCGTCCACATCGTCAACGAGACCGTTGATCAGCGGGTTATAATAATTGTCGATGGCTGCCTCTACTGCTGCAAACTGTGTACTTACATTGCTGGAATCAAAGTTAAATCCGTCGTAAACATGATCTTCTTTGATGTTGTTGTTGAAGGCATCTTTGATGCTTTCATACTTGTCGTCCAGAGCCGTTCTGTTCTCAAGATATTCCTCTCTCTGGATGGTGCAGTTGTTCCATCCCCAGTTGCAGTTACTTGCTACACCATAGCCGCTCTCATCAATAACTTTGTACTGATCATCACCGACTGCTTCCCAGTGCTTTCCTTCGATACCGAGCATAGCCAGATCGTAAACATCCGGGTTGGTGTAGAATTCATTTAATACCATCATGGCTCTCTCTTTGTTTTTACTGTTTGCGTTGATGGCAACACCGTTGTTGATGTAAGAGTTTACTTTTTTCGACAGGTTTTTGTTCGGGTCTACCATCGTTACATTCCAATCCGGATGTTCCTCATTTGCCTGTTTTCCGTAGGTAAGACAGGTTCCGAGATTCCAGCTCATGCTTGCTGTTCTTCCGGTCAGAAGTCCGGTCTGTCTCTCATCGCTGCTGTTTAATACGTCGCTGGACCATGCTCCGGCGTCTACCAGGTCTTTCATCTCCTGGCAGTACTCACGGAACGCATCCCATTCACCGATGTACTGGAATTCAAGATCTTTCGGATCCTGGGTATGATACAGAATCAGCTCGCCGCCCTTCGGTGCTCCGCCCGTTGTGGAGTAGCCCTGGGACTGGAAGAATGGATACCACGGTCCGCCCTGACTTGCATAGATACCGTCTGCTGCACATGCTTTGTAGAACTTCATCAGGTCATCCCAGGATGTAATATCATCCATACCGTATTTTTCCATCAGGTCACCGCGCACTGCCAGAACTTCCTGACCAAACTCGTTGGCATAGCTCGGAACCATGTAGATTTGTCCGTCAATCTTTGCCTGCTCCCATGCCATTTCCGGAACAACCTCCCAGATATCCGGTGCATACGTTTTGATAAAGTCCTCAGAAAGCGGTGCAAATCCGCCGAGGGAAACGGTCTGCTCGTAATGGCACCAGCTCGATGCGGTAAAGATCAGGTCAAAATCTTCCTGTGAGGAGAACAGCAGGGAATATTTCGTGTCATGCTCGCCCCAGGAAAGGAATTCTACGTTCAGAGAGCAGTTCAGCTTCTCTTCCAGAATCTCATTGATTTTGGCGTAAACCTCATCAAAATCCGGGGTACGGTCGCCGATCAGATACATCGTCAGATCGACATGCTCCGAAGTGTCTGCACTCAGGTTGTCTCCCGATGTGCCGGAAGCTGCGGAGCTGCTTTTGCTGTCGCCCGTGCTTCCCTTTCCGTTGCCGGAACCGCATCCTGCCAGCATGCCGGCTGCCATTGCGGATGCAAGTAATACAGATACCAGTTTTTTTGTGCTCTTTTTCATAAAGAACCTCCTTCATAAATATAATGTGTAATTCAAGCGGATATTCGCAATCCGCTTTGCTACTTGCTCATAACCGAATAACTGCTCCGCAGTTTATCAGAAAGATTCAGCCTTCCCCTCCGGGAAAATAATTTTAAACACAAAGAAAAAAATCACCATGGAAACTCCACCTGTAATAATTGTCACAAGCATGTTATAGACTGCCGGTGCCACATATGCAGATGCAACTGGCATCCACAGATTATTAAATCCATTACAGATCAGTGAAATTACCACCCATGCTATAAAATACCAGATTGCCTGATATACAGGATTTCCATGGCTTTTAAAAGTAATATTTCTCTGAAGCGGAAAATTGATACACTGTGCAAGAAATGACCCCAATTCATAACTGATAAAATAGCCAAGTCCACCACCGATCAGTATATTTCCCGTTGCATCACGCAATACATTATACCCCAGCAAACTCCATGTAAATTTTACTCCAAACAGATTCATGGAAACCTTTGGCCACATAAATTCTGTACCAGCCAGACCAATTCCCAAAATCCCTGGTAAAAATGTAAATACAAGATACTGGAATACTGTCACGCCCATACTGAATATAACAAAATAGAATATCTGATAAAGCCATTTTGCAATAGCAGAATGTTTCTCTTCAAAACATTTCCATATATTTTTTATATGATTCATCTGCACTTCCCTCCGGCTCCTTTTAATAATTTTTCATATTTCTTATTATTTCTTCTGTTTCTGAAATATCCGCCAACTACTTTTTTTACTCCAAGCATAAAGTGGCCATTCACAGCATCGACAATTCCATATACCATTTCCATACTGACTGCCCCGCCGGTCATCTTGGCAATCCCCCGAAACGGCATATTGTAAATAAAAAGAATATTCAAATCTGGCTTTCCCTGTGCCTCACTCTTCTTTTTCATTTTTGTGAGATATCTATATATCAGCCTTGCAAGTCGGCTTTTTGCATAATACATCTGACAGATTGCATCATTGATTCCCAGATTTCCACTCCATCTTCCGTTCGGTATCTCATGGCCAAGAAGTTCACGAAATTCCTCATCTGATATTTTCTGCACGATTCCTGTATAATAGTAAGGCATTTTTGCCGGATTATACGGATACCCTTTACTATTTCCTGTTCTCTCAGTCATACCTGTTAAACGAATATCTGCAACACTGGCTCCTACCATAATCTGATAAGTTCCTGTTTCTATTTCCCACTGTCCCGTTTTTATATTCCAATAACGGAATGTCTTATCATCAAACGGAATCCTGAGCTGTCTGCTTTCTCCTGCCTTTAGATAAACTTTTGCAAAACCTTTCAGTTCTTTTTCCGGTCGGAACACGATTGCATTAGGAAGTCCTACATACATCTGAACAACCTCTGCTCCATCTCTGTCACCTGTATTGGTAACCGAAACTTTGATTCCATCCTCTTCTATGATAAGATCAGAATATGTAAATTCCGTATAGGAAAGTCCAAAGCCAAATGGATATTGCACCCGGACTTTTGAAGTATCATAATAGCGATATCCCACATAAACACTCTCTCGGTATTCCGATGTTTTCTCATTACTTGGATAATATCGGAATGCCGGTGTCTGTTCATAAGATATGGGATATGTTTCTGCCAGTCTTCCTGATGGATTCACTTTTCCGGTCAGAATATCCAATGTTGCAGAAGCGCCTGCCTGTCCATTCAGATAGCCATGCAAAATCGCTTTGCAGCAGGTGTGCCATGGCATTTCTATCGCAGATCCTGCACTCAGTATTCCAATAATATTTTCATTCACTTTACTGATATCCTGCAGAAGATCTATCTGATTCTGCGGAATACGCATATGGGTTCTGTCCAGTCCTTCTGATTCACTGATCTCATCAAGACCAAAGCAGAAAATCACAATATCCGCGTTCATAGACAAATTTAATGCAAACTTTCTATCATTCTCATCTACATCTCCATTTCTCTGATAGCCTCTTGTCATCCCCAGAATATTCAGATCATATTGTTGCAAAATCGATGACATATCTTCTACTTTTGTTGGATTGACCATAGAAGATCCTGCCCCCTGATATCTGGGTGAAAAAGCAAAATCTCCAATAACAGCGATGGATTTTTTTGTATCCAGCGGAAGAATCTGTTTTTCATTTTTCAGAAGAATCATGCTTTCTGCTGCTGCTTTCCTTGCCAGTTGATGATGTGCGTTTCTGTCAAAGTTTTTATCTGAAAGCTTCTTCCCTGATGTCAGTTCCATCACTGCATCCACCAGTTCTCCAACTCTTTCATCCAAATCCGCTTCCTTCAGCTTTCCATTTCGGACAGCAGCAATCACTTCTCTTGCAGAATCGTACCCACAGGACGGCATCTCCAGATTTGAGCCGGCAGCAACACCTTTCACATGGTCATTGCTTCCGCCCCAGTCTGTTACTACAATTCCATCAAATCCCCATTCTTTGCGCAAGATATCTGTCAAAAGATGTTTGTCCTCATTAGCATAAATCCCATTAATCTGGTTGTAACTGCTCATGATTGCTTTTGCGTGTCCTTCTTTAACAGCTATCTCAAAACCGGTCAGATAAATTTCTCTTAATGTCCGTTCGTCAACAACTGCGTCCATTGCCATTCTCCGAAGTTCCTGACTGTTAACCGCCAGATGCTTCGGGCAGGCATAAACGCCTTTACTCTGTATTCCACGAATATATGACGCTGCCATCTTCCCGGAAAGATATGGATCTTCTGAAAAATATTCAAAATTTCTTCCACATAATGGGCTTCTTTTAATATTTAATCCCGGACCAAGCAGGATATTTACATCCATACTTGCTGCTTCCTCTCCAAGAGCCTGTCCAATCTCTTCCCCCAGATCCTGATTCCAGCTGTTTGCTATCGTCGCTGCTGTGGGAAAACAAGTTGCATTCAAGGATGCATTCAGTCCCAGATGGTCTCCTGCTCCTGCCTGTTTTCTGATTCCATGCGGTCCATCTGAAAGAAAGATGGACGGGATGGAAAGCCTGTCAATTTCTCTGGTCTGCCAGACAGTTTTTCCACTGAGGATTGCTGCCTTTTCTTCTATTGTCATCTTTTCAACCAATTTTTGCTGTTTCATAACTGTTTTCCATCCCACTTTCATCCTTATTCAGCATTCTTTCTTTTCTTATATCCTCTGATTACCAGTACTTCCATTCCTGCCATGAAAAGTGCTATTACAATGTCGATACCAATTCCTGCTTTTTTCCAGTTTTCCATACCTGTTTCTTCGTGTTCTCCATCATAAGCCCAGCTGCTTACAACTGTATACATGACATTTTTGCAGGCATTTCTCATCTGAAGTACAGATGTCGGATGCTCCGGATTGGCTACATTGTTCTCTTCTCCGTTGAATGTGGACAACATTGCATCTACTCCATTCGCCAAAGCTGCATCTGCATTCATAAATCCATGACCATTGTTTCGGAAGAAGTCTGTAAGCGCCATTCCCCTGAATCCCCATTCATCTCTGAGAACTGTATTCATAAGGTTACTGCTTTCTCCAGTCCATTTATCTCCAAGGAAACTCCAGGAAACCATAACCGCATTTGCGCCACCCTGTTTTACAGAAATTTCAAATGGTTTCAGATAGATTTCCCGGATTGCCTGCTCATTTGACCAGACACTTACCATCTTTGCATTTCCCTCATACAGAGCAAAATGTTTGATATAAGAATAAACTCCATATTTTCTTGCTCCTTCTACTGCTTTTGCTCCCATATTTCCTGCAAGAACTCCATCTTCTGAAAAGTATTCATAGTTTCTTGCTCCAAATGCGGTTCTATGAGTATTCATACCTGGTGCATACCAGCCCTCTGCACCCATTTCCTGACTGATCTTGCCCATGCATTCACCCCAGGCCTGTGCAAGTTCCTTATTCCATGTGGAAGCAACCACAACTTCAATTGGAAATCCAATAGAACCAACTCCTGTAAAGTTGTTATTAATTGCTGCTGGTCCATCGAAATCAAGTGTAGCCACTTTTCCCACAGAATCCATGGCTGCTGTCTGATAACCAGCCATTGCAATCATATTTGCCATTTCATCAACAGTAAGCTGATCCAGAAGTTTTTCCCAACGAGGATCGTCATAATCAGCATCACGCATATCAGCTAATGTAAGTCCATTATCTGCTCCCGTTGTCGGCATTACATCCTCATCATTGAGATATGTAGTCTTATCAAAGTTGCTGTTCAGATGATATTCAGAAACATATGGCTCACCCAGCTCTGCAGATGCCGGTGCTGCTGTAGCCTCTTCATAATTTGCAAAATGATCTGCTCGTGATAAATATGTCACATCGCCTTTTGCATCTTCAAATACATTTGTTGCTGCAGTATCATCTGATGCTCTTTTATTTTCTCCCTTATATACTACATCTTTATCTGCAGTATAAGTTTTCTGATCCAGCACAGTATGTGAATCGCTGTTGATAGAAATCGCATAATCGCCTTTTTCAAGAACATATGCTTTTGCATTATTCTCATCATAAGAGGCCATATCTTCTATACTGAATGTAACTGTAACAGTCTGAGATTCTCCCGGCTGAAGCAGATCTGTTTTTGCAAACTCGATCAGATTTGCAGAAGATTTCTCAATTCCCCCATTTGTATATGGCGGTTTATAATACACTTCTACTACATCTTTTCCGGCAACATCTCCTGTGTTGGTTACTTCTACATCTACAGAAATCTGTCCGTCTTTTTCCTCCAGTTCACCCATTTTCTGTTCAAATTCCGTGTAACTCAGGCCATATCCAAATGGATACTGTACAGTCTTATCGTAATCAATCGCACCTTCCTGTGCAGCTGTTTCATAGTACTTGTATCCTACATAAATACCTTCCACATAATTGGTAAATGCCGGAGCATACACCTGCGCAGTTCCTGCGTTCATTCCTTCAACGGCCATATCTGCCAGATTTGTATACTCCGTTTTTTCTGCATTATTCCACCACGGAGCAGTCGTCATATCATAAATAAATGTATCCGGTGTTTTTCCGGAAGGATTGACTTCACCTGAAAATACTTTACCAAGTGCATTAAATCCCACATTTCCCGTTCCGGGGCACCATACAACAGATTTAATCTGAGGATATTCATCTGCGAAACCAAGTTCAAACTGATTTGCTCCATTATAAACCACAATCACATTATCAAAGTTTGAGCAAACCATATCTACCATATCTCTCTCAGTTTGTGAAAGCTGTAAATAATGCTCTCCCTCAGGAAAATCATCATATTCATCTGAATTATTATCATATGCTGCTTTTCTTACATCCATAGGAATATCATTATGACCTTCACCTGCTTTTCTGGAAAGAACCACAACTGCCACATCAGAATACTCTTTCGCACTTTTAATAAGCTCATCACTGTAAGTATCTACAGGTGGCTCCGGTAATGTCCAGCTCTGTTTCTGGATAGACATTTCCGGATTATCTGCACCATAATTGTTATAAAAATCAACCAGTTCCTGGTTAATAGAAAATCCGGCATTTTCAAGTCCCTGATTCAGACTGACAATATCATACAGATCATTAATTCCACCGGAACCAGCTCCTCCGTAAGCCGGATTAATAGATTCCCAGCCAAAAATATTCAGTTTTTTTGTTTCATTTAAAGGAAGCAGGCTTTCATTCTTCAGAAGAACAATTCCATCTTCCATAATTTCTTCTGCTACTTCCGCAGCTTCTTCATTTGTTTCATCGCTTAAAGTTCCATTTCCCGTTGCCAGTCCAATCAACGTAGCCATTGGTCCAAAACAGATCATATTCACGCAGACAACAACTGCAAGAACCATTGCAATCGCAGCTTCTCCTCTTATCAGAAATCTTTTGCCCCTGGACATCCTGCGGCATGCGATCATAATTACGATTCCAATTACAAGTGCAGCAATAATACCGATAATATACGGTTTGCATAATTGTAATACCGCCAGAACATCTTCCATTTCAACACTGATCATTCTCTTTTTTCCTCCTTTGACTCTCTCGTCTTTTTCAGGTATCATTTCCTGTTGACATTACTATAACATGGTTATTATTTCGTGCCGTTTTTGGCACAAGATGCAGCAAATATGGCACAAAATACTAAAAAAGGTCCACCGGACCTGTCGTATGCTTGGCAACAAAAATACCCAGAGCATTACAATACTCTGGGTAAAAGAATCTTTAATTCAAACCAGTTCTGCTGTACTCCAAATACTACAGAACCATCATATTTTTCTACAGCTTTACGAATACTCTTCAATCCAAAACCATGGTTTTTACTATCCTTTTTTGTTGTTGTAATCAGATCCTCTTCATTTTTGGAAATTTCTGCTTCACAATAATTCTCTATCTTGATGAACACAAATCCTTTTTGAGCGGATACTGTCAGATGGATCAGTCTTTTTTCCGGATCTGGAATTAAAATTACATGTTCAATCGCATTATCCAAAGCATTTCCAAATATAGAACATATATCTGTTACATGCATATGATCCAATAATTTTCCATCTGCCACACAGGTAATCTGTATATGATTTTTTCGACAATGGAAAATCTTAGCTGCCAAAATCGTATCAAGTACCTGATTCCCCGTTCTGCTTATATTCTCAAAAGCAGCGATTTCCTTTTCCATGGAATCAATCCATTTTTTTCGTTTCTCTTCATCTGATTCCGCACGAAGTCCCGTTATCTGGTGTTTCAGATCATGGTATTTCATTTGTATGAGATCCAGGCTGTCCTGATAATTTCGGTATTGATCATACTGGCTTTTCAGCATCACGTTCATTACTGAAAGTTCTTTCTCGGCAACATACTCACTGATCCTGCTCTGATAAGCATGCAGGATTGCAATTCCTCCAAAATCGATCAGTGTTCTGATAGAAAAAATATCTGCACGTTCTCTGCTCGCAAATGGTGCATTTTCATTTAAAAAGCTCAGATTACTAAAAGCAAAGATTGCAACAGCCATGATTGCCGCCGCTACTACTTCCTTTACTGTCATCTGTTCAAGATAATTCTGCTTCAGAAGATCTTTTTCTAAATAAATATCAATAGTAAAGCAGCCTCCAAAAACAACCATCGTAATCAGAATTTCAACCCCGAGGCTCTGATTCCCCCATGCCTGTACAATAGATACCATCTGCCACTGCAGCGAAGCTGCAAACTCAGCAAGAACAAATGCACGGGCACAGCAATAAGCCGCTCCCAGAGGCTTCATATTTCCTCCGACCATAAGAAATCCATACATCATACCTGCAGCGATCATCATACAGGGAATCCACAAAATTTCAGTTACGCTGCCTGTCAAAGTCAGAAAAATACTCTGCATTGCCAACATGAAAAGACTGCCTGTAAGAAAATGTACAGATTTCATGTTTTCTTTTTTTAGGATATAAAGATAAACCAGACATGATCCCCACTCTGCTATTGCCGTATAAATTCTTGGAATATCCTGATATAACATAGTATCCTCCATTTCGCATGAAATCATTCCATATTGAGGTTTTGCAGAAGCAGATTCATGAATTCTTTTTTTCTGGTTCTGCTGACAGGTATATGTACATTATGGATCACACAATCAGAACCAACAAATCCCTCTACATGATTCATATTTACCAGATATCCCTTTGCACATCGAAAAAAATTGTGTACCGCAAGTTTTTCTTCGAGTTCTTTCATCGTAATTCTTGAACAATAATCTCCTCTCGAAGTATGATAAATTACATTATGTCTCTGCCCCTCAATAAAATAGATATCTGCTATATCTATCTTTACAACTCCTTCCCCAATCGGAATCGTAAGAAATTCTTTAACCTCAGAGCGCATACGTCCAACTGCTTTATCCAGTTTCTGCGAAAAAGAAAAGTACTCAACTGGTTTTACTACATAATCCATTGCATCAACTTCATATCCACGTACTGCATATTGAATCATATTTGTAATAAACATAATAATTACTTTCTGATCCATCTGACGGATTTTTTCTGCTGCTGTCATACCGTCCATGAACCGCATCTGAATATCCATCAGAATAATGTCAAAACCGCCACTGTAATTCTCAGTGATATCTTCTCCATCACCAAATACCGTAACCTTTATTGATCTTCCCCTTTCCGTTTGATATTTCCGGATATACTCTGTTAATTGTTTTACGTAAATTTCTTCATCTTCCACAATTGCAATCTGTATCATCCTATACCCTCCACAAGAATTGCATTTTTTGTAACTGTTCAAGCCCGCACAATATAGTTCCAGGTTTTTACTGTTATTTTATAAATAACTTTTGTTTTAGTATATCACTGCTTCATTCCTGAGTCAAGTGGATGTAATATTACAAATTACACCTGTATAATCTGGTTTTCTTTTATCGTATATCCACAGTTATCGCATACACTGTCGCCAACTGTTTTTCCATCTCTCACAAATACTTCTATATCTGCACTACATTTCGGACATTTAACTTCTTCAATTGAAGTCATGTTTCTGGCGTCCATACATCCTGAAAAAAATCCCATCTTTTCACCTTTTTCCTGTATATATTCTATTATTTTCTTAACCTAATTTTTCTTTTATTTTTTTATCTCATCTACTGCTGTCTGGCTGAAATCATAAAGAGAACCTCCCTCTCTCACAGTCCTAGCTTCTTTACAATTTCTTCCAGTGCACTTCTTACAGGAGAATCTTTCGGAAGCTGTATGATCGGCTTTCCA
>ERZ650306.2163-NODE-2163-length-10287-cov-22.924844_pt1 | contig 10287 bp, 4 predicted proteins | sample MGYA00376242_ERZ650306 | MGnify/ENA primary metagenome ERZ650306 (study PRJEB26733, sample SAMN07839244) | wastewater metagenome | biome: urban; feature: wastewater treatment plant; material: waste water | place: USA: North Carolina | collected 2016-03-31 ...
ATTGGCTCACAAAGGGGCGATAAAGCCTTCTGAGCAGGCGGTAGCGGGCCGATTTGCCATTGATTTCATGCAAGTCCAGTCCGTGCTCGACATGCACACGCAGCGGAACCCGCGCGAGTGCCGCCACGGGCACGAACTCCAGTGCCCCCAGGTTGCAGCTGTGGAGCACGTCGGGCCGCAGGCGACGCAACAGCCGATAGACCTTGGGGTACAGGGCATAGGGCTGCCCCGGCGGCTTGTTGAGCGCGATGAGCTCCACATCCGTTCCATCAAGACGCCGGGCAAACTCGGGGTCGATGTCACTGAGTGCGATGACGGTGTGCCGAAACGATGTGCGCGGCAAGTTCCGAATGAGTTGCACCACCACGTTTTCCATGCCACCCGTGCCAAGCCGATAGACGAGGTGGGTGACGTGGCAGGGAGGGACGTGCATTGGGCCACTCTATGACGGTCTGCCAGAAAATGCCACCGCTAAATGGCCAGCGCACTTATCGTCTGGCTGCGCGGCCCGGCCCGGTTGGTACAGGCCCCCCGTTGCGAGCGGACACCGCCGAATTGCCTCGAAAGGCGGGCGCCGAGCCGTTGCGGCCGCTCGCTCACATGGCGCAAGCGACCGTTTCGCGGTGAACTCGGGCGCTTCAGCGCCTGATGGCGCCTGGCGGCCACTGGCCCATACGTCGCACGCAACGCAGGGGTTTTTGCAATGCATCGAACGCCCGCACTCGCGTACCGCTTTAAAATGAAACGTTAACCGAAAGAACCGTCACGGCCGTGGCCCTGAAAGGCTTTCATTCTTGAAACCAAAGGTGGTGAAGATGAACAAGCCTTTTATTGCTCTGTGCCCCGAGATCACCCGGGCCAACGCGCTGACCCTGATGGACTGGCTGGAAGACGAGGACGTCACCCGCTACCTGAGCGATTCGCGCCATGTCTCCCGGTTCATCGAGCAGGTCATCGGGCGCGTCCAGTTGCCGATCCTCACCCATCTTTTCAACCAGGGCGGCCGGTTCTTCATGGCCTACGACGGGCAGGACGTGCCGGTGGGCTTTGTGCGCCTCGTCAAGGTGGGACGGGACTGCGAAATGGTGCTGGTCATCGGCAATCGCGACAACTGGGGCCGCAAGCTCGGCGCCAGCGCCATCCGCGAAGGCATGAAGCTCGCTTTCTTCGACATGCGGGCCGACAAGCTGATCGCCAAAATCCACCCGGACAACGAGCGTTCGCTGAAGGCCTTCCTGCGCAGCGGCTTCTCGCTCGAGCGCGAAACGCCTGCGATGAAGTCTTTGGCCATGAGCTCGGAGCGGTATCTGCGGTTCTTGCGCGAAAGCCCTGCGGCGCACACCTGTGACATCTACATCACCGAAATCGACAAGGCCCGGCTCAGGAGCCTGGTCGAGGTCGAACAGGATTCGGGAATATTCGAGCTGGAGCACGAGATCGAGCGCGCCATCGTCGTTGATCCGCGCCGAGTGGCACAGGATGTCGTCACGATGAACTCCAAGGCCCTGCTGCGGGTGGACGACGAGGAACTAGAGGTTGCGCTGGTCTACCCGGAGGATGCGGACGACGGTGCCGGGAAACTATCGGTGTGCTCCGGCATCGGCACCGCGATCCTGGGCTACAAGGAGGGCGATGCCTTCAGCTGGCGGATGCCGCACCGCACCTGCCATATCCGGATTGGGAAAGTGCTTTATCAGCCCGAAGCCGCGGGCGATTTCCACCTGTAGGTTCACCTCTAGGCTTGTTCACACGCTGCACGATCTGCACCACTGCTGCAGATCGTGCGGGAGCGCTCGGGTCGGCCGTATGTGATTCGGCCGCCAAGGTGACTTCGTCGGACGCCTCCGCAGAGCGGTCATTGAATGCCCAAAGTCAGAACGGCGCTGAGTCGGGGTCGGTGTCCACTGGCGCTTCCCTGGGCCCGGTCACCACGCCACCGCCGGCACTTTTGCGCGCGGGTGCTGAAGGTGCTGAGGAAGGCGTCACCGGGGCTGCGAGCGCAGCGCCTGCGGCAACCGCCTGCGCTGCGCTGGCCACACCGCTCTCGGCCTCGCCACCCAGCGCCTCGATCAGGTCCGGAATCAGCTTGACCAGCTCGCCCGTGGCAATCGCCACATCGGTGTCAAAACCGCCGTCATCGGCCTTGGTGCCTTCAAACACCGTGTCCAGAAAAGCCACCTTCTTGAGCTGCATGCCTTCGGTCAGCATGAACGAGACGCGGTCGTCCCAGGTCAGCGCCAGCTTGGTGGGCAGCTTGCCAGCGGCAATGTGGGCCTGGATTTCCTCGATGTCGAGCGGGTGGCGCGCATAGCGCACCACGGCCTTGGCTTCGTCAGCGCTTTTGAGCTCGCACTCGCGGTCAATGCTGAAGCCCACGGGCGGCTCTTGCGTGGCCAGCCAGTGCGCCATGGAGGCCTGGGGGCTGGTCTGCGTGCTGATGAGCGATACCGACAGGCCGGGCAGCGAATCGACCAGCAGGCTCACCACCTCGTCGGCGCGGCCCTGGGAGGAGGTGTCCAGCACCAGCAGGCGCGATTCGGTGTCAATCCACACCCACATGCTGCCCTGCTTGGTGAAAGCCATGGGCAACAAGTCCAGCTTGGCTTCTTCCTTGAGTTCCTTGCTTTCCTTCTTGCCGGGCTTGCGGCCGGTTTCCTGCTCGATGCGGGCGGCCTTTTCCTTCACGCGGCGGTTGAGCACCGAGCCGGGCAGCACCTTGGACTCGACCATGAAACGCAAAATCCACTGCCCGCCCACCGATTCGGCCAGCGCACCATGCTGCTCGCCGCGCGGTGGCACCCAGCCCAGCGATTTTTCCTGGGTGGCCCCGCACTCCATGAAAGGGGCCTTGGCCAGGGCTTCTTCCACCTGCACCAAATCCGCCTGCCAGCCGGGGGCAATGCGGTACACGATCATGTTCTTGAACACGGAAATCCTTCGCTTCGTTGTCTGACTGGGGGTAATTGTCGGCGCTGGCGCGGGCCCCGCCGGCCTACGCGCCCATCGGGGTCGCAGCGCCCCACCCTAAAGATATCCACAGCCTGCAGCAATCGCTATCAATTCAATAGCTGCTTGCGCTTTCTTGGATTGGCCTGGAGGCACTTTTGGCACAAAACTGCCGCGGCTCCACCCGCGCGCCGTACACCCCGGCTTGTCACAACTTTACACAGGCTTCAATCCTGCTCACGCAGGCGATACATGGGCGGCGCACACTGGCTTCAACCGCTGCAACGGTCGTTGTGGCGGAGAACTTCACCCCCTGTGAAAGGACTGATTCCATGACCGCTGCATTTTCAAGCCGCCGCTGGGTAGCCACCGCCGTGCTGGCCGCACTCACTTTGCCCGCCCTGGCCCAAACCCAGGCTCCTGCACCCGCTGCCGCACAGGCCGCCAGCGCCCCCGCCCGCAAGGCCGGTGACATGGCGCAGCGCTACCAGGAACGCATGGCCCAGCGCCAGGCCGCCCTGAAAGAAAAACTCAAGCTGACCGCCGCCCAGGAAAGCGCCTGGACCCAGTTCACCGCCGCGATGCAACCTGGCGAGCGCCCCGCCCGCCCTGACTTCAAGGAACTGGACAAGCTCACCACCCCCGAGCGCATTGACCGCATGCGCGAACTGCGCGCCCGGCACACCGCCCAGGCCGACAAGCGCGATGAAGCCGTGAAAACCTTCTACGCCGCCTTGAGCCCCGAGCAGCAAAAGACGTTTGACGCCGAATTCCACCGCCAAGGCCCCGGCAAGCACCGGGGTGGGCGCGACCACGGCGGCATGCACGGCCACCACCACGGCCCCGATGGCTACGGCGGCCGCGGCCCAGGCGGCCCCGCACGCTGATCTGGCGCATCCCCCACCCCCGGGGGCCATTTCTGCCCCCAGCAGCCCGCAATCCACCCGGATTGCGGGCTTTTTTCATGGTGCTGGCAGCAGCCTGTGGATAAAGCTGTGCTTTCTGGCGGAGCAACTACCCAGTTATCCACACAAAAATCCGCCGCGCCAAAGTTGTTGTCTGTCAGCCAGCGATTTCATACAGACCAGCGCACATGGTTTTTTGCAACGCAAGTGCGCGCAGACATTGAGAAAAATGCAGTTGTCCACAAAAAAGGCGTTGCTCTACTACTACTGCTATTTCAATATAAAGCTTTTAAAGAACAACCTATCAACCGCCGGGAGGCAAACCGGGCAGGGTTGTGAATACCTGAAAAGTGGCGGGGCGGTGTGCGGGGTGTGGAAAAAAGGGAGGATTGGCCGGCGCATGGGGTGGGCTTGCAGGCACGAACCTGGGCAAACGCTGGCAGGTGCAACCCTTTTTTTGCGGCAATGCCCCGTTTTGCTATTAAAAAATGAGCTGATAGCGCTTGCTGGTAAAGCGCTAGCCTGCGTTTTGGCTGAAAAAAGGCGTTGCCGACGCGGTGCTGCATAAAACTGGGGATATTTCTGGCACAAGTGCTGGCTTATCCACAGAAAAAGTCGATGTGCCCGTTTTGTCCCCGCTGGCGTGACAGCGCCAACAGGGTTCGGCGCACAGGGTTTGCATCCACGCAAGTGCTTGTGGTGCAAAGGAAAAAAAGGGTTGTCCACACCCAGGGCCCTGCTCTACTACTACGACTATGTTTTTATAAAGACATTAAAGAAGAAGACAGAAGAACAACCGGGAAGGCGCAGCGCAGGCCCATGCGGTACACCGGGTAGGCGCTGGCGATGGAAAAGACAGGAAACCCCGGCGTTGGCAGCCAGGTGTGGGGGCTCCAGGGGGTTCCAGGGGCCTTCAAAGGCCGTCAGGCAGTCCACAACGCGTTGGATGACATCAACGGCTGGGGGGGGGCGCTGCAATGGCGCAGTGCGCGCAAGGCCCCTTGGCGGGGCTGGAGGAGCTGGGCAAGTGGTGCGCACTGCGCACAGAAGACAAAAGCTGTGGGCGCGGCGGGGAAAACCGGCACAGGGTGCCGACAACACGCTCAGCCCTTCAGGGCTTGCGTGAGGAAGGCTTCGAGGTCTGCCACAGGCAGCGGTTTGCTGAACAGGTAGCCCTGGTACAGGTCGCAACCGGCCTCGCCCAGCGAAATGCGCTGCTCTTCGGTTTCCACCCCTTCGGCAATCACGTCCAGCCCCAGGCTGCGCGAGAGCCCGATGATGGTGTGCACGATGGCGGCGTCGTTGGGGTCGGAGAGCACGTCGCGCACAAAGCTCTGGTCGATCTTGAGCTGATCGAGCGGCATGCGCTTGAGGTAGCTCAGTGAGGAATAGCCGGTGCCAAAGTCGTCCAGCGAAAAACCCACGCCATAGGCGCGCAGGGCTTCCATGGTGGCAATGGTGCTTTCCATGTCTTCCACCAGCACGCTTTCGGTCAGTTCCAGCTTGAGCTGGCCTGAAGGCGCCCCCGTGATGGCCAGCACGCGCGCCACGTCGTCCACAAAGCTGGGGCTGCGGAACTGGCTGGAGCTGACGTTCACGGCCATGGTCAGGTCGCGGCGCAGGGGGTCGTCCTGCCAGCTGGCCAGCAGCTTGCAGGCGTGGTGCAGCACCCAGCGGCCCAGCGGCACGATCAGCCCGGTTTCTTCGGCCAGGGCAATGAAGTCGGAAGGCGGGACCATGCCGCGCTGGGTGTGCTTCCAGCGCAGCAGCGCTTCCACGCCCGCAATCGCGCCGCTTTGGCGCAGCTGGGGCTGGAAGTGCAAAAAAAACTCGTCTTGCGCCAGGGCCGCGCGCAGGTCGGTCTCCAGCGCTGCACGCGCCGTCACCACGGCCTGCATCTGTGGGTCAAAGAACCGCAGGGTGTCGCGCCCTGCAGCTTTGGCCTGGTACATGGCCAGGTCGGCCTGCTTGAGCAACTCGCTCACGGTAGTGGACTCGGTGCCGGTGAACGGCGCAATGCCAATGCTGGGGGTGCTGCGGTATTGGTAGCCCTGCAACGGGTACGGCATGGACAGCGTGGACAGGATTTTTTCACCCACGCTGCGCGCCTGCAGCACCAGGTCGTCGCCCGAGGCGCTGAGTTCTTCGAGCATGACCACAAACTCGTCGCCGCCCAGGCGTGCCACGGTGTCCACGCTGCGCACGCAGTGGCCCAGCCGCTCGGCCACTTGCTGCAGCAGCAAATCGCCCTGGTCGTGGCCCAGGGTGTCGTTGAGTTGTTTGAAGTTGTCCAGGTCGATGAACAGCAGCGCCCCGCCCTGCTGGTGGCGCTGGGCGGCAGCCAGGGCGTGGTGCATGCGATCCATCAGCAGCATGCGGTTGGGCAGGTGGGTCAGCGGGTCGTAAAAGGCCAGGCGCTGGATTTCGCGCTCGGTGGCCTTGCGCTGGGTGATGTCAGTGTTGATGGCCAGGATGGACTGGGGCTGCCCGTCTTCGCCGCGCACCAGGGTCCAGCGCCCTTCCACGTCGATGGCGCGCCCGTCACGGTGGCGCTGCACCAGCTCACCCGTCCATTCGCCATGTTCCAGGGTGGCTTCGGTGGCGCGGTAGAACTGCGCGTCGTCTTTGTACAGCAGGGTGTGCACGGGTTGGCCCAGCGCCTGCAGCTGGCTCCAGCCGTACAGGCGCTCGGCGCTCTTGTTCCAGTAGATGATGTGGTGTTCCAGGTCGCGCACCAGGATGGCGTCCTGCGCCTTGTCCAGCAGCGACGCCTGGTGGCGGATGCGGGCATCGGCCGCCTGGCGCTCGATCTCTGCCGAGGCCCGGGCCGCAAAAATCTGCAGGGTGGAGGTGACAAAGTCCGGGTCGGTCAACGCCTGGCGGAACAGCACAAAAATGGCGCCAATCACCTGCCCGTCGGCACTGCACAGCTGCTGGCCCGCATAGGCCCGGGCTCCGATCTTGCCGCCCAGGTACGAGCGCGGGTAATGTTGCAGCACATGGTCGGCCACCACGTATTGCCGCTGCGTGAGCAGCTGCATGTTGGGGGAGCCCTCCATGGGCATGTCAAAGGCAGGTTGCTCTACCCCGTCAATGACGGTGGCCAGGCTGATGGCGCGGGGTGGCTGGCCAAGGGGCTGGCTCATGCGCATCACGCCGCCGACCTGCGCGCCCAGCGCCTCGGCCATGTTGGTGGCCAGCTGTACAAAAAATGCCGTGCCGGTGCTGGCCGACACCGCCGCCGCCACCTTGATGACCGAATCCTGAATGCGCTGCTGCGCCTTGTGGGCACGCAAGCTGGTGATGCCGAACGCCAGGTCGTTGGCCAGGTCTTGCAGCAGCGCCGTTTCCTGCGGGCTGATGTGCAGGATTTCCGGGGCGTACAGGTACAGCAGGCCAAAGGTCTTGTCCTGTGCGCGCAGGGGCAGGCAAATCACGCCGTGAAAACCGTTGTCGAGCATGCGCTGGGTCCAGTCGCCCAGGTCGTTGCTCTTGCGCAGGTCGTGCACGATCACGGGCTGGCCGCTGCGCACCGCCTGACCGGCAGGCCCTCGGCCGGAGGGGCTGTTTTCGTCCCAGCTCACGCGCAACTTGTCCAGATACTCGTGCGTGTAGCCAGCGTGGGCCGCGCGGGCAATCGTCTTGTGTTCGTCGTTGTGGGCAAAGCCCACCCAGCCCATGCGGTAGCCGCCAATGTCCACCGCGATCTGGCAGATGGCCTGCAGCAAGGCAGATTCAGACGTCGCGCGCACCAGGGTTTCGTTGCAGGCACTCAGCAGCTTCTGGGCACGCGCCATGCGCGCGATCTCGCGTTCGGCCCGCAGGCGCTCGGTCACATCCACCGCCAGCACCTGGCGGGCAGCTACGCCGTTGAAGCTGATGCTGCCGGCAGTCACTTCTGCGTCAAACAGGCTGCCTTCCTTGCGCAACTGCTGGCACAGTGCGGGCACATGCCGACTTTCTGAGGCCGTGGCATGCACGGCGGTGCGCACGTTCTCACGCTCCGAAGCGGGAAACAGGTCCAATAGCGTCAACTGCAACGCCTCGGCTTCGGTGTAGCCGTATTGCAAAAGCATGGCCCGGTTCACCGCCAGCAGGCGCAGGCTGGCGCTTTCGTACACCCACATCGGGTGCGGGTGCTCGTTGAACATCAGGCGGTACTGCCGCGCAGACGCTTCAAGCTGGCTGGTCACATGCCGCAGTTGTACCGTGGTGCCGAGTGATTCGGTGAGTATTTCCAGCCGGTTCACATCGTTGCGCGAAAAGGCATCGGGCTGATCGGAGGTGACCTTGAGGCTGCCCACGATGTGGTTGCCCGCGCGCAGCGGTGTGGCCATCACCGAGCGAACGCCCCAGCGGTGCGGCATGGAGGCCATGTCCCAGCCCGCCGCCTGGGTGTCGTTGCACCACACCGTGCGGCCTTGGTGCAGCGCAGGCCACAAGATGCTGTCGTGTACCGACAGCAGGTTGCCTTCAGGGCGCACCATGTCGCCCACCGACGCCTTGGCCACCAGTTGCTCGGCCTCCAGCAACTCGATCATGGCCCCGCGCGCGCCCGTCTGTTTTTGCACGGTGTGGGCCACCAGCCGCAGGGCGTCGGGCAGCGCCATGTCCAGCGACGAGATTTGCTGCTGCACCTGCAGCAGCTCGGCGTGGTGCTGTGCGTTGCGCTGGGCCTGCATTTCGGCCTGGTGCTGCGCAGAGATGTCCTGGAACGCGCCTTCGACCCGCACGATCCGGCCCGCTTCATCGCGCACGGCATGGCCGCTGGTGCGCACCCACAGCCGCTGTCCTTGCGGCAGCGGCACCTCGGCCACCTCGTCCAGGTCGCGCCCGGTTTGTATGCAGTTAGCAAAGGCCTGCTGCATCCGTTCGTGAAAGGGGGGCTGGAAGGCTTTCAACACCTCGTCCAGGGCGTACGTGGCAGGGCGGTCTTCGCTGGTGGACTCTTCTGCGCGGCGCATGCCAAAGGTGCTGGCAATGCCGGAAGACAGCGTGAACGCCCGGCTGGGCAGTTCCATCACCCAGCCACCCAGGCGCGCCACGCGGCCCGCGGCCTGCAGCACGTTGTTTTGCGCTTGCAGCGCGGCACGCATCTGTTCGCGCTCTTGCAGCGCCAGGGACAGCTGCAGTTTTTGCCTGCGCAGTTCCAGCTGGTCCATGGTCTGGCGGGCCAGCATCTGCAGCGCTTGTAATTCCTCCGCCGCCAGGCCCCGGCAGCGTGTGTCCATCACCGCCAGGGTGCCCAGGGCATGGCCTTCGTCCGTGACGAGGGGGATGCAGGCGTAAAAGCGGATGTGGGGCTCACCCACCACCGAAGGGTAGGTGGCAAAAATGGGGTGCCGGGTCGCGTCTTCCACCACGGTGGGCTGGTGCGGGTTGCGCAAGGCGTGGTCGCAAAACGCCACGGCGCGCGGCGTTTCGCGCATGGGCACGCCCACGGCGGCCTTGAACCACTGCCGCTCGGCATCCAGAAAATTCACCACCGCCATGGGCGCGCTGCACAGCCGCGCCGCCAGCACGGCCAGCTGGTCGAAAGAATCTTCGTGGTCAGTGTCCAGGATTGCGTACTCTGCCAGCGCCCGCAGCCTGGCGGCATCGGTGGAGGGCAGGGGCGGGGACTGCAAGGCTGCCATGGTCACACAGACCTCCATGGGGATGGCCTGCGGTGTATCGGCAGTGGTCGATCAGAAAAATTCACCAGCATGGAATGGCCTGGGCCCCGCCAGGAACGGATGGACAAGCTCGGGGGCGCTCGGCGCCAATGCTACACCTTGCAACAAGTGCGCGCGCACATTGGGGCTGGCAGACGCTCTGCCCGTTCCTGGCCCTCTTGTTCCCTTCAGCCAGTGAGGCGGGTGGGCACCGCCCGCCTCAGGCGTTTATGCCGCTGCGCGTTGGGCCCGGCGGGCGCGCACGGCGGCGGCCAGTTCCTGCAGCACCGGCACGGTCTGGGCCATGCTGATGCAGGCGTCCGTCACCGACACGCCCTTTTGCAGCGCCTGGCCGGGCACGATGTCCTGGCGGCCTTCCTGCAGGTGGCTTTCAATCATCAATCCGGTGATGCGGTGGTCGCCCGCCGCAATCTGGCCAGCCACGTCTTGCGCCACGGTGATCTGGCGCTGGTGCTGCTTGCTGCTGTTGGCGTGGCTCACGTCGATCATCACCTGCTCGCGCAGGCCAGCGGCCTTGAGCACGGCGCAGGTGGCGTCCACATCGGCAGCGCTGTAGTTGGGTTGCTTGCCGCCGCGCAGGATCACGTGGCAGTCCTGGTTGCCGCGGGTTTCAAAAATCGCGGCCTGGCCCATCTTGGTCATGCCCATGAAGGCGTGCGCCGCCTGCGCGGCCTGAATGGCGTCGCTCGCTACTTTGACGCCACCGTCGGTGCCGTTCTTGAAGCCCACGGGGCAGCTCAGGCCGCTGGCCAGCTGGCGGT
>ERZ650306.2164-NODE-2164-length-10286-cov-8.102238_pt1 | contig 10286 bp, 12 predicted proteins | sample MGYA00376242_ERZ650306 | MGnify/ENA primary metagenome ERZ650306 (study PRJEB26733, sample SAMN07839244) | wastewater metagenome | biome: urban; feature: wastewater treatment plant; material: waste water | place: USA: North Carolina | collected 2016-03-31 ...
AGCAGTTCCGGAAGCAGTGTTTTGAATACCTGTGGTATTAGAAAACAATGAAGAATTTCCAAAAGCAGTGTTTTGAAAACCTGTGGAAGCAGGATTCAAAGCATTCACCCCAAACGAAGTATTTTCTATACCGATACGTCCAGCTCTCAAATTATTCCGTTTAAAAATAACATCCGCATTGTTGGTCGAGCCCATGAAATCCGTGGTGGCGTTTACGGTGTTACCGTTCAATTGCCACGCTTTTACATCTTTTCCTAAACCAATCCAGGTGGTAGTAGGATTATCCCAATAATAAAACCCCGGTGCGTTGCTTCCTGAAGTGGTGGTTAGGTACACCAGCATTCCTTGTTGGGCAGCGGTTGGGTTGGTGGCTGGAAAAACATCTACCTTCGGTATTAAAAGTCCGTCGGTGTTGGTTGGGGTAGTGGCACTGGTAGCGCGAATATCCAATAGCGCATTCGGTGTGGTGGTGTTAATTCCCACTTGGGCAAAAGAAAGTACCCCGAATAAATTACACGCTACAAAGAATAGTTTTTTTACTTTCATAATTAAAAATTTTTCACTAACAACAAGAGTTACACAAATTGGTTATAAATAAAAGATTTCAGGTTAGCACAAAATCCTTTGTTAGGATAAGCGTAATCTACATCCTTGCAAATCCTACTTCTGGAAGAACGAGATATTTTACATACTTCCAAAGGCATGCTGTCTACTATAAAGTAATTTTCAGATTCATTAAATTTATCCACCATTTTCATTCTTATTTCTTCGATAAAAGGAAATAGTTTTCGCTTCCTCCTGTTGTAAACACTTCTTTCAATTTTTGGTTCAATTTCAAAACCTTTTATTTCTCTAAAAAGTTGATGTTCAGAATCAATGGACTTAAATTCAGCCAAAATAATCAAACCAATCAACTCTATATCAGATAGTTTTGGTTTTATAGGTTTAAAATAAAAATCTTCAGTTTCTGAAATGTCTCTTAAATTATTTAAAATTAAATTGTAACTTGCTTCAAGGTTGCTCATAATTGTATTTGATTGGTAGTCAATACAATATACTAATTTTTAGTCACTTGAGCAACCTTTTTTATAATGCACTACGAGTAAATCATTAAATTTGTCGAATATAATATCGCTGGCTTTCCTATTTGATTATTAAATAAAGGAATGACGGGTTACAAGCTAAATTTATGATGAATATTAACTCACAAAATGTAATAGACTATCCGAATAACAATACCATTTTTATGGTATGGAATTTCAAGAATGATACTGCTATAAAACCTGTTTTTAAACGAATATGTGCCTTGATGGGCAACCTTAACAATTCAGCTCAAGTACGCACCACAACATCAAAAGCAAGTGTGGTAATGGGCATTGGCTATCAGGCTTGGAAAAAGCTCAATTTACCTGAACCACTACCTAAAGAACTTGTGGAATTTAAAGCCATCGAGGGACAAAAACATACAGCGGTTGCTACACCGGGCGATTTGCATTTCCATATACGAGCAGACAATCAAAGCTATTGTATGGATATTGCTGCCAATATTTCCGAAATTGTATCACAGATTGCCGTTTGCATTGAGGAAGTACACGGTTTCCGATATTGGGATGGAAGAAGTATCTTGGGATTTGTAGATGGCACTGAAAATCCCAATGGAACAGACAGAGCTTTTTTCGGTATTATCGGGGATAAAGACGAAAAATACAAAGGTGGGAGTTATCTGTTCGTTCAAAAATATGTACACGACCTTATAGCCTGGAAAGCATTACCTGTTACAGAACAAGAAAAAGTTTTTGGAAGAAGCAAAGCCAACGATATAGAAATGCCTGACGATATAAAACCGTCTAACTCTCATTCCGCATTGGCAAATGTAGGCGATGATTTGAAAATAATCCGGGATAATATGCCCTTTGGCAATATGGCTACCAATGAAATGGGAACTTATTTCATTGCTTACGCAAGCACTTTCAGTACTGTAACCAAAATGCTTATTCGGATGTTTATTGGCGAACCTGAAGGAAATTATGACAGAGTATTGGATTTCAGCACAGCCAAAACAGGTACGTTATTCTTTTGCCCTTCAATGGATATGTTGGATGAATTTGCAGGATAAACTAATTGCTTTTATTATAAAATTCTTTTGCTACTTCAGCTACACCTGCACTGAAATAACGTCCTCCATCGTTTAGAACCGTGATGGCTTTTTTGAGTTCTTCGGGGTCTGCACCTTTCAGCATATATCCTTTTGCTCCGCAAGTAAGCATCTTCACTACATCCTGCACCTCATCATTCACGCTAAAAGCGAGGATATTTATCTGCGGATATTTTTCAAGCAATGCTTTAGTGGTATCAAATCCATTCATTATTCAGACAGATATTGATTATCTTCTGAAAATTCTTGATGTATTTTACGGCAGAATTATTTGAACAATTCCTAACTGTTCGTAGATAAAACTCATAATCGGCAACAAATGCAGGGTTAACATCACAGACATTAATATCCGAAAGATTAAATTTCCATTTTAAAAATGATTGAGTATGCTTTAAAGAGGTTTCATATCTCTCCCACGTTCCTTTAGAAAATCCTTTCCCTATCAACTCTTTCATCTTTGAATTATGATCTTTAAACGTTTCTATAAGGGTAACCTTTCTTTCCTCTATTTTTAGATACTTGTTTCGTAAGCTTTCGCAGGTAATCTCTTTGCCTGTATTGAAAAGGGCTGTATAACATTCAAATATCTTAGACCGGATTCCTTCCAATAATGCGTTCAATTGTTTAGCATTGGGAGTATTACCAGTTACTTTTCCCGATTTTATACCCCACTGTGAGGTATTAATGGTCTGCCCTGTAGAAATTTCAGTTCTTTTGCCTGAAACCGTAATCCGTAAATAGATTGTAGAATCTTTAGGATTGTTTTTGACTTTTTTGGCATAGAAAAGGACATTGTAAGTTTCCATAACTTTAGATTTTTAAGATTGTTAAATGTATTTGCGAATCTTAAAGCCTACAAGATATTCAGTCGATGAACAGGCTGTTTGCTTGATATTCGGTGAGTAGATAACCGATATATTTTTTACTCACCAAAGTACTCACTTTCGATTTGTAATATTTTGATATATTTTGAAACCCCTAAACAACAAAAAAGCCTTTAAATACTAAGATTTAAAGGCTTTTGATGTTGTTTGTTTTTACAACCAGCGGAGAGTGAGGGATTCGAACCCCCGGACCTGTTACAGTCAACAGTTTTCAAGACTGCCGCAATCGACCACTCTGCCAACTCTCCATAAAAACGTTGTTTCGTTTTCAGTGGTGCAAATATAACACTCTTTTAGATTTTGACAAAATTATTTAACATTAATTTTGAATCAAATATTTAACCTATTAATTTACAGTCACAAAAAATTAGATGAACTAACAAAAAACTCCCTTTGAAAAGGATTTCATAGGGAGTTTTATATTTTATAGAACAAAAATTATTTTAGTTCTGCCAAATATCTCTCTGCATCTATCGCAGACATACAACCGCTACCTGCTGCTGTAATCGCTTGTCTGTAAATATGATCTTGCACATCACCCGCTGCAAAAACGCCAGGAAGATTGGTTCTAGAAGATCCTTTTTCTGTAATAATATAGCCGTTCTCGTCTAGTGTAATTTGATCTTTAAAAATATCTGTATTTGGTTTGTGACCAATAGCTATAAAAATACCGTGTACATCTATTTTAGACGTTTCTTGAGTTTGATTATTAATGACCACTGCTCTTTCTACCAAACTATTTTCTCCTTCTATAGCAATCAATTCGTGGTTGAATTTCACTTCTATGTTTGGTGTATTCTCTACTCTGTGGATCATTGCTTTAGACGCACGGAAATGGTCTTTTCTTACCAACATGGTAACTTTAGAACAAAGATTTGCCAGATAAGTAGCTTCTTCGGCTGCGGTATCTCCTGCACCTACTACTATTACTTCTTTGCCTTTGTAGAAAAATCCGTCACAAGTAGCACAAGCAGAAACCCCACCGCCAGAGTATTTTTTCTCATCATCTAATCCTAGATATTTAGCAGTAGCACCAGTAGAGATAATTACGGTTTTGGCAAAAATTTCTTTTTCGCCAGCCCAAAGTTTGTGAATCCCTCCTACTTCTGTAGAAAACTCTGCTTTGGTAATCATTTCGTAGTGAACTTTAGTTTCGAATCTTTCGGCTTGTTTTTGTAGATCCATCATCATTTCTGGCCCAGTAATTCCGTTAGGATATCCTGGGAAATTATCTACTTCTGTGGTGGTAGTTAATTGCCCACCTGGTTCTAAACCTGTGTATAATTCTGGCTTAAGGTCTGCTCTGGCAGCGTAGATAGCCGCTGTGTAACCAGAAGGCCCTGATCCTATGATTACGCAATCTAATATGTTTTCCATTATTAAGATATTTTATCGTTTTAGTTTACCTTTTTGAGGTTGCAAAATTCGTTATTTATTTTTTGTTTATCAATTTTTAGTCGATGAATTTTGTCAATGAAAGAAATATTATTTTTCCTTTAAAAATTCTAAAAAATAGTTTATTATCTCTTGTTTCTGTTCATCATTCCCATCGTCATCCATATCATTATGTATGGTATTTGGAAGTTTTATGATGGTCATTCTAAGTTTTTCTTGTTCTTCAGCAGTTGGTAAAACGGCTTCATCTGCGGGCTGGTCACTAGAACGAAGCGAGTAAATTTTAGGTTGAGAAACTCTAGGAAAAGCGTATCTTCTTTGGTCTAGTGTAATGAGTTTCCATACTTTTTCAGTATTTTTTTCAGTAAAAAGCACAGATTGATCACCACCATTAGAATGCCCAGAAATTATAACTTTAGAATAATCTAAATACGAGAATTTATCTTTCAGTTGACTTAAAACAAACTGAATATTATCGGCTCCTCGTTCCCAATTAGAGCGTCTTACAATCTGAGGTTTACCTTCCATTGGTAGTAAATCATCTGTTGGCAATTCTTGTTGAATGCTTACTACAAAATATCCATTTTTTGCTAAAGCATTGGTTAAATAAGAATACTCTTTGTTTGCACCAGGTTGGTTTTTGCTATAACCATGACTAAAAATGACTACTTTTCTTTTCTTCTGAACCTTGTCTAAAGGAACATAAAAACTAACAGGTACTTCTCTATTTCTTTTTTGGTCTAAATATACCTCATCAAATTGTCTTACAACATTTCTTTTGGTAGCACAAGAAATACAGAATAATAGTAGAATTAAAAAAGCAAACGTTTTTTTCATATAATAGATTAGTGTTTTAGTGGTCTTTTTTTAATCATTCCACCTTTAGTATCTTTTACCGTGTGCATCACCACAAATGCATTAGGTGCTATTTTCTCTAATTCGGTATTCAATTTATTGATTTCAAGACGTGTAATTACCGTAAAAATAATATCATTATCATTTTTTACGCCTCTTTTCCCCATTCCTTTTTTGCCACTATAAACCGTAACACCTCTACCTAATTTACTATAGATCATTTCTTTAATCTCTTCACTTTTAGAAGAAACGATGGTTACACCTATGTACTCTTCTATCCCTTCCACAATAAAATCTAAAGTCTTGGAAGCTGCCAAATACGTAATCATAGAATATAAAGCTATCTCGATGCCCAAAAGATAAGCTGCAGCAGAGAAAATCATTACATTGATGATGATGATGATATCTCCTATGGTTGTTCCTAGTTTTTTACTAAGATAAATTGCCAAAACTTCGGTACCATCTATCACAGCACCACCTCTAATTGACATTCCTATACCAGCACCAAGAAAAAAACCTCCAAAAATAGCGACCAATATACTATCATTGGTTACATTTGGAAAATGTACATAAGCCAAACAAAAAGACAAACCTACAATAGCAATTGCTGTTTTTATGGCGAAATTTCTACCTACCGTTTTATAAGCCATTACAATAAAAGGCAAATTGACGATAGGGATAATGTAATGGATTTTATAGTCTGTAACCGCAGAAATTAATAAAGAAATACCAGTAGCGCCTCCATCTATAAATTTATTAGTCAATAAAAATCCTTTGAAACCAAACGCCGCAGAAAAAATACCAATCGTAATAAGAATAACGCTTCTAATGGTACTTTTTAAGGAAATTATTAGATTACTTTTGGTCTTAATAATTTTGTAGCGCGAAACATCTGCTTCACCTTGAAAATGAAGAATAAATAAAATGAGTTGTTGCCATATTTTTTTTATCATCCGCTATTTTTTCACTTTATCTATGTTTATGATTTTATAAACCATTTCTTTTAGCAATTCTCCTTCATCCATATTTACCGCTCCCAAACCTTTACTTTTTAAGTCAATCTCTCTAAGTACCGAAATAATTCTGGTGGCAAATTTCAAGGGATACAGCCTTGCAGCTTCGGCATAATCTTTCACAAAATACGGATTAATCCCCAATTCTGAGGCTATAGTTGGCGGACTTTGGTGAGATACGGTATGATACAAAACGACATTGCTGAAGAAATTATATAAATTCCCGATGGTCATTACAATAGGATTAGTTTTGGGATTTTTACCCATATAATACGCTATTTTAAAAGCTGTATTGGCATCTTTTTTTCCTAAAGCTTTTTGCAATTCAAAAACATTAAATTCCTTAGAAATCCCAATGTGAGTTTCTACCAATTTACCATCCAAAACCTCACCATCCTTCAGCACCAACTTCATTTTATTCAGTTCGTTGGCAATTCTAGAAAGGTCGTTTCCGAGGTAATCTGCCAAAAGTTGAGAAATACCTGGTGCTAACTTTATTTGTAAATTTCTAGCTTCATCATCTATCCATTTGGCGAGATTATAATCTTTCACAGGTTCACTATGGAAGAGCATTTTGGCTTTGTCTAGCGTTTTGAAAACCTTCTTTCGGCTGTCCACTTTTTTGTGTTTATGCGCAAAAACCAAAATGGTAGATTCTACAGGATTTTCTACATATTTTTCTAGAATTTTGGTCTCTTCATCATTGAATTTTAAGTCTTGAGCTTCTTTTACAATAATCAATTGCTTATCTCCCATCATAGGATATTGCTTTGCCAATGACAAAATTTCATTATAATTGGTATCTTTGCCGTAAACTACGGTTTGGTTAAAGGCTTTTTCGTCTTCTGTAAGCACATCATTTTCTAGTGCTTTTACAGCAATATCTATGTAATAAGCCTCTTCTCCGTGGAAAAAATAAATAGGAAGAAACTCTTTGTTTTTAATATTTTTGAAAATTAGTTCTAACTCTTTCATTAATGCAGCTACCGAAATTAAATTTTAAAGAAGATTTTGTTTTTGATATCAAGAAAGACAAAGATACATTTTTTATTTATGATTTAGTGCGCAAATCTTGGTTGGTTCTAACGCCAGAAGAATGGGTAAGACAGCATTTTGTGCATTATTTTATTAAGGTTAAAAAATATGCACCTTCTGCATTGATTTTAGAAAAAAAATTGGAAGTCAATGGAACTCTGAAAAGAATTGACTTACTAATCACCGAAAAAGCTAGCCCTAAAATTTTAATAGAACTGAAAGCGCCACACATTACTTTATCTCAAGAAACTTTCGAACAAATCGCCAGATACAATTCTGTAATAGGTGCAGAAAAAATTATTTTGAGCAACGGAATACAACATATTGAAGCAGAGTATATTGAAGAAAAATATCATTTTACGCCTTGTAATTTATAGATTTAGCATACATTTTGATTTTGATTTAAAAAAATCAATATGAACAAAATCTATTCTCTCTTATTGCTTGTGTTTGCTATTTCTGTGCATGGTCAAAAAATAAATGAAATTATCTTTTTTCAAAAATCTGGAAAAGCTATCATTAATCTAAAAATTGAAGACACTTTTGTCTCTATAGATACCGACGGAAAACTCCTAAATCTGAGCCAATCTGGAGACCAAAGCAATACAATGGAAATCCCACCAAACACGAGAAGTTTTTCGGTAAATGCTGATACAGATTTTGATTACCCAAATAGAACGCTCATCTCTTCTTCTTTCAATCAAAAAATCACGTATTATAATGATTTTTATGACTACCAAAGTGGGAAATTAGAAAAAGTGAATGACTTGAAATTTAGCTATTACAATGGTTTTCATCATTATCAAAAAGGTAAAATAGAATCCATAGGTGATCTTTCTTTTTCTTACTATTCTGATTTTTATTCTTACCTCAGTGGAAAAATCAGTACAATAGATGGTATAGAATTCGAATATTTTAACGATTTTTACAAAAATAAAACAGGCAAGTTAAAATCCATCAAAGGAAATTCTAAACACATTAAAATAACTGTAATCAATGATTAAAAATATAATTTTCGATTTTGGAGGCGTTGTAATGGACTGGAACCAAAGGTACTTCTACAAAGATTATTTCAGAGATGACGAAAAAATGGAATTTTTCTTAAAAAACATTGCTACTGATGAGTGGAATGCAGAACAAGATCGTGGCAGAAGTCTAGCCGAAGGCACCGAAATTTTGGTAGAAAAACACCCTACTTGGGAAACCGAAATTAGAGCTTTTTATGACAATTGGACTACGATGTTGCGTGGAGAAATCCCCGAAAATGTAGCGACTTTAAGAAAATTAGCTGAAACAGATTTTGAGCTTTTTGGGTTAACCAATTGGTCACACGAAACCTTTCCATATGCCTTGGCGCATTATGATTTTTTTGAGGTATTTGGTGGTAAAATTGTAGTTTCGGGAGAAGAAAAATTGATAAAACCAGACCCTAAAATCTGGGAAGTTCTCATCGAAAAATACCGTATTTTACCCGAAGAATCTATCTTTATCGATGACAATGCTAAAAACATAGAGGTAGCAAAAAGCCTTGGTTTCCATACCATTCATTGTATCCCAAACATTAATTTATCTGAAGAAATAGAAAAAATCACGCAGACTGTTTCGTGATAAATTCTATCACTTTTTGATTGAATACGTGAGGTTTATCTACATTTACTACGTGACCGCAATTCTCTATGACCAAAAGAGACGAAGATTGGGTATGCTCTGAGACAACTTTCTTAACGGCTGGTAAAAACATATAATCCTCTTCACCCATCACATAAAATGTAGGAATATTGAGTTCTTTTTGTCTGAACCATTTCAGCACCGGGTTGATCTCTGCGGTAAGTTTAAACCATTTGATAAACTCTTTTTGGTAGAGTTTTTTGGCTTCATTAATGAAAAGATTTCTAGATTTTTTATGATTATTTTTTGGCATTATAATGAATGCAAAAAGCTTATACAAAACCAAATATGGCAGTACATATTTAAACATATTCCCTACTTTCATCAAAATCTGAGAACGGAAATTCATTTTAAGAATAGCGCCACCCATAATCATCGATTTCACTCGTTCAGGATTCATCTCTGCCAATTGTCTAATCACGATAGAACCTAGAGAAATCCCTACAAAATGTGAACTCTGAATCTTGAGATGATCTATTACTTCTATAATATCTTGTGCAATAGCCTTAAAACTATAATTTTTATGATTTTGATGCACTTTAGGCGAATTACCGTGACCTCTTAAGTCTAATAAAAGAACATTAAATTTTTTCTGAAACTCCCGAATTTGTTTGAACCAGATAGAAGAACTGCCTCCTGCACCATGTACAAAAGTCACCCAATGTTCTGAAGTCTCGTGTTTATATAAGGTATATGAAATCAAGCTTAATCCAAGGGCGGTAGCGTGCCTGAAGCAATAGTCGCAACCGGACGTAACCGGCGCTGAGTGGCGGCACAAGCGCAACCGTGCAGTATCTTCAAAGTGAGATTGCTTGCCAGATTTAGGCAGAAGCAGTTGTGACGCTAGTTGGCAGCCGTGTTGATTGATTTGATTTGTATGGAGAACGTATAAAGTGGACGATTCAAAGCACAAAATTGCTGTTATTGGTCTTGGTTATGTTGGCCTGCCGTTGGCGGTCGAATTCGGCAAAGTGCGTTCCGTTCTTGGTTTCGATATCAACGATGGGCGTATCGCCGAGCTGCGCTCGGGAAAAGACAGCACGCTCGAGGTAACCTCTGACGATTTGCTCGCCGCCAATCTGCTTGAGTACAGCAGCGACAGAAGCAAGCTTGAGGAGTGCGGAATCTTCATAGTGACCGTGCCAACACCGATCGATAGCGCGAACCGTCCGGATTTGACACCTATCATCAAGGCCAGTGAGACCGTCGGAAAGGCCATGAAGGCAGGGGCGATCGTGATTTACGAGTCGACCGTCTATCCTGGCTGTACTGAAGAAATTT
>ERZ650306.2167-NODE-2167-length-10278-cov-11.913039_pt1 | contig 10278 bp, 19 predicted proteins | sample MGYA00376242_ERZ650306 | MGnify/ENA primary metagenome ERZ650306 (study PRJEB26733, sample SAMN07839244) | wastewater metagenome | biome: urban; feature: wastewater treatment plant; material: waste water | place: USA: North Carolina | collected 2016-03-31 ...
ATGATCCAAACAGATCTGCAAACATCGCTTTAATCAATTACGCTGATGGTGAAAAGAGATATATCCTAGCTCCTAAGGGACTAGAAGTAGGAACTGTAGTTGTTTCTGGTGAAACTACTGACGTTAAAGTTGGTAACTGTATGGAAATGGGTAACATGCCTGAAGGTACAACTATCCACAATATTGAAATGCATCCTGGTAAGGGCGGACAGTTAGCTCGTTCTGCTGGTGTTTCAGCTCAGATCCTTGGTTCTGAAGAAAAATATGTAATTGTTAGACTTCAGTCTGGTGAAGTAAGAAAATTCTTAAAGAAGTGCCGTGCTACAGTTGGTGCTGTAGGTAACGAAGACCATGGTCTTGTTAATTACGGTAAAGCTGGACGTATGAGATGGAAAGGTGTTAGACCTACTGTTCGTGGTTCTGTAATGAACCCTAATGACCATCCACATGGTGGTGGTGAAGGTCGTTCACCAGTTGGTCGTAAACATCCTGTTACTCCTTGGGGTAAACATGCAATGGGTGCGAAAACTCGTCGTAAGAAAAACTCTGACAAATTTATTGTTAAGGGTCGTACGAAATAATTAAATTAAAATATTCAGATGGACGTGAAATAAAATGATTTGATCATAATTTCAACGTTCCGGCGAAAGGAGGAAATCTCGTTGTCAAGATCGATTAAAAAAGGACCTTATGTTCATGAGAGCGTAATGAAAAAAATCAACGCTATGAATGAAGCTAATGAAAAAAAGGTTATAAAGACTTGGTCACGTAGTTCTACTATTTTGCCTAGTTTTGTTGGTCATACTCTTGCAGTACATGATGGACGTAAACATGTACCTGTATATGTAACAGAAGAAATGGTAGGACACAAATTAGGAGAGTTTGCTCCTACAAGAACATTCTACGGACATGGAAAAGATGCGAAAAAAGATTCAAAAAGAAGATAATATTATAAATGCAGCATAGTCTGTTTATAAAAAACGAAAGGAGGCATTTAAATGGCAGCGATAGCTAAGTTACGTTATCAAAGATTAAGCCCTCAAAAAGCAAGATTAGTGGCTGATATAGTAAGAGGAAAGAATGCATTACAAGCTTTAAATATTCTAAAATTTACTAATAAAAAATCGGCAATATGTATAGAAAAAACTCTAAGATCTGCAGTTGCGAATGCAGAACACAACTTAGGAATGGATCCAGATAAACTATTTGTATCGAAAATATTAATAGATAAAGGACCAGTATTAAAAAGAATAAATCCTAGAGCGATGGGAAGAGCAGATGTTATAAGAAAGCCAACTGCACACATAACTGTAGAAGTAGACGAAAGAAAGAACTAATAGATAATAGTATAAGGAGGTAAGTCTGTGGGACAAAAAGTAGATCCTAGGGGGATTAGAATTGGAATCACAAGAACTTGGGATTCTAAATGGTTCGCTGAAGGAAAAGAATACTTAAATAATTTTCATGAGGATTTAAAAATCAGAGAATCAATTAAGAAAAATTACTATCATGCGGGAATTTCAAACATTCAAATAGAAAGAACATCACCTACTGAATTAACTGTAATTATAGAAACAGGAAAAGCAGGAATATTAATAGGTAGAAAAGGTCAAGAAATTGAAGCGTTGAAATCTAGTTTAGAAAAATTAACTGGGAAAAAAGTACAAGTTAAAGTACAAGAAGTAAAAAATGCAAACACTGATGCACAATTAGTTGCTGAAAGTATTGCAACGGCAATTGAAAAAAGGGTTGCTTATAAAAGAGCTGTTCAACAAGCTGTTCAAAGAGCTGAGAAATCAGGAGTTAAAGGGATTAAAATAATGGCTTCTGGAAGATTAAATGGAGCAGAAATAGCAAGAAGTGAATGGACACTTTCAGGAAGAGTACCACTTCATACATTAAGAGCAGATGTTGATTATGCAACTGCAACAGCTCATACAACATACGGAGCATTAGGATTAAAAGTATGGATATTTAACGGTGAAGTACTTCCAACTAAAAAGGAAGGGGGAAATGAGTAATGTTAATACCTAAAAGAACGAAATATAGAAAACAATTCAGAGGTAAAATAGGTGGACTTGCAACTAAAGGAAACAAAGTTGATTTTGGTGAATTTGGATTAGCTGCAACAGAATTTGGATGGATAACATCTAGACAAATAGAAGCTTGTAGAATTACTATCAACAGAACTTTCAAAAGAGAAGGAAAAATCTGGATCAGAATATTTCCTGATAAACCTTATACGAAAAGACCTGAAGGAACAAGAATGGGTAAAGGTAAAGGTAATACTGAAGGTTGGGTAGCAGTAGTTAAAAGAGGAAAAATAATGTTTGAAGTTGCTGGAGTACCTGAAGATAAAGCAAAAGATGCGTTAAGAAAAGCAGGACATAAACTACCTATAAAATGTAAAATAGTGAAAAAAGATGAAGTGGGTGGTGAAAAATAATGTTGGCAAATGAGATAAGAAATATGTCGGTCGATGAATTATTGACACAAGAGAAAGAATTAAAGCAAGAATTGTTTAATTTGAAATTTCAAAAAACATTAGGACAGTTGCAGGATACTGCTAAAATTAGAACTGTGAAAAGGGATATAGCGAGAATCAAAACTATATTGACTGAAAAAACTAAAACTGATAAATAGGAGGTTCCATCAGTGGAAAACAAACGTAACGATAGAAAAGTAAGAGAAGGAATCGTGGTTTCTGATAAAATGGATAAAACTGTTGTAGTTGCTGAAGCAACGATGAAATTACACAAACTTTATAAAAAAAGATTGAAAGCTACAAAAAAATATAAAGCACATGATGAAAACAATGACTGTAATGTCGGAGATAAAGTAAAAATAATGGAAACTAGACCTCTAAGTAAAGATAAAAGATGGAGAGTCGTGACTATCTTAGAAAGAGCTAAATAGTAATAGGAATAGAGAGGAGGATTTTAGATGGTTCAACAACAAACTGTAATGAATGTTGCCGATAATACAGGTGCCAAAAAAATAATGGTAATCAGAGTATTAGGAGGATCTAGAAGAAGATTCGGTAGAATTGGTGACCTAGTAGTTGCATCTGTTAAAGAAGCTACACCTAACGGAAACGTAAAAAAAGGTGATGTAGTTAAAGCTGTAGTAGTAAGAACTAGAAAAGAATTGAAAAGAGCTGACGGATCATACATAAAATTTGATGATAACGCAGCAGTTGTATTAAATACAAATTTAGAAATAAGAGGTACCAGAATATTCGGACCAGTTGCAAGAGAATTAAGAGCTAAAAACTTTATGAAAATAGTTTCTCTAGCACCGGAAGTATTATAGGAAGGAGGAAATTACTATGGCAAAACCAAAAGTAAAGTCAGTACCAGCAAAATTACACGTTAAAACTGGAGATACAGTTATCGTGATAAGTGGTAGATCAAAAGACGTTTCAAGAAATGAAAAAGAAGATCAAGCACAAACTGGAGACAAAGGGAAAATAGGAAAAGTAACAAGAGTATTTTCTAAAACAGGAAAAATAATAGTTGAAGGTGTGAACATCAAGAAGAAGCATGTAAAAGCTAACGCTGCGATGAACACACAAGGTGAAGTTGTGGAGACAGAAATGCCTATTTTTTCTTCTAAAGTAATGCTTTGGGATGAAAAGGCTAAAAAAGCAACTAGAATAAAGCATGAAATAAAAGATGGTAAAAAAGTAAGAATTTCAGTTGTTTCTGGAAAAGAAATATAAGATAGAGAGGAGGAAACTTTAAGTGGCTGAAAAATATATTCCAAGATTAAAAAAAATATATGAAGAAGAGATAGTGGCAGCGCTAATGAAAGAATTAAACATAACTAATGTTATGCAAGTTCCTAAAGTTGATAAAATAATAGTAAACATGGGAATAGGAGAAGCTGTTAATAATCCTAAATTAATAGATACTGCAATGGGTGAGTTGAGACAAATAACAGGTCAACAACCGATAGCTAGAGAAGCTAAGAAATCAGAAGCAGGATTCAAATTAAGAGAAGGACAAAAAATCGGAGCAAAAGTAACATTGAGAAAAGAAAAAATGTATGAGTTTTTAGATAGATTAATAAATGTTTCTTTACCAAGAGTTAGAGATTTCGAAGGAGTTTCTGCAAAAGGATTTGACGGTAGAGGGAATTATACATTAGGTATCAAAGAACAAATAGTTTTCCCAGAAATCGAAATTGATAAAGTTGATAAAATATTTGGATTAGGAATCACAATAGTTTCAACTGCACAAAACGATGAGGAAGGAAGAGCTTTATTAAAGGCATTCGGAATGCCATTTAAGAAATAAGTTCTAATTTAAGGAGGTGTAACTTAACAGATGGCAAAAAAAGCTATGGTTGAAAGAAACTTAAAAAGACAAAAAGCAGTAGATAAATTTGCTGAAAAAAGAATCGAATTGAAAGAGAAAGCAAGAAAAGGTGATAGAGAAGCTATTGTAGAATTATCTAAATTACCTAGAAATGCATCTCCTACAAGAGTGAGAAATAGATGTCAATTAAACGGAAGACCAAGAGGATACATGAGAGAATTTGGAATTTCAAGAATAATGTTTAGAAAATTAGCTGGGGAAGGATCAATCCCAGGAGTAACAAAATCAAGTTGGTAATTTTGAGAAATTGAGAGGAGGATGAATTAATGCATTTAACAGATCCTATTGCTGATATGCTTACTAGAATTAGAAACGCAAATCTTGCGAAACACAACACGGTTAAAATACCGTTTTCTAAAATAAAAGAAAGCTTAGCAAACATATTAAAAAGTGAAGGATACATAAATAACTTCGAAGTTAAAGAAGAAGGAACTAAAAAAGATATAATTGTTTCTTTAAAATTCATGGATGGAGAAGCAGTAATAAAAGGTTTAAAAAGAATTTCTAAACCTGGAAGAAGAGTATATACTTCTGTAGAAAGTTTACCTAAAGTATTAGGTGGACTTGGAATTGCTATTGTCTCAACACCAAATGGTGTTATTACAGACAAAGAATGCAGAAAGCATAGCGTTGGCGGAGAGGTTCTTTGCTACGTGTGGTAATTTACGCATTTTATAAATTAGGAGGAAAGAAATGTCAAGAGTAGGAAGAAAACCTATTACTCTACCAGCAGGTGTAGAGATAAAAAACGAGGGAAATAAATACATCGTTAAAGGTCCTAAAGGAACTCTAGAAAGAGAATTAAGCAGTGAAATTAAAATAACTGTTGAAAATGGAGAAGTAACATTTGAGAGACCAAATGATTTACCGCCTACAAGAGCAATCCATGGAACAACAAGAGCAGTTGTTAATAATATGATATCTGGAGTAAGTACAGGATTCCAAATAAAATTAGAGCTAGTTGGAGTTGGATACAGAGTTCAAGCAACAGGTAAAGGATTAACTTTATCGCTAGGGTACTCTCATCCAATAGAAATAGCTCCAATAGATGGAATTAATTTCGTAGTTGAAGGTAATAATAAGATTACGGTTGAAGGAATTGATAAAGAAGTAGTTGGGCAAGTAGCAGCAAATATACGTGCAAAAAGACCACCTGAACCATATAAAGGAAAAGGTGTTAAGTACGCTGATGAAGTTATTAGAAGAAAAGAAGGTAAGAAAGGATAGGAGGTAGATTTTAGTGATAAAAAAAGTAGACAGAAACAAATTAAGAGTAAAAAAACACAAAAGAATAAGAAATAAAATCGTTGGAACTGCTGAGAGACCTAGACTTTCTGTGTATAGAAGTGCAAATAATATATTTGTTCAAGTTATAGATGATCAAGCGGGTGTAACTTTAGTATCAGCTTCAACTATTGAAAAAACATCAAAAATAGCAACAGGTGGAAACACAGAAGCTGCAAAAAAAGTTGGAGAAGCAATAGCTAAAAAAGCTATAGCAAAAGGAATAGACACTGTTGTATTTGATAGATCTGGATATATTTACACAGGAAGAGTTAAAGAGTTAGCAGACGCTGCAAGAGAAGCAGGATTAAAATTCTAGAGAGAAGGAGGATTTATTTTGGCTAGAGAAGTAAAGGCAAGTGAGTATAAAGAAAGTCTTTTAAGAATAAATAGAGTTTCTAAAACAGTTAAAGGTGGAAGAAGAATATCTTTTTCTGTATTAGCAGCTATTGGAAATGAAAATGGTAAAGTAGGTATAGGACTAGGGAAAGCTAATGGTGTACCTGATGCAATAAGAAAAGCTGTAGCAAACGCTAAGAAGAATTTGGTAGAAGTGTCACTTAAAGGTGGAACATTACCTCACGAACAACTTGGTAAGTTTAATTCTACAACTGTATTATTGAAACCAGCTTCAAAAGGGACTGGAGTAATTGCTGGATCAGCAACAAGAGAAATCTTAGAATTAGTTGGAGTATCTGATATTCTTACTAAAATAAGAGGGTCAAAAAATAAAGATAACGTTGCAAGAGCAACGATAGATGGACTAACAAAAATGAGATCAGTTGAACAAGTTGCAAGACTTAGAGGAAAATCAGTTGATGAAATATTAGGATAAGGCTAGGAGGTAGGATTAATGTCTAAAGTAAAAGTAACGCTTGTAAAAGGAATTAATGGAAGAAAACCTAACCATGTCGAGACTGTTAAATCATTAGGGCTAAGAAAAATAAGTCAAAGTGCAGTACATAACCTAACAGCGGATATCGATGGAAAAATAAAATTAGTTTCTTATTTACTTAAAGTAGAGGAGGTTTAGGATAAATGAATCTTAATGAATTAAGACCAGCGGAGGGTTCTAAGAGAGAAAGAAGAAGAATCGGAAGAGGTCACGGATCTGGTTGGGGAAAAACAGCCGGTAAAGGACATAATGGTCAAAAACAAAGATCAGGTACATATGTATCACCAGCATTTGAAGGTGGACAAATGCCAATAGTAAGAAGAGTTCCTAAGAGAGGATTCTCAAATAAACCATTTAAAAAAGATATGATAGTATTAAGCTTAGCTGATATTATTGATAGATTTGAAGATGGAGATGTAATAAGTTTAGAAACTTTAGTTCAAAATGGAATTGTTAAAAATGCAAAATTCATTACTAAATATTCAGATACAACATTAAGAGCCCTTAAAGGGAGAAAAGCTGTAAAAGAATATTTATATGAAAATATAGAATCTTATGTTAAAGAAAAAGATTTTACAAGTGTTTTAAAAATAATTGGAGATGCTGAAGTTACAAAAAAATTAACTATCAAAACTAACAAAATTTCTGAAAAAGCAAAAGAATTAGTTGAAAAAGCTGGAGGAACAGTAGAACTAGTTGAAATAAAATCATACTCGTCTGTTGCAGGAAATAATGAAAATAACAAGGAGAAAAAGTAAGAATCATCTTACTTTTTTTCTGATATAAGAAGGAGTGATAGTTTTGACGTTAAGTGAAGCAATAGGAAGTAGACTCCGTTCAATCATTGAAATAAAAGAATTGAGAAAGAGAATACTTTTTACTTTAGGAATGTTCTTGATTGCAAGAATAGGGATTCATATTGCTGTTCCAGGACTTGATATGCAAGCTTTTAAAAACTTTGGAAACAGTTCAGCAGCAGGATTTTTGAATGTCTTTTCAGGAGGAGCTCTTAAAAGAGCATCTATATTTTCTTTGGGTGTTATACCATACATTAATGCATCGATTATATTTCAATTAATAGGGGTTGTTGTTCCTAAAATTGATGAGATGCAAAAAGAAGGTGGGAAAGAGAAAGAAAAAATAACACAATGGACAAGATATTTAACAATAGTAATAGCTATTCTTCAATCAATTGGAATCGTTGTTTTATTAGAAAATCAAGGACTAGTTGTTGAACCAGGTATGATGTTCACTATTCAAACAATAACACTTATAACTGGAGGTACTGCATTTTTAATGTGGGTTGCCGAAAGAATATCTATAAGAGGAATTGGGAATGGAACGTCAATGTTAATATTCTTAAATATAGTTTCAAATCTGCCAGAAATCATATTTCAAATGGCTAAAAATTTAACAGGTGGATTAGGAACAGTACTATTTATAGTCTCATTAATATTGTTTATAGGACTAATTGCGTTAATGGTATTAATACAATTAGCTGAAAGAAGAATACCAATTCAATATGTTGGAAAAGGAAGAGCAGCTGGAGGAACAAGTACAGTTGGTCAAAGAACTTTTTTACCATTAAAAATTAATATGTCAGGGGTTATGCCAATAATCTTTGCATCAGTTTTGATGTCAGCACCTGCATTTTTAGTAGGGCTTATGAAATCATCAGCACTGAAAAATATTTTAACAAAAGGATTCTCACAAACGGGATGGATGTACTTATTATTATTTGCAGTTTTAGTAATCATTTTTTCATTTTTCTACACTTCAATAGTGTTTGACCCTGAAAAAGTGTCTGAAAATTTAAAACAAAGTGGAGCTACAATACCACAAATAAGACCGGGAGCTGATACAGCGGATTATTTAGAAGGTGTAGCAACTAGAATAACATTTGGAAGTGCATTATTCTTAGCAATATTAGGAGTTTTTCCTAATATTTGGTTTGGTTATGTATTAAATATGCAAGTTCTACTTGGTGGAACAAGTTTATTAATATTAGTAGGGGTTGCTGTAGATTTACTACAACAAATAGATTCACAATCAGCGGTGAAGAGTTATAAAGGGTTTATATCTAAATAAGGTATAAACCTTCCCTTTTTTATTTTATCATATAGAAGAGTTATTTGATTTTTTAAAATACTACAAGCTAGTAGCTGTTGTTTTTAGAGATCAAATAACCAAAATAAATTTAGTGAAATTCAAAGGAGAGATTATGAATATAGTATTGTTCGGTGCACCTGGTGCAGGAAAAGGAACACAAGCGAAGGAATTAATTGATAAATATGTGATTCCACAAATATCAACTGGAGATTTATTTAGAGCAGCAATAGGAAACCAGACAGAATTAGGGATGGAAGCAAAGAAATTTATTGATAATGGACAATTAGTGCCAGATAGTTTAACAATGAGTATTGTTGAAGAAAGATTTAAGGAATCTGACTGTGAAAAAGGATTTATTTTAGATGGATTTCCAAGAACAGTTTTTCAAGCAGAAGAACTTGATAAAATGCTAAAAAACTTAGGAAAATCAATTGATAAAGTAGTGGCTCTTGATGTAAGAGATTCTGAAATAGTAGAGAGAATAACAGGAAGAAGAATATCTAAAGCTACAGGACGAATCTATCACATAAAATATAATCCACCAGTAGATGAAAAATTGGAAGATTTATATCAAAGAGAAGATGACACAGAAGAAATAGTTGTAAAAAGACTGACAGCATACAAAAACCAAACAGCACCAGTATTAGATTACTATAAAACTCAAGGTAAAGTTATCTCTGTTGATGGAGAACAAGAAGTGTCTAAAATAACAGCAGATATTATGGAAATCTTAGGGTAATTTTATAAAAACAAATACATTTTAACAAAAAGAAAAGTGGGAGCAATAATGATAATATATAAAACATTAGACGAGATAAAGAAGATTAATAAAGCAAATGAAATAATAATAAAACTATATAGTGAAGTATTGCCTAAATACGTTAAGGCAGGGATTTCTACATATGAGTTGGATCAAATAACAGAAGATTTTATTAGATCAAATGGAGCTATACCTGGAACAAAAGGATATGAAATAGGAAAACCATATCCAGCATATCCAGCGAGTTTATGTACTTCTGTAAATAATAGAGCTGTACACGGAATACCTACAAAAACAGAAATTCTTAAAAATGGTGACATAATCAGTCTTGATACAGTTGCAGTTCTTGATGGGTTTTATGGTGATGCAGCTATCACGGTACCGGTTGGCGAAATAGATGAAAATGCAAAAAAATTATTAGAAGTGACTGAAAAAGCAAGAGAAATCGGAATCGCACAAGCCGTTGTTGGAAATAGAATAGGGGATATATCTGCTGCTATACAAGGGTATGTTGAAAGTTTCGGATTCTCTTTAGTTCGAGATTTTGCAGGACACGGTGTAGGAAAAAGTATGCACGAAGACCCTATGGTTCCTAATTATGGAAAAGCTGGAACAGGTGTAAAAATAGAAGATGGAATGGTAATTGCTATTGAACCAATGGTTAATGAGGGGGCGTATCAAGTTAGAATACTCCCAGATATGTGGACTGTTATTACAAAAGATGGAAAAAGATCAGCACATTCAGAATATAGCGTTGCAATAGTTAATGGTAAACCAATTAAGTTAGGAACAGGGGAATTGGGTAAATTGTAAAATATATTTACCAAAACATGGATAAGAATTAGGAATAA
>ERZ650306.2169-NODE-2169-length-10275-cov-28.774266_pt1 | contig 10275 bp, 8 predicted proteins | sample MGYA00376242_ERZ650306 | MGnify/ENA primary metagenome ERZ650306 (study PRJEB26733, sample SAMN07839244) | wastewater metagenome | biome: urban; feature: wastewater treatment plant; material: waste water | place: USA: North Carolina | collected 2016-03-31 ...
CGAACGGTGAATGATCCACCTATCGAGGTGTCCGTGGAAATTAGACCACTACACCAGGGGGCATTCACCCGTTCGGGTGATTCCATTATCCTGCGGGCCTGCTAGCCTGAATGCACCCCAACCCCACGGGAGCACATCATGAACACCTTTCTCGACCTGTTGATTGGTCTCGCCCTCCTTTATCTCCTGACGGCAGTCGTCAGCTCGTTCATCGTCGAAGGCTTTGCCAGCTTCTTCAACTTGCGGGGCAGACGTCTCACCCGTCTGATAGCCCAACTCATCACCGGCGAACCGACCAATTCGCCGTCCGGCTGGACGCAAGACTTCTATAAACATCCCCTTATCCAGGCCCTCCACACCCCCACCGCCTTCGGCGGTAAAAGCGGCCCGCCGAGCTACATCCCCGGCCCCCGCTACGTCTCGGCGCTCATCGACCTGCTTCGCAAGAGCGCCGACCAGCCTGCCGGCGAGGCCCTCGATCTGGCAAGACTGAAGGCGCTGCTCACCAACGCATCGACCGCGCTGCCCCCGGCGCTGCGCTCGACGCTGGAATCCGCCCTCGCCAATGGCGCCAAGTCGCTGGAGGACATCCGCACCGAGCTCGAAGCCAGCTTCGACGCCACGATGGAGCGGGCTGCCGGCTGGTACAAGCGCTTCGCCCAGTTCTGGCTGACCATCGTTGCGCTGGTATTGGCGGTTGCCTTCAACCTCGACAGCTACTACGTCGCCGAACGCCTGCTGAACGATCCCGAACTGCGAACCCTCTCCACCCAGACCGCCAGCCAGATCGCCCCACCGGACGGCTCACGCAACCTCAGCGATCTTGAAACCAGCCTACGTGCCAGGATCGCCCTGCCGGCACCGGCGCAGCTGCGACTGCTGGAGCTCACCGGCGTCGACAAGCCAAACCTGCCGGCCCTGCGCGATGCGGCCGCCAGTCTGTACGCCGCCAACTTCTTCAACCCGGTGGATGCGGCGGCCCATCGGGTGTTTCTCGATGCCACCACACCCGAGGCCCGCAAACAGACCTACCCACTTCTCGACGGCGCGTTACAGCAGACACCATCCTCTACCGACTGCGCGGCACTCAAGAACCGCTCAGACGCTGGCAAGCCACTGGCTGACTGGCAACGCACCATCCGCTGTCTGCTTGTCACCGACGCCAAGGCACTGGACGACGCAATCGATACTCTCCGGCGGTCCGGTGTGCAATGCACCGACAGCGCAACAGTCATCAACCCGATCCTGTGCAAGGCCCTGCTCCCGGTCGTCAGGGCAGACAGCACGGTGGGCGACGCGGCGATCAAATCCCTCAACGGCACCCTGAAAAACCTGCAGAGCAGCCAGACCCAGCTCGACTCGCAGTTCGACAGTCTCCGGCTGCGCCTGCCGAAAATGGGCTTCATCGGCGACAGGTGGGAGGTGATCACGGGCGGCAACTGGAAGAACCTCCTGTCAGCCATTCCCGGCTGGCTGACCACCGCCCTGCTGGCAGGTTTCGGCGCGCCTTTCTGGTTCGAGCTGCTCGGCAAGCTGGTCAACCTGCGTGGCACCGGACTCAAACCCGAGGAGACGGCCGCGAAGGACGGCAAACCGGCATCCGGCAGCACCACTTAAGACTCTCTTAAGCCAGATGGGGGATGATGCGGGGTGTATCCAGCCCCCATCATCCCCATGCCGTCCATCGCCCTTCGCCCGCTGCTTGCTGCCGTTGCCCTTGCCGGCCCTGCCTTTTCCGCCATCGCCCTTGACCCGGCCTTCATCGCCATCACACCTTCCCAGGGGCAGGCGCTGGGGGTGGCGACCCAGCGGGTGGTGAGCGGCAGCAGCGCTGCGGCGGCGGGGCTGCCGGCAACGGTGAGCATTCCCAACAACCAGGTGCGGGTGATCGCCGCGCCGCTGGCCGGCGTGGTCGAGAGCCTCGAAACCGCGCCGGGGATGAGCGTGAAGAAGGGCCAGCTGCTGGTGCGGATCTCCAGCCCCCAGGCCCTCGAACTCCAGCGCGACCGCCTCCAGGCCGACGCCCAGGCCACCTTCTCACGCCAGACGCTCGCCCGGGACGAGCAGCTCTACCGTGAAGGGCTGATCGCCGAATCGCGCCTCCAGGCGAGCCGCTCCAATGCCGCCCAGAGCGCCGCCCAGGCCGCCGAGCGCCGCCAGGAGCTGGCCCTTGCCCAGCACAGCGGCGGGCAGACCCTGTCCCTCGTCGCACCCATCGCCGGCAGCGTGCTGGAGCAGCACGTGAGCGTCGGCCAGCGGGTCGAGCAATCCGCACCGCTTTACCGCATCGCGCGGCTCGATCCCCTGTCGGTGGAGATCCAGGCCCCGCTGGCGGTGGCCAGCCAGGTGAAGGTGGGCACGCCGCTGCGGATTCCGTCCACCGGCGCCCGGGGCGAGCTGATCGCCATCGGCCGCGCCGTCGACTCCGCCACCCAGAGCGTGCTGCTGCGCGGCCTCGTCACCCACGGCGCCGACAGCCTGCGCCCGGGCCAGGCCACCGCCGTCGATCTCGATCTGGGCAACAAGGGCGCCACCGGCAACGCCACGCTGCAGGTGCCGGCCAGCGCGGTGCTCCGCCACGACAACAAGCAGTGGGTCTTCGTGGCCGCCCGCGACGCGGCGACCACCGGCTACCGGGCGATCCCGGTCAGCGTGACCGGCCGCCTCGGCGACACCAGCCTTGTCACCGGCCTGCCGCCAGATGCGACCGTGGTCACCAGCGGCGTCGCCGCCCTCAAGGCCACCTGGCTCGGCATCGGCAAGGAATGAGGGCCACGCCCACCGCCGCCGCGCCGCCCCGCACCACGCCCAACCCCTAGCGAGTCACCCCGAGCCCCGACCCCATGCTCTCCCGCCTCATCGAGTTCTCCCTGACCCAGCGCCTGCTGGTGCTGGTCGCCACGCTGCTCCTCATCGGGGCCGGCGTGGTGGCCTGGAACGGCCTGCCCATCGACGCCTTCCCGGATGTCTCCACCACCCAGGTCAAGCTCATCATCAAGGCCCCGGGGATGACGCCCGAAGAGGTCGAGTCGCGCATCACCGTGCCCATCGAGCAGGAGATGCTGGGCATTCCCCACCAGCGCATCCTGCGCTCCACCTCCAAGTACGCGCTGGCCGACGTGACCCTCGATTTCGACGACGGCACCGACATCTACTGGGCCCGGCAGCAGGTCGGCGAGCGCCTCGCCAACGTGATGGGCAACCTGCCCCCCGGCGCCACCGGCGGCCTCGCGCCGATCACCACGCCGCTGGGCGAGATGTTCATGTTCACCATCGAGGGCCCGATCTCGCTGGAAGACAAGCGCACCCTCCTCGACTGGACGATCCGCCCGGCGCTGCGCACCGTGCCCGGCGTGGCCGACGTGAACAGCCTGGGCGGCGAGGTGCGCAGCTTCGAGGTGACGCCCGATCCGGCAGCCCTGGCCGCCCGCGGCCTCAACCTCGGGCAGCTCGCCGCCGCCCTCGAAGCCAACAACCGCAACGATGGCGCCGGGCGCCTCTCGGAAGGCGAGGAGACCCTGCTGGTGCGCGCCGAGGGCGCCATCCGCAACCTCGACGACGTGCGCGCCATCGTGCTGCGGGGCGAGGGCGGCGTGGTCCGCGTGGGCGACGTGGCTGCCGTGCGCATCGGCGCCCTCACCCGCTACGGCGCGGTCACCCGCAGCGGCGAGGGCGAGGCGGTGGAAGGCCTGGTCCTCGGCCTGCGCGGCGCCAACGCCGGCAAGGTGATCGAATCGGTGAAGGCGCGCCTCACCGAGATCGCCCCGCAATTGCCGCCGGGCGTCAGCGTCGTCCCCTTCTACGACCGCAGCGAGCTGGTCGGCCGCGCGGTGCATACCGTCTCCAAGGCGCTGGTCGAGGCCATCGTGCTGGTGCTGGTGCTGCTGCTGGCCTTCCTGGGCAACCTGCGCGCGGCGCTGGTGGTGGCGCTGATGCTGCCCCTGGCGGCGCTGGCCACCTTCATCGCCATGCGCGCGGTGGGACTGTCGGCCAACCTGATGAGCCTGGGCGGTCTCGCCATCGCCATCGGCATGCTGGTGGATGCGGCGGTGGTGGTGGTCGAGAACGTCGAGACCCAGCTCTCCGAAGGCGGCGCCACCAGCCGGCTGCCGCTCCTCCATCTGGTCTTCCGGGCGACCCGCGAAGTGGCCGCGCCGGTGGCCTCGGGCATCCTCATCATCGTCATCGTGTTCCTGCCGCTGCTCACCCTCGAAGGGCTGGAAGGCAAGCTGTTCAGCCCGGTGGCGCTGACCATCGTGTTCGCCCTGTCGGCCTCGCTGGTGCTGTCGCTCACCGTGGTGCCGGTGCTGGCGTCTTTCCTGCTCAAGCGTGGCGACGCCCACGAGCCCTGGCTGATCCGCAAGCTCCAGGCCGGCTACGCGCCGCTCCTCGACTTCGCCCTCACCCGCGGCCGGCTGATGGTGGGGATCGCCGGCGGGTCGCTGGTGGCCGCCGGGTTTGCCTACCTGGCCCTGGGCAAGACCTTCATGCCCACGATGGACGAAGGCGACATCATCATGCAGCTCGAAAAACTGCCCTCCATCAGCCTCGCCCAGACGATCGCCACCGACCTGCGCGTGCAGCAGGCAGTGATGCAGCAGGTGCCCGAGGTGAAGGCCATCGTCGCGCGCTCCGGCTCCGACGAGCTCGGCCTCGACCCGATGGGCCTCAACCAGACCGACACCTTCCTCGTCCTCAAGCCCCGCGACGAGTGGCGGGAGCCGGACAAAAACTGGCTGGCCGACCAGCTGCGGGCGGTGATGGAGAACTTCCCCGGCATCGCCCTCACCTTCACCCAGCCCATCGACATGCGCGTCTCCGAGATGCTCACCGGCGTGCGCGGCGATCTGGCGATCAAACTTTACGGGCCCGATCTGCCGACCCTCAACCACCTCGCCAGCCAGATCGAGGCGGTGGTGAAGGCCGTGCCCGGCGCCGAGGACACCATCACCATCCGCAACGAGGGCGTGCAATACCTCAAGGTGCAGGTGGATCGCCTCGCCGCCGGCCGCTTCGGGCTCAATGTCGAGGACGTCCAGAACAGCCTGCGCAGCCTGCTCGAAGGCCGCATCGCCGGCACGGTGATCGAATCCGGCCGCCGCGTGCCGCTGCTCATCCGCGGCCCCGGCAGCCTGCAGAGCGACCCGGACGCCTTCGCCGCGATCCGCATCACCACGCCCGACGGCCACAGCCTGCCGCTGGCCAGCGTCGCCCGCATCGAGCGCATCGACGGCCCGGTGAAGGTGGACCGCGAGAACGCCCAGCGCTACGCGGTGATCCAGTCCAACGTGCGCGACCGCGATCTGGTCGGCTTCGTCGATGAGGCCAAGGCCGCCGTCACCGCCAAGGTGCCGCTGCCTGCCGGCTACCGCCTTGCGTGGGGTGGCCAGTTCGAGAACCAGCAGCGCGCTGCCGCCCGCCTCGGCGTGGTGGTACCGGTGGCCCTCGGGCTGATCTTCGTGCTGCTGTTCTCCACCTTCGGCTCGGTGCGCCAGGCCCTGCTGGTGCTGGCGATGGTGCCCTTTGCGATGGTCGGCGGCATCTTCGCGCTGGCCATTTCGGGCGAATACCTCTCGGTGCCGGCCTCGGTGGGCTTCATTGCGCTCCTGGGCATCGCGGTGCTCAACGGGGTGGTGATGGTCACCTACTTCAACCAGCTCCACGCCCGGGGCATGCCCATCAGCCAGGTGGTGGTCGAAGGCGCCAGACGCCGCCTGCGCCCGGTGCTCATGACCGCCAGCATCGCCGCCCTGGGCCTGGTGCCGCTGCTCTTTGCCACCGGCCCCGGCTCGGAAGTCCAGCGCCCCCTCGCCATCGTGGTGATCGGCGGGCTGGTCAGCGCCACCGCCCTCACCCTGCTCCTGCTGCCGCTGCTGTACCGCCGCTTCGGCATCGCCCCTGCCGCCCCCACCGCCCAATGAGCCCAGACACGTCCCCCGTCGTCCTGACCCTCGTGATGCCTGCCGAGGTCGAGGATGCCCTGATCGACACCCTGCTCGAACACCCCGAGCTCGCCCCCGGCTTCACCACCGATGCCGTCGAGGGCCACGGCGAGCGCATCCGCTTCGTCGGCACCGCCGAGGAAGTGCGCGGCCGCGCCGCCTACTGCCGCGTCCAGCACGTCACCACGCGGGACGCCGCCGAGGCGCTGCTGGCCATCCTGCGCAAGCGCTTCGCCGGCAGCCGGGTGTATTTCTGGATCACCCCGGCCCTTTCCTTCGGGAGGCTCGAATGAAGCGCCGCCTGCTTGCCCTGACGCTGGCCGCCCTGCCCCTGTGGGCCCACGCCGCCAACCCCGCCGACGCCCCCGATCTGCCGCCCCGCGCCCAGGTGCTGGACGCCGTGCTCGGCAGCCCCCAGGTGCGCGCCGCCGGATCGCAGATTTCGGTGGAAGAAGCCCGCAGCCGGCGCCTCGAAGCCGGCAACCACGAATGGACCCTGCGCCTGATGGACCAGCAGCGCCGGGTGCGGCCCGCGCCGGCCGGCCGCTACAACGAATGGGAAGTGGGCGTCGAGCGCGCCGTCCGCCTGCCGGGCAAGCTGGATCTCGACCGCCAACTCGGTGCCGCCGGCATCGCCAGCGCCCGCATCGCCCGCGGTGACGCCCTCCACGAAACCAGCCGGATGCTGCTCGCCAACTGGTTCGACTGGCTGCGCGAAAACGCCGCCGCCGACCAGTGGCGCCGCCAGCGGGACATCCTCGCTCGCCAGGCCCAGGTGGTGCAGCGCCGGGTCGAGCTGGGCGACGCCCCGCGCCTCGAACGCCTGCAGGCCGACGCCGCACTCGCCCAGGCCGAAGCCCAGCTGGCCCAGGCCATCGGCCGCGCCCAGGTGGCCGCCGAATCCCTGCGCCGCCTCTACCCCGCCCTCACCCTGCCGCCCAGCGTGCCCGAAACCCCGCCGAGCGCGGTGGATGACGACGCCGCCGGCTGGATCGCCGCGATCCTCGAACACAACCACGAGCTGGGCGTGGCCCGCTCCGAGAGCGCCCGCGCCCGCATCGGCGCCAGCCGCACCGACGCCGAGCGCCGGCCCGACCCCGCCGTAGGCGTGCACATGGCCCGGGACAAGGGCAGCGAAGAGCAGGTCGTCGGCCTCAGCCTCCTCATTCCCCTCTCCGGCGCCGGCCGCCGGGCCGACGCCGACGCCGCCGTCGCCAACGCCGAAACCGCCTCGTGGCGCGAGGCCGGCGTGCTGCGCAAGGTCGAGGCCGAAGCCGCCGCCCTCCATCGCCGCGCCCGCGCCGCCTGGGCCGGCTGGCAGAGCCAGCAGGCCGCCGCCGACGCCCTGGGCAAGAGCGCCGACCTCACCGAACGGGCCTGGCAGCTGGGCGAAGGCAGCCTCACCGACACCCTCAACGCCCGCCGCCTGGCCCACGAAGCGCGCCTCGCCGCCCGGCTGGCCGGGCTCGACGCCAGCGAAGCCCGCTACCGCCTGCTCCTCGACGCCCACCGGCTATGGCCGCTGGACATGGACGCCCACGACGACGACCACGATCACCCCTGACAACCCGCCCCCGGCGAGTGCAGCCCGATCCGGTTGCCTTCGCTGTCGGCAAACATCGCGATGAAGCCGATCTCCGGACTGATCTCGGTCTTCGGCATCAGCACCGTGGCGCCGGCCTCCACCGCCCGCGCCAACGGCACGGCGAGGTCGTCGCCGCCATCCAGATAGATCACCACCCCGTGGTCGCCGGGTTTGCCGTCGGGGCAGGCCAGCAGCGCGCCGCCAGTGGCCGGGTCGGTGTACGGAAGGACCGCCATGCGCATCCCGCACATTTCCTCCACCTTGAGGGTGATGGCAAAGGTGGCTTCGTAAAAGCGGCAGGCCCGGTCCAGGTCGGTGACGGGGATTTCAAACCAGTTGATGAGTCGTTTCATGGTGCGCTCCTGAATGCGGGTTGATTGGAGCCGCCATTCTGGCTGCCCCCTCCTGACACCCTGCCGTCAGGAGCCTGCCCGCATCCCCCGGCCTGCCGCGCTATCCTGACAGCCTTGTGTCAGGAGCCCCCCATGCGCCGTGCCGACCGCCTGTTCCAGATCGTCCTGCTCCTCGACCGGGGCCGGGCCGTCACCGCCCGCGAGCTGGCCGAAGCCCTGCAGGTTTCCGAGCGCACCATCTACCGGGACGTGGCCGACCTCTCCCGCTCCGGCGTGCCCATCAGCGGCGAGGCTGGCGTGGGCTACCTGATGCGCCCCGGCTACCGCCTGCCGCCGCTGATGTTCGACGCCGACGAGCTCGCCGCCCTCGCCCTGGGCAGCCGGATGGTGCAACGCTGGGCCGACCCGGCCCTCGGCCGCGCCGCCGAGCGCGCCCTGCTGCGCATCGAATCGGTGCTGCCCAAGGCCCTGCGCCACGACCCCGCCCGCGATGCCCTGCTGGTGCCCGGCTTCCGTGTCCCCGAGGCCATGCGTGCGCCGATGACCGAGCTGCGCGAAGCCATCGCCGCCCACCGCAAGCTGCGCATCGCCTACACCCGGGCCGACGGCGCCGCCAGCGAGCGGATCATCCACCCGGTCGGGCTGGTCTTCTGGGGCGAGACCTGGACCCTCGGCGCCTGGTGCGAGCTGCGCGGCGATTTCCGCAGCTTTCGCCTCGACCGCATCGCCAGCGTGGCCGCCCTCGATGCGCATTTCGACGGCGACGGCCTGCTCGGGCGCTACCTGCAAGCTGCCCAGCAGCAGGACGACTGCGACGGCGCCACGTACTGACACCATCCGAAGCTACCCAAATGGCGTAAGTCGTGCCAGAATCCGTTCCCGATTTCATTCGAATCAGCCCGACGTCCGATGAGCACCTCCGACGCCAATCACTGCCTCGACTGCGGCGCCTGCTGCGCCTTCTTTCGTGTTTCCTTCTACTGGGCCGAAGCCGAGGCCCGGGGCATTCCTGCCGACCTGACGGAGCCGATCAACCCCCGCTTCAGCTGCATGGCCGGCACCAACCAGCGGGCGCCCCGCTGCGACGCCCTGGCCGGCGAGGTCGGCCAGCGGGTCGGCTGCACGATCTACGAACATCGCCCCGCGCCCTGCCGTGAAGTGCAGCCCGGCGACGACCAGTGCAACAAGGCCCGGGCAGGCTACGGCCTGCCGGCGATCGAGGCCTGGTGCTGGCAATCGCCCATCCCGGCCGGCCTCACCGATCCGCTGCCCCACGGCGCCGACATCCACCCCCCGCCCCCACCGGCCGACTGACACGCCTTCGCGCAAGGCACAAAAAAGCCCCCCGCCCGCCGGCTTGAACCGGCGATGCGGGGGGCTTTCTGACGTCGGCGGTCAGCCGGCGTCGACAGTCCGGGCGATCAGCGCCTTGATGGCGTCGGCGTCCACATCCATTACCTCGACGCGCTGGGGCAGCGCCTCGATGTTCTCGAGGCCGGCCGGGCGGGCAGGCTTGCGACCGAGGGCTTCGACGATGGTCTCTTCAAACTTGGCAGGCTGGGCGGTTTCCAGCACCAGCGTGGGCACGGCCGTGTCGCGCAGCTCAAGCGCCACCTTGAGGCCGTCGGCGGTGTGGGTGTCGATCACGGTGGCGTACTTGTCGTCGGCCAGGCGGATCGTCGCCAGACGGTCGGCGTGGTTGCTGCTGCCGGACACGAAGCCGTAGTCACCGATCTTGGCAAACTCCGGCGAGGCGGACAGATCGAAGGCGCCGCCGGCATCGACCTTGCTCCACAGTTCACGCACCTTGTTGCCATCGCGGATCACCTTGTTATCGGTCTCCAGCTTGACGCCGTCTTTTGCCGCCATCTCTACGGTGGGTGCGAAGAAAGGATCCTTGCGATCCCACAGCTTGCGGGTCTTGATCTGATCCCGGCGGGCCAGGATGCAGTCGTGGGGCTCGGCGAAAGTGGGACCATCATGCACCAGCTTCATCTCCTCACCGGAGATGTCGATCAGCTGATCGTTTTCCGGGTGGAGCGGGCCGGTAGGCAGAAAACGGTCCTTGGAGAACTTGCACAGCGCCACCAACCATTTGCCATCGGCTTCGCTGGTTTCCGTCAGGGACGCATGCAAGTGGCCGGGTTGATACTGCACATCGAGTTTCTGTCTGATGTAGTCGACCTTCTCGCCCTGATAGGCACGCACCGCGTCGGCCATGTTCCACTTCACCACCTGGCTGTCGATGAACAGCGTGGTATAGGCATTGCCGCGGCCATCGAAGGTAGTGTGCAACGGACCCAGACCCAGCTCAGGCTCGGCCGCGATCACCTCGCGCGGGTCCTTGAGCTTGCCCGCGAACAGATCGTCGAGCTTGGCGATCTCGATCATGCTC
>ERZ650306.2174-NODE-2174-length-10244-cov-10.396408_pt1 | contig 10244 bp, 8 predicted proteins | sample MGYA00376242_ERZ650306 | MGnify/ENA primary metagenome ERZ650306 (study PRJEB26733, sample SAMN07839244) | wastewater metagenome | biome: urban; feature: wastewater treatment plant; material: waste water | place: USA: North Carolina | collected 2016-03-31 ...
CATGAGCATAGATAGGCTATGTGATTGGGGTGAGTGAACGCCGTCAACGATGCTGTAACTTCAAGTACGCAGGGTATAAAACAGATTAGTCGAGCGCAAAACCTATTGCCAGCAGTAAATTAAACAACAAACTACTCATCGCAGTACGCTTCAGCTGTTGATCCAATACATCAGGATCATGGCTCTGCTGCACCACACGGGCGATCAGCATCAACGGCACCCAGGCCGGTAAAAACAACCACGGCCATGCGGTATGGGCGCGCAATAAAATGAACAGGATCGTCATCACACCCGCGCCCAACACCAATAGCCAGTGATAACGACGCGACCAGATCGTGCCCAGCCGTGAGGCGAAAGTGCGTTTGCCACTGGCCAGATCGGTATCCATATCGCGGATGTTGTTGATATTCAGCACGCCCGTTGCCAGAAAACCACAACTGGCCGCCGGTAAAATCAGTAACGGATCGAACTGTTGGGTAAATAGATAGTAGGTTCCCAACACACCCAACAAACCAAAAAACAGGAATACCGACAAATCGCCCAAACCACGATAACCATAAGGGCGACGCCCCACGGTATAGGTCACTGCCGCAATCAGCGCCAAGCTACCGAACCCGATAAAGGTCAATATCGCCAGCCAGTCACCGGAAAACGCTGTCCACAACAAGCTCAAGCCACTGATGATCGTCAGCCCCGCCACCAGCACCATGGCACGCTGCATCTGTTCGCGAGTGATTAGGCCGCTGACGACGGTGCGTTGTGGCCCCACGCGATCGTCATTGTCAGCACCCGATACGGCATCACCGTAATCGTTCGCCAGATTCGATAAAATCTGCAAACCGATCGCAGTCGACAAACACAAGACAAAGACATTGGCGTGGAACAGATCCGCACCAGCGGCCAAACCACTCCCCAACAACACCGCAGCACAGGCCAATGGCAATGTACGCAAACGAGCTGCTTGCAACCAAACTTTCCAACGTGGTTTATTCATCAGGCCACTTTTTCCTTACGTTACACAGCAACTATTTATCACAACTGACACAGGTGGGTTTACCCATGATGCGCCCAGCCCTATACTGGTGCGATTCCGCGGGCGGAAGCCTTTCCTGTAAAGGGCGTACTATACCGGATGCCAACGCCTTTTGGCAGTTTACCGCCCCCTTCGCGACAGACGGCATTCCGATTTATGCGATTATTCCAATGCTGGCTCAAACTCATTTACTGGAACAACTGGACGCCCTCTCTGCCGCCGAGCAACAAGGTTTTGTTCGCCTGCGCGCGGCGATGGATGTCACTTCTCTGATCGGCTGGTTAAAAGAACAGCCGCTGTTTCCGCGCATCTACTGGCATGCGCGTGAGCGTGACCGCGAATTTGCTGTGTTAGGCGCAATTCGGGAACTGACTGATCCGGCGCAACTGGCTAGCCTCACCGGACAACTGCGCCCACATGCCGGCAGCTACCCACGTTATTACGGCGGGCTGGCCTTTGACTACCAACAGCCGGTAACTGATGAATGGCAGGAGTTTGGTCAGTGCCGTTTTGTCTTACCACGTATTGAGCTGATCCGTCAGGGCAACCAAACTGAGCTGGTGTGTAATCTCTGGTTTGACGGTAATAACCAAGCCAGTGAGCTGGCTACTGCACGCAAAGCGTTGCAACAACTACAGCCAGAAACTACGCTGACGCACTATTTACCAGCTCATAGTGAACGCATTAATACTCCCGATAAACCACGCTGGTTACAGTGGCTGTCGCAGGTATTAGAACCTGAAGCGCTAAAAGTGATACCCAAAGTCGTGCTATCACGCCGCACCACGTTGCAATTCAGCGAAGAACTCAACCCGTGGGATTTGCTGGCTACCTGGCAAAGTGCCACACCGGCCTGTTTTCATATTGGCTATCAATTCTCACCGGAGAGCTGTTTTATCGCCAGCTCTCCAGAACGCCTCTACCGCCGTCATGATCGTCAGTTGTTCAGTGAAGCGCTGGCTGGCAGCACACCACGTACCGGTGATGCTGAGCAAGATGCAGAACTGGCGTCATTGTTATTGCAGGACGGTAAAAACCGGCTGGAAAATCGCTTTGTGCACACCGACATTCTGACCCGCTTAGACGGGCTGGCCGATACCGCTGTAGTGTCGGAAGCGCAGATCCTACCGCTAAAACATATCCAGCATATCAAGCGGGAAATCGAAGCCACGTTGTTGCCGGAAACCGCCGATTGGCAACTATTGCAAAAAATACATCCGACGCCGGCGGTCGGTGGTTCGCCACGTCGCAAGGCATTAAGCCAGATCCGTGCGCTGGAACTACATCAGCGCGGCTGGTATGCCGGTGCGTGTGGTTTTATCAGCGAAGATGTGTCGGAATTTACCGTCGCCATCCGCAGTGGCTTGTGGCATCAAAATCAGCTGCATCTCTATACCGGTGCCGGCATTTTGACCGGTTCTGATGCAGAAGCCGAATGGCAGGAACTCGACACCAAACTCAACAGCATGTTGGGTGTCTGGCATGACTGAGCAGTGGCAAGCGTTAGGTAGCCTGCATGCTCTGTGGAGTTCGTTGATCATTGAAGAGCTGGTACGACTCGGTGTGCGTGATATCTGTATTGCACCGGGTTCACGCTCCACACCACTGACATTAGCCGCAGTAGCAAACTCGGCAATCACCACACATTTGCATTTCGACGAACGTGGTTTGGGTTTTCTGGCCCTTGGGTTAGCGCAAGGCAGCCAGCGCCCGGTCGCGGTGATCGTGACATCGGGCAGTGCTGTGGCCAACTTGCTACCCGCTGTGGTGGAAGCTCGCCAATCGGGCATTCCGCTTTGGTTGCTGACTGCCGATCGCCCCGCCGAATTGATCGGTAATGGTGCCAATCAAGCTATCGAGCAAAGCGCTATTTTTTCCAGCTATCCGGTTTATCAGCAATTATTGCCCACCCCGAGCGATGAGATTGCGCCATCGTGGCTGTTAGCCTCGGTCGATCAGGCAGCCTTTCAGCAACAACAAACGCCGGGCCCTGTGCATTTGAATTTTTCCTTCCGCGAACCACTTTATCCGGTAGACGGACAACAGCTGCCAGCCCATGCGCTACGAGGGTTAAGCCGTTGGTTCGACAGTCATGAACCCTGGACGCGTTACACGCCGGCACAAACAGCCTGCTCACGCGATCCGGCATGGGAAACAGTGCGCCATAGCAAAGGGCTGATTGTCGTCGGCCGGCTGACTCGAGAAGAAGACGCCAAAGCTATTTTACAACTCGCCGAGCAAACCGGTTGGCCGCTGCTGGCGGACATTCAGTCACAACTACGCTTTCATCCACACGCCATCAATTATGCCGATCTGGCGCTGCACCACCCTGACTTTCGCGCCGAATTAGCCCAAGCAGAAACACTGCTGTTATTCGGTGGCCGTTTGATTTCCAAACGTCTGCAACAGTTTTTAACCGAACAGGAATGGCAGCACTGTTGGCAAATCGATAGCAGTGCGGAACGACTGGACAATGGCCTCCCCGTACAACAGCGGTTTGTCAGCACGATCAGTGACTGGTGTCAGGCTCATCAGTTCGAAACATCCAATTCGGCATGGCATCAACTCAGCACATGGGATAAAAAGCTCACGGCACTCATCGAGCAACAACTGCCGGCATGGGGGGAAATAACCCTCTGTCATCAGTTGAATGCCCAGATCAAAGGCCAGCTATTTATTGGCAACAGCATGCCGATCCGACTTTTAGATATTCTTGGTACAACAGGTGCTCGACCTGCGCATATTTACACCAATCGCGGCGCTTCCGGTATTGATGGTTTAATTGCCACTGCCGCCGGTGTTGCTAAAGCCGCACCGACGCAACCAACCACCGTGCTGCTGGGCGATACGTCTGCGCTGTTTGATCTCAACAGTCTGGCGTTATTGCGCAGCCTGAATAATCCGTTTGTGCTGATCATCATCAATAATGATGGTGGTAATATTTTTCACATGCTGCCCGTGCCGGAGCACAACCAGATCCGTGAACATTTTTACCAACTGCCTCACGGGCTCAACTTCCAAGCCAGTGCCGAACAGTTTCAGCTCGCTTATGCTGCAGCAACGGATGCAACCAGTTTCCAGCACGATTATCAGCAAGCACTGACACGACAAAGCACAACCATTTTGGAATGTAAGGTCGCGGTAGGCGAAGCCGCCAACTGGCTAAAAGGATTAGCTCAACATGTGCGAGATTTATCGGTGTGAGTAAACCAACGCTGGTCTTACTGCATGGTTTTTTAGGTTCTGCCAATGATTGGTCGGCGCTTATCGAGCAGTTACCCGATTGCGATTGCATTGCTTTCGATCTGCCGGGGCACGGTGACGCACGCGAACAACGTTTAAGCCGGATGGCTGATTTCCCCCTCTGGCTTAATCAGCAATTACAGCAACAAAATATATCCAATTATCATCTGCTCGGTTATTCACTCGGCGGGCGTCTGGCATTGCAGTTTGCCGCCACACAACCAACTGGTTTACAAAGTTTACTGCTGGAAAATGCACACCCCGGTTTAAGCTCGGTAGCGGAACGAAAAATACGAGCCAGTGCTGATGCCCGCTGGGCGCGACGCTTTTATCGCGAGCCAATTATTGACGTGTTAGCCGACTGGTATCAACAACCCGTCTTTGCCGATTTAAACCCGATAGGACGTACCTCACTCATTGCCGAACGCAGTCAAAACAATGCAGACCAACTGGCGCACATGCTGTGTTGTTGCTCGCTGGCGAAACAAGCCGATCTGCAAACTTGGTTGCAAGATACGTCACTACCAGTGCTGTATCTGTGTGGTGAACAAGATCTGAAATTCCAAGCGATTAGTGCGCAACTGGCGACCCACTGCACGTCGGTAACACAGAAAATACTGGCCGGTGGACACAATTTGCACCGCGCCAACCCAGAATCCATGGCAACTGCGATCCGGCAGTGGCTAACTAATTTCTACTGTTAATTATGAGAGACAACTATGCAAGATCACGATAACGATGCCCGCTGGTATGCCCCGATTGAATGGCAAGATTGCAGCGCCGATTACCAAGACATCCGCTATCACAAATCTGCCGATGGCATTGCTAAGATCACCATTAACCGTCCACAGGTACGTAATGCTTTCCGTCCACTCACTGTGATGGAAATGATGAAAGCGCTGCAAGATGCCCGCTTCGATGCCCAGATCGGCACCATCATTCTGACCGGTGAAGGCGAGCTGGCGTTCTGTTCCGGTGGTGATCAAAAAGTACGCGGCGATTACGGTGGATACAAAGATGACGAAGGCACGCATCATCTGAACGTGCTCGACTTCCAGCGCCAGATCCGCACCTGTCCAAAACCGATTGTGGCGATGGTCGCTGGTTATGCCATTGGTGGCGGTCACGTGTTACATATGTTGTGCGATCTCACCATTGCCGCGGAAAATGCCCGTTTCGGCCAGACCGGCCCAAAAGTCGGCTCGTTCGATGGTGGTTGGGGCGCGTCATACATGGCACGCTTAGTAGGCCAGAAAAAAGCCCGCGAAATCTGGTTCTTGTGCCGTCAATATGACGCCAAAGAAGCCTTAGAGATGGGGCTGGTGAATACTGTGGTGCCATTAGCCGAACTTGAACGTGAAACCGTGCGCTGGTGTCGTGAAATATTGCAACACAGCCCGATGGCCTTGCGTTGCCTAAAAGCAGCACTGAATGCCGACTGTGATGGTCAGGCCGGTCTGCAAGAGCTGGCGGGTAACGCCACTATGCTGTTTTATATGACCGAAGAAGGTCAGGAAGGTCGTAACGCCTTTAACGAAAAACGTGAGCCGGATTTCAATAAATTCCCACGCAACCCGTAAAGCAGCTGTAACTCTCCGATGCAGATCTGATCTCTGCATCGGGATCTGTTATAACATGACAGACGACTGATTTTGCCGAGAATAAGGACAGCCAACTTATGGATATCACTCTGTATCGGTATCAACTGCCACTTACACATCCGCTGACGTTTCACAACCAAACCATCCAGCAACGCGAAGGCTTATTATTGCATTGGGGCAGTAGCTGGAGCGAGATAGCACCACTCCCGGGTTTTTCTCGTGAAACACTGGCAGAGGCTGAACAGGAAACCATTACATTTCTGACGGCATTTAAACAAGGCAAAACCATTCCGGTTACATATCCATCAGTACAATTTGGTCTAGATTGCGCCCGTCGTAGCTGGCCGGTATTAAAACATACACCACTGCCACCTTATCTGCTGTTACAAGGTACACCGGAAGATATTATCTGGAGCTGGAAAGAGTGGTTATATGACTACCCCAGCCGGGTAAAACTCAAAGTCGCACGTTATCCGATGCGCGATGAGCTGGCGATGATCCGTGAAATTATCCGGTTAGCACCAAAAACTAAGCTGATCCTTGATGCCAATCAGCAGTGGACGCGAGAAGAAGCCTGGACCTTCATGAGCCATCTCGATCCGTCCCGTATTGAATATATTGAAGATCCTTGCGCAACTTACGCAGATATCCGTGCAGTTGCGTCACATACCGGGGTTGCTGTGGCACTGGATGAGATCTTAAGCGCCGAAACTAACTGGGATTTTTTCCCGCAGTTGAAAGGTTTGGTATTAAAACCCACGCTCATTGGTTCATTGGATAAATGCCAAGAACTGGTCAAGAAAGCCAAAGCGAATGGAGTCAAAGTGGTGATATCTTCCAGCCACGAATCGCAACTCGGTAACCGTCTGCTGGCCTTGCTGGCAGCCGAATGGTCACCCGAGCAAGCACCCGGTCTGGATACGCTGCGTTATTTCAGTGGTTCCGTGCTGGATGATAAACAGCAAGTCGATACCAAACAGTTGCAGTTGGTATGGCAAAGTTAACTTGCCCCATCCGGCAACACGCACAACAGCACCCGACACTACCGGCATTATGGAATGCCGGTGTTAGTCTCAGCTATCAACAACTGGATGCCCAGCTCAATGCTCTGCAAGAACAGCTCCGACACGCCGGATTAAAGTCTGGCGATCATCTGTTTTTGTGCAGCACGAACAGTGTAGAACTGGTGATGTTGTTGTGGGCCTGCTGGCGAGAGCAGATCGTCTGCTGCCCAATAAACCCGGCGTTTCCCGAAACTCGACAGCAACAACTTCAGCAACAAGTGCATGCCTCATTGCGTTGGCCATCGGATGCATTGAAGCTAGATTTTACGGCACAAACGCCAGTCTCTACAGCATGTGAACTGAATGACAGTGCGCTCAGTAATTTAATTTTTACCTCTGGCAGCAGCGGCTCACCTAAAGTGGTGGCGCATCGTTTGCGGAATCATTTCGCCAATGCGCAAGGCAGCATCGTGCCCATCACCACCGATGATGGTTGGTTATTGTCACTGCCACTGTTCCATGTTGGTGGACTGGCGATTCTGTTCCGCTGTTTTCTGGCGGGTGCCTGCGTTGTGTTACCTGATCCCGCATTGCCACTCACAGCATTATTACAACAAGCACCGATCACGCATCTCTCGCTGGTGCCAACACAGCTGTACCGATTATTACAGCAACCGGATTTTCATTTTTCAGCCACGCAAGTTCGCCACTTGTTATTGGGTGGCGCACCTATCCCTGATAGCCTGATCACCCAATGTCGGGCGCAACAGCTGACACCGTGGGTCAGTTATGGTTTATCGGAAATGGCATCACAGGTTTGCACCGCACCCGCAGGGGCAGCCGGCGTAGTAGGTAAAGCATTGGCCAGACGGGAAGTAACAATTCAAGCCGATGAAATTTGTGTTCGAGGCGACACGCTGTTTGCCGGTTATTACCAAGCTGATGGCTCGCTGTTACTTCCATTAGATGATGAAGGTTGGTTTCATACCGGTGATGCTGGCTACTGGCTAAATGATGAGTTAGTGATTAATGGCCGCATTGATAACCAATTCATCAGCGGTGGGGAAAACATTCAGCCAGAGCAGATTGAACAACAACTGCTACAACATCCTGCTATCGCACAAGCAGTTGTCGTTCCCGCGCCAGACGAAGAGTGGGGCATGTGTTGTGTCGGTTTTATCGATTGGCAGCAAGCACCTGTTGCAATAGCGGGATTATCCGCGTGGTTACGTCAATTTCTGCCGGCCTTTATGTTGCCAAAACGCTATTTGCCTTGGCCAACGTTGTCAGCAGGGCAGCTGAAACTACCTCGCGCAGAATTTAAGCGACTCGCAGAAACGAAAAATCCCGCCACGCAAGCGTGAACGGGATAATTGTGGGGTTGGCCTGTAAGCCAGCAAGCCAACTCCAGCTAAGAAAAAGGCTTAACGGAAGTTGTTGAAATATAGAGACTGATTAAAAATCATACTCTGGCTTATTACCCAAAGTGTTGCACAGTTTGTTACACAGTGCCACCTACCACCCGCAAAATGAGCATCGTCTTTTTGAGACTTGTTCAGTTTCTATTACTGGAAAATATCAAAGATTGGTAGTAGCACTGTTAATCGGCTTACAGCTACTCAGATTTAGAAACACGCCTTTTATAGAAATATCAAATGAGTCTATATCTTCCTATCAAAACACCATGGTGTTATGAGAGAGGTATTTTGATAATTTATTTCTATCATAACTTGTTATTTTTAACATCTAGTGATAGCTTTATCATATTAGATTGGTTAATTAGGAGTTATGAGAAATGATTAGAGTCTATCTGAGAGCATCAACTCAAGATCAGAACGCTGAGAGAGCTAAAGAGTTGTTATCCCGTTTTGTTAGTTCTGATATGAACGGTGCGGATTGTGTTTATTACATTGAGAATGTATCAGGCACTAAGTTAGAACGTCCTGAATTGAATCGGTTGTTGAATGAGTCAGAAGCTAACGATATTTTGCTGGTGGAGTCTGTAGACCGTCTATCGCGTTTAACCCAAACAGATTGGGAAACCTTGAAAGCTAAAGTAAATGCAAAAGGTTTGCGTCTGGTAGTCCGTGATTTAGATACAACTCACAAGCAATTCGAGAGTGGCATTACTGGTGACATTATGCGTGTTATTAACAGTATGCTGATTGATCTAATGGCGACTATGGCAAGATTGGAAAACGATACAAGAAAGAGAAGAACGAAAGAAGGCTTAGACATAGCGAAAGCAATCAGAGCAAAGGAATTAGGAATAGAAGCCTCTGAGGTTAAGTTTGGAGGCCGTAAACAGAAGGATAGAGAGGAAATCATTAAGCTGTTAGGTAAAGGATTAACAGTTGAACAGATAGCAAAAGCAGCAGGTGTAGGCGTTGCAACTGTCTATCGAGTTAAAAAAGAACTAAAAGAAAAGTAAAGGGGGATTTCCCCCTTCACATCAGAAAAGATTCATTATGATTGGAACATAACATTTTTCTTTAAATTCAATAACTTGATTGATTTCTTTAGAGTTATTGTATTTTTTAATCATTTCTTGATTAACCTCATCAATTTCTTTTCTCATAGCAGCATGAATTTTATCTCTTGATAAGTGATAACGATTTGCGGCAGCTCTGATTTTGTAATCTGGTAGTTCTAATAATTCGGTTTTGCACTGGTCGTATTCATTATTAAAACAGGCTGAATCATCTGGTAAGACGGATGATAAAGTTTTGACTGAGAGATATAAGTTATCAATGTCATAACCACCTTTCAGTTCTACAGAATCGCCATTATTTTTTATGATTTGATCTACATAAAGATCGAGTTCAGATTTTGCAAACTCGCAATCACTCAGCATCGGGGAACCGACCATTTCACCATTGCCAGTGCAAAGAAGTTTAATTTCCTGTCCTTTAGATAAATCTGCAATTTGTTCCAGTTTGTTTTCATAATCTTTGAAGAATGCAGTCGGGTTCTGAAATTGATTTCCTGTATCTGTTGCAAAATGAACGGCTGGCTGGTCATTTAAAGAACTGTCAATAGATGCTATTGCACCAGTTACATAAAACTGTTTACCTTTAAACTTGAGATCACCTTTGACTTCGTTCTTATCGTATATTTCTTGAATGTATGATGCTGTATATAAATGAGTTTCATCTTTAGTTTCGTTAGTGCTACTCGAATTGCTTTGGTTTTTATTAAGCTGTTGGTAATCTTCAGTGATTAGTTTTATGAATTTTCTCTCATTATTTGAATTGTCATTAAAATCAGAGAATGATAGTTCGTTATCAATCAGCATAAAGCTTGTTTGAGGCAAAGAAAGCGTAATGAATACAATATTGTTTTCTTCTAACATGTTTAAAATGG
>ERZ650306.2180-NODE-2180-length-10229-cov-8.081384_pt1 | contig 10229 bp, 8 predicted proteins | sample MGYA00376242_ERZ650306 | MGnify/ENA primary metagenome ERZ650306 (study PRJEB26733, sample SAMN07839244) | wastewater metagenome | biome: urban; feature: wastewater treatment plant; material: waste water | place: USA: North Carolina | collected 2016-03-31 ...
TCACTATGGCAAAGCTATGATGATATTTGATGAGGTGCATGAGGATGCTGACCGAAAAATTGCTGAGGCAATTACAGGTTTTCTTTTCAAAACGAAGTTTGGGCGTTCTTTCCATCACATATTAGAAATGCCTTTGTTTGTCAGCTCTGCTGTAACTCCTGCAGTACAGTTCGCCGATATATTTGCTGGTATCGTGAGACATCGTCAAAAGGCGGGCAACTTGCCCGCCTTAAATCTTTAAATTATGCTTTGATTTTTCCAGAAAATATTTTACTTACTTTGTTTTTCATGAGTATGAATACAATTTTTACTTATTTCCGTATCTGCGAAAACTCTTATAAATAAAAGGCAGTAAGGCTATTGCCATCACTGTATACATTACCATTACAAGCGGAATTTGTCGAAATACACAATTCCCAATCTGATAAATAAGTGGGACTTTTACACTTGCCTGTACATTTGTCAAAATTGTTGGTATCAAATTGAAAAGCGTTGTATACCCAGAAAGTGCCCGTCCTATAAATGGCAATAAGCAATATAAAAAGAACGGAATGCAAACAGCGACACTAATTGTATGCATTTTAGCCGCTACTAACATAGACACTGAAGCCGCCAGCATACTGGCTATAAATCCACATACAACTGTCAACAAATAGTATTGTCCATATGACATAATGTAAATACTATACGCCTGATACATTTGATAAGGTGTATTCATACCACTGGTTCCCATAATTCCAAAACAAATCACACTAAGTAATATAATTCCCATACAATAAATCATAACTGTCGTAGCTATTCCTGCCAGTATTTTTGTTTTAACAGCTTTTGTACGTCCATACTTTGTAGAGAAAAATACTGCATCTGCTTTTGTCTGAAAATCATCTGCAAATATTCCAGCACAAATAAAACCAACTATGATTGCCAGAATAATAGAATACGTTTCTACATACATAATCATAGTATCCCACGAACTATAAGATTCGTATTCTACTGGTAATTTTATTTCATTATATTTCTTTTCCAAGTATTTTTTCTGAACAGAAGTCTTTCCATATTCTTCTGCCATCTTTTCCATATTTTTATGATAAGTGTCATAGAACTCTTGTATATTTTCTTCTGTAATTTGATTCAGAACACTTTCATCATATTCTGCATCCGGTGTTAATACCGATATTATAAAACCCCTAATATCATCTATCGGTTGTAATGTCGTTCCGTAAATCGCATTTTCTTCTTCTGAGGATTGTGTCATCGCATTTTTATTTTGTTCTATAACTTTTCCAAGTTCATCTTCTGTCAATGTACCTTTCCATGCTCGTCTGTTATCTGTAAGTTTTCTTGTTGCCATAATTCCAGTACTAGCATTTCCATTCTCATCCACATAGCGATTACTTGTAACTGCAAATCCGCTAAAAATGACAGCAAGTATCAATGCCAATCCGATTGCAAATACATTAATTTTCTTTGAAAAAATTCGTTTTAATTCTAATTTAAGCATCTTGTTTTTCCTCCGATTTTTCTCCAAAATAAAATAGAAATGCATCTTCCAGATTTTTTTCTACAGCCACAGCATCTTCTGTTGGCTTTTCTATTGAAATAATTCTAAGCTCTGCTCCGGTTTTTGTTGTTTTTATATTTCCAACCAAATATTCATTCATATATTTGTCTATCATACTTCTCGAAACATTACATTGCCATACCTTTTCTTTCATAGAAGATACTAAATCTTCCGCAGTACCTGCATAAAAAAGTTCTCCATCTTTCATTAACATAATGTTATTCGCAATGTACTCAATATCCGATACAATATGTGTAGACAAGAGCACCAAACGTTCTTCCGACAATTCACTAATTAAATTACGAAAACGTATTCTTTCATTCGGGTCTAATCCAGCGGTAGGTTCGTCCAGGACAAGAATTTGCGGATCGTTTAACATCGCCTGTGCTATTCCTACACGTCTAACCATTCCTCCAGACAAATTCTTCATTTTTCTTTTACTGAATTTTTCCATTCCTACTTGATTTAATAATTGCTTCACTTTTTTTCTGGCAAACGGCATTTTTAACCCTTTTATAGAAGAAATGTACATCATGTAATCATATACGGTCAAATCTGGATAATATCCAAAATCCTGTGGTAAATATCCCAGAACTTCTCGGTATTCACCTCCTAGTTTCCATATATCTTTACCATTCCATAATATTTGTCCTTCTGATGGTTGAACAATCGTACAAAGCATACGCATTAATGTGGTCTTTCCTGCTCCATTTACTCCAAGCAGTCCATAAATTCCTTTTTCCATAACACAATTCACTTTATTAACAGCATTTACTTCTCCGTATTGTTTTGTTACATTTTTAAATTCTAATTTCATACGTGTAATCCTCCAAAATTTTTTCATCAAATACTAATGACTTCTGAACACAAAAAACAAAATATACAAAAGTCAATATCAGCATAGCCACCCATACCGGAGTTACAATTTTCTGATAAATAACATCATTTGCAACAATCATCATCCATAAACCAACCCATACCAGACAAGAAAGCACTGCTATATATTCTGATTTTTCCCATCTGCTGTACAATACACGAAAACATATACAACATGAAACATTTACCGGAAGCAAAAAATTAACCACCAAATCACTTAACGAGAGTATTGTTGTTTGATATGTAATTGCCAAAAACACCATAACGATCACCAGATCCACTACTCCAAACATTAACATTCTTGCTGTACAAATCTGACGCAGTGTGTAATAAGACGCCTGCTCAATCTCAATCGCACCATTTCTTCTGTTTTTCCAAATTTCCGGGATAATCAGAACCACAAATATTGTGGCAGATATTCCCATAATCCTCATCATATCTTTTATGTCTGACGTATAATTACTCAACCATATCCATAGACACATAAGAATACAACCTTGTAAAATCCACCATCTTTTTTTTATGAATTTTGTCTGCTCATACAAAAATTCAAAATAAGATGTTCTATGCGATTGTTTCGATAAAATTGACTCTGACAAAATATTCTGACATGCTTTTACTGTTCTGTTTTCTGCTTCAATCCTTACATATTTTTTTTCAATCTCCTCTTTATATTCCTTTATTTGTTGCTTATAGTTCATCATAGTTTTTCACCTCCAACTCTTTCATCAAAAGTTCTTTTGCTCTTCCAATTCGATATTTTACAAGCGAAAGTTTTATGTGAAGTAATTCTGCAATTTCTCTTTGCTTCAATTCCTGAAAAAAATATAAAACTGCCGTTTCTCTAATTTCTTCCGGTAACTTTCTCACTGCCTGTTCAATAGTTAATCGGACTCCTAGCTCTTCTACATGATTTTTACTACAGTCCTCTGATTTTAGCAGTTCCTCTGATGGAATATCTTTTTTCTTTTTGTAATAATTTTTAACGGTATTTCCGGCAATTGTATAAAGATAATTCTTAACTTTTCCATATTCTTTATATCTATATAAATTGGAAAAGAAACGTGTAAATACTTCTTGTGTCAAATCCTCTGCCTCATAGGGATCATTGATATGTAGCAAACAATATTGATATATACTTGAGTAATATTTTTTGACCAGTTTTTCACACGCATCTTCATCTCCTGCTCTTGCTAGATGTACTAACAAAGAATCCATTTTATACTTCATTCACTCATTCTCCCCTTCGTTTTCTACATAATATAACAATCCTACCGTAGAAAAAGTTAGTATTTTAATTAATTTTTTATTCAATTTTAGCTCAATTTTCCCTCAATACCTTTTCTCTTTGTTTTTTGTATAAAATACGGCGAAATCAGCCTGCTCGGACTAAGAAAAAGTCACATGATATGGAATTATAATTTCCTTTAAAAAGAGGCGCATGGATCAGCAAATCCATACGCCTAATTGATACCTTGTTTCTATTCCTTGCGAATTCTTTCAACAACACTTTCCCGACTCATCTTTTCAAACTGATACTTTGGTATCACATACGCAATCCCAACCAAAATTGGAATCATAAGCACACATGGCACTATCGTAAGATGCAGCCGGAAGAAAAATGCCGTACCGAGCGTATTTATTAAAATCTGCTTTGCTCCAACCACAACTAACAATACTGCAATCATAAATGCGCCTCCCAAATATAGGAATCCCTCAGCCACTAGCATTTTCGATATCTGTTTTTTCGTCATTCCAACAACTTCCAAAAGTGCCAGTTCTTTTTTTCTGCTAATTACAGAAGTTGCTGTTGTATTAAAGAAATTCATAATGCCAATAAAGGCTAAAATAACGACAAGAAAACTACCGATCATATAATATTTGCTGACATACCGCTGAAAACTCTCTTTCATGTCCAATACAGAAAACACATTGATCATATCATTTTCTTTCAAAATATTTTTATCAATGTATTCTTTTATCTGCTTGTCCTCGCCCTTCTTTGCATCAATGGCAGCATACATGGCTGATTCATTTCCTGTCTGGGTGATATACTCCTCTTCGGGAACCAATACCGTGATATAGATACAGTCCGCATACGGATAATCCAATGCATATGGCATCAGTGCTTCTCCGATGACTTCGTAATCTTTTTGGTTTCCATTTTTGTAATCCATCTGAAAAATATCCCCAGTCTGATAATAAGAAACCGGATGCTCTGCATATTTATCACCATAATCTACAAGCACATAATTTCCGCTTTTAAATGTATCCCAAGAGCATTTTTCCCCTCTCCATTCTAATTTGTCAAACACCGACTCGCTGATTCCGAGAAAATGAACACTTACTGTATTGGAAGCCTTTGCATCTTCCCAAACCTGTTCTTCATAATCGGTCCAGTTTTTTTCATATTTATCTGCGAATGCTTCCCATGTTTTCAGAAGTTCCGGCTCCATCTTGTGGGTTTCCTCAGAATAATACACATATCCTGTCTTAGCACTATCAGGACATTCGTCCAAAATCTCTTTGATTTCAGGTGTAATACCGTTGAAATTCGTATTTGACAAACTTCCCGTCATCTGATCCAGTTGAAAATCGGAAGCTAAAAGCACTTTTTTGTAAGAATCAAAATCATATCCCTGCACCAACATCACAATACAGTTGACAACCACCATAGAAAGAGCGATAGAAAGCATAACAATCAATCCCTTTTTCCAATTTCGTAACACATTTTGAACTGCCATCCCCCACCAGGTTACAGAAGTATTCTTTTTTATTTTCCTATGTGACTGCTCTCCTTCTGCCAAACGCAGAGCTTCCACAGGCGAAACTCTTTCCACCATTTTACAAGCCTGTAGACTGGATAAATACACCGTTAAAAGTGTCAGAAGTGCTGCTGCAAAAAAAATCAAAGGATTAGCTGATACTACTGTCTGTGCAGTCTTTCCTGCCTGTGCACTGATTTGGGCATCTGCTGTCAGAGACGGCGACATACAAAAACCTGCAAGATAACCGAAGATCAATCCGATTGGAATCCCCACTGCTGACAATTTCCATGCCTGCATACGTACAATTTTTTTCAATTGTTTTCCTGTTGTTCCCACGTTCTTCAATAATCCGTAGGCTCTAATATCCGTTTTCACGGATATATTAAAAATATTATAAATAATTAAGTAACCAGCCAATATCACAAACAGTACCATTACAATAAGGGAAGTGAATGAAAATGAATCCTCTTCAAAAAGATTATATGCCGGATTGATCTCCAATCCTGTCCCTGCTTTCGTAAATCCTGCTGTCTTAGATATATTTTCTGTTTTCTTTTCCAGATTCCAAAGATTCTTGTACCAGACAGAATACTCTTTCCCTCCATTGTAGATGCCATTTTCTAATTCTTCCTGCGTAACGGGATAACGATTCTCCTTTGCATAGGCTTCGGATACCCAGACCATCTGACCTAAAACAGCTTTATCCCCCTGCCAGAATCCACATATCTGAAACGTATCTGTCTTATATTGTTTCAGCATGGGATTTACTTCCCAGGTCAGCGTTACTTCTTCCCCAATCTTTGGTGTAACACCCAGAGATTCCAATATCGTGCTGCTAAGTGCTACTTCATTTTCTTTCTCCGGCAGTCTTCCTGTAGTTGGCAGACAATTAAAACTTTCTGCCATATTTTCATCTGCATATCGGACCTCTACGGAAAATCCAAACCGTTCGTCCATTCCAGCTCCCAGAAAAATACCGGAACCATATCGTTCCACATCTTCATCCTGTTCTATTGTTTTTTGCAATCTCTCCGCATCTTCTTCTGACAAATTCTGCGCAATAGCATGGGATGAATCCATAAATTGCTTAATTTCCGTTGCTCTTTTGGAAAGTATCATGGATACGCTCCCCACAAAGAGGCTTGTAAATAACAGTGATGTCAACATGATTGCAATAACAGCAATAATATTTCTTGCTCGGTTCATTTTCATAAAACGTTTCGTCAATAATCGTAACGTTTCTTTATTCTCTACTTTTACCATATAATCGCCCTCACTATACCAAACCACTGTCTGAAACAATTTTTCCGTCTTCAATCTGTAAAATCCTGTCAGCCATCTGGGCAATCTCCTCATTGTGAGTAATCATTACAATCGTTTGATGAAAACGCTTACTGGTGACTTTTAAAAGTCCCAATACATCCTGACTCGTTTTGGAGTCCAGATTGCCTGTCGGTTCATCTGCCAGCAAAATAGCAGGTTTTGCCGCTAATGCTCTTGCGATTGCCACCCTTTGCTGCTGACCCCCTGACAGTGCACTTGGAAGATTTTCCAGTTTTGTCCGAATGCCCAGTGTATCTATGATTTCATTTACATAACCTTTTTCAATCTTTTTTCCATCCAGTTTTACAGGAAGAACAATATTTTCCCATACATTCAGCATCGGAACCAGATTATACTGTTGAAATACAAATCCAATATTTCTACGCCTAAAAATAGTAAGCTCTTCATCTGGCATATGGCTTAAATTCTGTCCGTCAACAATGACCTGACCGGATGTTGGATTATCCAAACCACCAATGATATGAAGCAATGTAGACTTTCCACTTCCAGAGGTTCCAACAATCGCTACAAACTCCCCTTTTTCTACTTCCAGGTTTATACCATCAAGAGCCCTGACTTCTGTTTCTCCCTGCCCATATATTTTTCGTAAATTTACTGCTTTTAATATATTCATGCCATCCTCCCATCAAAAAAGCCTGTATTGATCTTTACAATACAGACTTTATCATAACAATGTCTCCATCTGGTTTCTGAAATGTCACAGTTTTGATACTATTCCTTCTTTGCTATCGGAAGAAACACAGAAAATGTAGAACCCTTTCCTCTCTTTGATGTCACTTTTATATACCCCTTTTGTGCCTGAATGATCTCTCTTGCAAGGAATAAGCCAATTCCTACTCCTGGCTGGTCTGCCACTGACAGACTCCGATAAAACCTTCCAAATATCTTTGGTATTTCTTCTTTTTCTATTCCAATGCCATCATCAATGATATCAATCTTTACAAAAAAAGAATACTGCTCGACTTTTATCTGAACATTTCCCCCACATGCTGTGTATTTAATCGCATTGTCTACAATATTTCCGAGTGCCTCCACGGTCCATTTTGGATCACATCGAACATGCAAATCCGTGTCACATAGGCTCAGAGTAATATTCTTCTCCCTTACTTTTACGTTAAACTGCTGCTGTATAGATTCAAGCATCTGCTTAATAGTAGTATCCTCCGAATGTACTGCGATAATTCCACTCTCCATCCGTGATAATTTGACCAATGATTGTATCAGGAAATCTAATTTCTCTGTCTGCTCCAAAATGGTAGCTATCTCCTCCTGATTTTCATTACTCACTTCAGAGAGTATTTCTCCATAGATTTTCAGATTTGAAATAGGAGTCAGTGTCTGATGCGCAATATCTGAAATAAGTTTTTGTATCACTTCTTTCTGTTCCTGTTGATTTTTTCCTGCCAGAAAGCTACTGTCTATATATTGTTTCATGCTGTTTTCAAGAGCAGAATACTTTTCTTCTGATATTTCTGTCCGTTCCAGTTCTCCATCTATTGCACAATCCAGCATTTGCTGCAGCCGGTTCAAAAGCTTTTTTTCTTTCTGATAAAAAAAGCTGTACCAAAAAACTCCGCTCAGGACAAATATAACTACAATCAACATAATTGTTTCTATCATCCATTCACCGCCCATGTATAACCAATTCCATAAACCGTCTTGATATATTCAGGCTTCTGCGTATCATCTTCTAATTTGTCTCTGAGGCGTTTGACTGCAACAGTCAGAGCATGAGCATCCACAAACTCTGTATCTCCCTGCCATACCTCGTCAATCAGATATTCCCGTTTCAATACTTTTCCTCTGTTTTCACACAGCACTCTAAGGAGCTTTTGTTCTGTCTTACTAAGTTCAATAGGTTCTCCATCTTTGAAAAATTCCATTTTATCGAAATAGAACTCAAATCCATCAAGCTCCATAGAATTTTTAGCTGCTGCCTCTTTATTTCTAAGCTGCACAGACACTCTTGCACGCAAAACCATCAAGCTAAACGGTTTCGTAATATAATCATTTGCCCCAGCTTCCAATCCTGTTACAATATCTACTTCCATGTTATTTACTGTAAGCAGAATAATCGGCACCTGACTGTTTTTCCTTATTTCTCTTACAAAATCAATCCCATTCCCATCCGGCAAGTTCACATCTAATAAAACCAATGTGATATCTTCCTTTTTCAAGATTTCTCTAGCTTCCTGCAAAGTTCTGCACTGATAAAAGAAATAAGCATCATTCTTTAAAGCCAGACGGATTCCATCATTTAATTTTTTGTCATCTTCAACAATCAGTAACTTTTCACTCATATTTTCTCTGCTTTCTTACAAATTACGCTAATTGTATCATTGTCAGTTTTATAAATCAAATCATTAAATCAAAATCTCCAGCAGAATTTATCTTATAAACAGCAAAAAACTCCCAAAGGAGCTTTCCACACTTTAAATATACACCAATTCTTTTAACACAATCTCTTCTGCCATATTACGAATACCATTTACCGCTCTGACCCATTCCATCTGGTCACAAGCTTTCAATTCTTCCGTAATGCCCTGCCTCTCCATCATCTGACGCACCAGAATATCCATTCTCTCCTGTGCTTCATCGTCCACAGTATTCAGATGTTCTGTCAGTCTGTCTTCCAACATATACAGTGAATACATTGCCGGACGATGCTCTTTCAGATATGTTTTCCGCATCATTCCATATTTCCCATAATGCGGTTCTTCATCTGTACTGACAAGATTCGGATAGTAAATTCCGTCTGCGCCAAGTGTGTAGGTTCCACCCATTTTTTCAAATGTGCTTTTCATGTGTTATTCCTCCTTGAAATCAGCGATGTCCTTAGATCATCGCATAATATTTCAGGGCAGCCTTGATAGCATCTTCTTTCTCTTTCGGGCATTGTGGAACTCTTGCATTTTCTGATTTTGGAAGATTATAGTTTTCTCCCACTTCAATTCCACATTTGCGTTTTACCTGAGAAATATATAAACTTGAAACCTTCAAGCCAAATTCTTTCAGCACATAATCTTTGATTTCCTGATAGGTTGCTTTCAACTCGGCACTGGTGGCATCCAGCTCGTCCAGGTCTAAGTCGATCTCTATCGTGTCATCTGGTTTTTGTTGGGACAAAAGAACTACCGTCTCCACATGTGAACTATGACTAAATTGGTCGACGGCGCAGACTTTTTCGACTTCGTAGCCTTGTTCTGATAATACTTTTAAATCTCTGGCTAGTGTTGCTGGATCGCAGCTTACATATACGATTCGTTTGGGTGCCATTTTCACCATTGTTTCTAACAGTTTACTGTCGCATCCCTTTCTTGGTGGGTCAACGACGATCGTGTCTGCATAGACTCCATTTTTCTCGTATTCTCTTGGAAGTACTTCTTCTGCTTTTCCTACGAAAAATTCTGCATTGTCAAAGCCATTCATCTTGGCATTTAATTTTGCATCGTCGATGGCTTCTTTGACGATTTCTACTCCGTAGACTTTCTTTGCTCTCTGAGCTAGGAATAATGAGATTGTTCCGATTCCGCAGTAAAGATCCCATACCGTTTCTTCGCCTTTTAAGTCTGCATATTCCATTGCTTTTTCATATAGCACTTTTGTCTGTGTTGGATTAACCTGGAAGAAGGATAATGGTCCGATCTGATATTTTACATTACCGATGTAATCGTAAATAT
>ERZ650306.2181-NODE-2181-length-10228-cov-4.670500_pt1 | contig 10228 bp, 11 predicted proteins | sample MGYA00376242_ERZ650306 | MGnify/ENA primary metagenome ERZ650306 (study PRJEB26733, sample SAMN07839244) | wastewater metagenome | biome: urban; feature: wastewater treatment plant; material: waste water | place: USA: North Carolina | collected 2016-03-31 ...
CCCGACAGATCCTGGGCGCCTATCTCGCGCAGCAGGATGTTCAGCGTGAAGCTGACCAGCACGGTGAACGGACTCGCCACCAGCAGGGTGGGGACCATCGACACGCGGGCGATCGCCCACGACTGTTCGATGGTCTCGCGCCACTGGAACGGACGACGGAACAGTTCACGGAACGAATCGACCCCCAGGGCGACGAAGTCACCCACCCCCGCGAGCGGTGTCGTTAGCTTCGCTACCGACAAAGTAGCCACCTGTACTCCTTCACCCCACGAACATCAGAGGAAACCTATCACTTGTGACGTGATGTGGGTCACTCAGTCTGGGTCACTTGATCAGGTCGAGGGCTGAGAATATCCGGCCCGGGTCACGATCCGCAAAATGCTCACCGAGCGTCTTCGCCAGGTCGTCGGCATCCCAGGCGTCCCCGTCCGCCGCGAATACCTCCTCGACGGTCGGTGGCGCCATCAGCATCACCTGTGGACCGTAGACCACGAAGACCTGTCCCGAGACCTTCTCGGCGTCGTCCGATGCGAGGAAATTAACCAGCCGCACCACATGCTCGGGCGCCAGCGGGTCCACCGCGCCGTCGGGTGCCTCGCCGAAGACCTCGGCGCCGTGGCGGCAGATCGCCTCCACCAGCGGCCGGTTGCCCGAGGCCGCGTTGATGGCCCGCGCCACCTTTTTGCTCGACCGCGGGAACAGCGTGCCGCCCGCGTAGGTGTCGGGGCCGTCGGTGGGCGGGAAACCCGCCCTGACGACGGGCTTCGACTCGATGCCCAGCACGCACACCGAGTGCCCGCCCATGCGGGCGTCCATGACGACGGCGGTCTCGGCGTCCGCCATGCCCGCCCAGCGTTCCACCCGGGGGTGATCCGCGTCACACACGGCCGCGATCACGGTACGGATGTCGAACGGCTTCTTGCGGTCGGGGTTCTTCTCCGCGGAGAAGATCTCCCCGACGGTACGAAACTCCGAGCCCTCGATCTGGTGGGGGTAGGCCGAGACGTCGTATTCCTCCTCGCCCTCCTCGAAAACCAGCAGAAGCGTCCGCTCGCCGGTGTTGAAGCGCAGGAACAGCTGGTCGGGCAGGCCGAGCCCGAGCCGCCCGGTCAGCTTCACCGCCTCGAGGCGCAACGCCTTGCCGGTGGTGCCGATGATGGTCGTGCTCGTCGGCATCCAGCCGATGTTCTGGACGTGACCTTGGCCAGGGACCGGGGTCGGGGCAGCCGCGGCCGCGAGCGGGACAGTGACGGCAGCGACGGCGAACGCTGCGAGGGCATGGCGGACACGCACGGGAGATTCCTTCCAAGAGGGGGAAGTGCAGGTAGAAGCAAGTGTGTCAGCCGGTGCCGGATGTGGAGGTCATCTGGACCGCGACCCACCGCACCGGGACCGAGCCGGTGTAGGACGACGATCCGCCGATGGTGCAGCCGGCCGCCGTTACCGATGTCGCTGATAGGGAGATGCCGAGACTGGCGACACCGAGCGTCGCGGTCACCACCGGGGGTTGCGTGAACCGGCCCGCGGGGAAGGTGACGGACGCTGACGCGGGGGCGCCGGAGAACGAGAGGGTGACTGCGCCGGCCGCCATCGAGAACGGCAGCGCCGCCCCCGAGGATGACCCGCCGCCCGTGGACGAGACGACCTCCGCGACACCAGACCCGACGAGCACCCGCACACCCGCACCCTCACCGGCCGGGACCGACCCTGGCCGGTATGCCGTGATGACCCGATCCCCAAGGTCAACACTGACATGCGTCGCGTCGACGACCGCAACAACCGTGCCCTGAGCGACCCGCAACCCAGCGTTGGCCGCGTCACGGATCGTGCGGGCCAGGTCCTCAACCGAGGTCATGTCACTGCCTCACCATCATCGTGACCGGCATCAACGCCGGGGCATCGTCCGGGCCGGACAGGGTCAAATCCCACGACTGCACCCGATACACGCCACTCACACCGGCCTGATGACGAGTCAAAGCGACCGGGTCCCGGTAGCCCAGGTCGGGGCGGGCCGGGACAGTCACCTGCACCGACTGCTGCGGGCGCGCCCACCGCTCCCCGGACATGCGCGCCAGCGACTCCGCCGCCGCGACCGTCGTCACCGTCGAGGACTCGATCCGTTGCTCGGTCACGATCGTTTGCGAGTCGGCGTCAGGGTTGGTCCACACACCCACGACGGGCGGGGTCACGTCCGGGGATGTCGACACCACGACGACACGACGCGGGATCGTGGACGTCTTCGTGCCCGACTTGAGCTCGACCACGGGACAGGACGGACCTTCCTGCCAGTCCGCCACGACCGCGGACGGGTCAGGGTCCGGGCGCACCGTGATCGTGCCGAGACGATCCGTGCGCACCACCATCCCCGCCATCGCCGCGATCTCAGTCCAGTCCTCCGCCGGGTCACGGTCCCACAACTCATACGACGCGGGCAGCGTCGCTGTCGAGGGAGCGATCGACACTGGGAAACCGGGCGCGACCGTGTCGAAAAGGCGTTGCAGCGCAGCCGAGACCGTCATGCCGCCGACCTGCACCACCGACGCGCCGTACTTGCCGCGGCGCGCGACCGAGAGCACGTCCAGTCCCGGCACACCGATCGACAAGGTGCCGTCGTCGGTGACCTCGGGGTCCTCCACGATCAACGTGCCGGCCGGGCATTCCATCCACCCTGCCGTGGTGAGGATGCGCCACCAGACCCGCAGCATCGTCCCTGAGCGTCCATCCAACAGTGACGTTGTTGACACCGGCACCATCGCCGGGTCCACCAGCGCGAAAGAGCCGCGCCACGACTCGGCCTGGCCACCATCAAACGACACCCGAACGCCCGTGCACGGGACGTCCCCGAGAGACTGACCGTCAAGCGACACTGCCTCCACGCGAGAGGACAGGGTGCGGCGTGGTGCAGTGACCGCCGCCCGCCACTCAGGCGAGGTCACATCCTGTTGCCACGTCACGCCTGCTCCACCCACGAAACCGGCAGGTGATAGATCGACGACAGAGCGGTCTGCGCCAGACGCTCCCACTCCGGCGGGGACACGCGAGCCGCCCGGATCGGCCGGTGCGGCTGCCCATCGTCAGGGCACAACGCGATCCACCACACCGACCGGTCCTTGAGCCACGCCAGCAGCGCGGCCCTCTCGGCCAGCGTGTCCGTGGCCAACACCAGTTCGCCACGTTCGCCCGCCTGGGGGGTTGAGTCCACGCGGGCCTTGGTCGCGCCCAGCCCATACGTGGCGGTGATGCCTTGCACGATGCCGCGGCGTTCGTCGGTGACCGGTGAGACCTTGAGCGCGGTTGCACGGTCCGTGTCGTCCACGAGCCAGCACCCGTCCGGGGTGGCGGTCACGGTGGACTCCGTGGACCATGCCGACGTCATCGGCACACCCTCCACGATGGAGCCCTGGCGTGCCCGGAGTTTCACGGCCGTCCCGTTGGCGGCGAGCACAGACGAGACAGTCATGGTCGTGGCTGTGGCGGTGCGGGACGTCAGTGGCGTCCACGTCACCCCGTCGAGGGCCTGCTCGACCTGCACGATGTTACCCACGGTGACGCCAGAGACGACGACTTGTACCGGGGACCCGGCCGTGACCGTGAGCCCTGGAGTTGCGGGGGGAGTCCACGACACGGTGAAGGTCGCGCCGAAAGCATCCGACGAGACGCGCTTGGACACGCCCCCGGACTGGTACACCTGCACCCACGCCTTGAGCGACTGCCCGTTGGTCCACGGGGTGCCCGGTGGCGCCGAGATCGACGTGCCCGCGCCCTGGATGACACCGGAATCCCACAGCGCGCCAGACTCAACGGTTGCGGTGGTCGGCAGAATAAACACACGGTAAGCGGTGATGACACCCGTGCCCGGCGACGCGGTCCACGACACCGTCGGCGACAGGTCACCCGCAGGAGACGACACGGTCGGTGTCGACACTGTTGGCGGCGTGTCAGGGTAGATCGCCCGCGCAGGGGACCACACCCAGCCCGACACCCACTGTGTCCCTACACTCCACGTATAGGCAGCATTCGCGGTCAGAGTCGACGCGGGCAGGGAGATCGACAGCGTCCCAGACCCCGACATGGGGATGGACCATTCCGTGCTCGACAGCGACCCGTCAGCGCGCACCCACGACGTGGTGCCACCCGTGACGAGCTTGACCTGGTACATGTCGTCCACGCCCGCGGGGGTCGTCTTGTGCGGACTCTCCCACGACAGCACGATTGGGAGCGTCGCGTCGGCGTGTGCGGCAGCGGCAGGTTCGAGCAGGGAAGGCGGCGGGTACGACGTCGACGGGGGCTGCACCTCGTACGAGTAGCAGTCCGTGCCGGACGCGACACCCGGCAGCGACACATACCCGGCATCACAAGGCACCGTGTATGTCGCCTGCCACCAAAGGTTCTCGTCCTGCCACTCCGTGCCCTGCCGCCATGTGGCCGGGGCGATCCCCGACGACTGGCGCGCCGCGTCCACGAGCAGCACCGACCCGTTGTTCTGGACCGTCAGACCCGACTGTGACGACGTACGCCCGATCTGCCCGGCGCCGGTGAACACGACGAGCTTTACGTGCGTGGCCGACACCGTGAGCGATGACGCGACGTCAGCGGCAGACAGGAGCTTCCACCACGCCTTGTGACCCGTGGGCACCCACCCGGCAGAATCCGGGCCGAGCGGCGACAACGAACCACCACAGTGCACCCACGCCAGATCGCCCGCGGCCGTGCCAGCCGGCCACGTGATCGTGGTCCACCCTGCAGGGGACACCTTGCCCGAGTACGCACCACGCACCGTCACCGGCATGTCAGACACTCCTCGAGTAAGCCGTGACCAGTTGCGCCGTGACCTCGCGCGTGATCGAATCCACCGGCCCGAGACGCAACGTCGCCCCATCAAGGGCGGCACGGATCGTGGCAGGGTCGAGACCAGCAGAGTAGGAGGATGAACTTGGCCTGCCGCCGCCGTTCATCCACTCCAGAACCGGCGCCCAGAACGCCGCATCCTTGGAATTGACGACCATCTCGCCGCCCGTGAGCGGCTGCTGCAACGTCCGACCGCCGTAGTTCAGCGGCCACAAGATGTTGTCGTAGCCGGGGTCGGTGCCCGGCACCCGCCCGCCCGCATGACGGCCCGGAAGCGCCCCCATCGGCGTCCAGCCGCCGTCGTGCGGGCCGACCGTCGTGCCACCGAGGGTGGACATGCCGACCGCGTACACCCTCACGTAACGGTCGCGGGTCAGGTTGGCAATCGCAGACTCGGCGGCGGCGGTGTTCGCCCCGACCGTGACGTTCGCGCGACCCGCCCGGATCGACGCAAGCACCGCGCTGAGCGCCTGATCGGCAGGCACCCGGTTGCCGTTGATGCTGACCGTGCCGTCGCTGCCGTCGATGTTCGCCACGAGCACGTTGAGCGCCTGCTCTGCGGTCAGTGTCTCTCCGTTGATGGTGACCGTCCCACCGGACGCGTCCACCTTGGCCGAGAACTCGTCCATGTCCGAACTCATCGCCACTGTCGCGTCATGCACCCGCGCCTTCAGCAGCTCAGGACCGGCCCAATCGTTGATCTTGCCTTTGGTCTCGTCGAGCGCGGCCGGGATCTTGGTGCGGATCGTCGCCGCTGCCGAGTTGGCACCATCCGAGGCCGCCGTGAAGGCGTCACGCATGTCTTGGTTGATGAGCGGCAGCTTCGCCAGGCCAGCGAAAAGTTGCCCGATCGACTCCAACGCCGAAGCGGAGAAGTCGGCAAACCCCTTGCCAGCATCGATCGCGCCGTTGATCACGTCGAGGAAGAACTGCATCAGCGGGGCACGGTTACGCGCCACCCAATCCGCGACCCCCGAAATTTCATCACCGAACGCCTCAGCGAGGGCACCCTTGATGCCGTCCATTGCAACCTCTATGTTGCGCTTGGCCGACTCGATCTTTGTCGAGGTGTTGTCGCTCATCGTGGCCAGCGCGCGATCCGCCGCGCCGGCAGCGCCCTCGATCCCGCCAAGTTGCTGGGCAGCCGTGGACAGGTCCAGCGACGCCAGGGCGCCGGCCATGTCCTCGGCCTGCGTGCCGAACAGCGCGACCGCAAGTTGCGCCCGCGCTGCCGGATCCTCCACGCCCCGCAGCCCGTTAAGGATCTGTTGCAGCCCTTCACGGGCAGCCGGTCCACCCTCGGCGAACTTGCGCGCCATCTCCTCGTGCCCGAGGCCGATCTTCTTGAGCGCCTCCCCGGCGTTCTTGTCGCCAAGGTCCTTCACTCGGATCGTGAGTTCCTTGAGGGAGTCCGCGACCTTGTCCGCGTTGAACGCGCCACCCTTGAGGCCCTGCGTCAGCAGGCCTACCGCGTCCTGCGCGGACAAGCCAAGGTCACGGAAATGGGTCGGGTACTCCACGAGAGTGTCGAGCAGGTCGTGCGAGGCGTCGGCGCCGTTCTGGTAGCCCGCCACGATCACATCAAAGGCCTGCTGCGCATTCCCAGCCAAGCCGGTCTTGATGAGCTGCCCAGCGGCCCGCGCCGCGGTCGGGATGTCCGCCTCCATGATCTGGCTGATGCCAGACAGAGACGCGATGACAGCCTCCACGTCGCGCTCGATGCTGTCCCTGTTGATGAGGCCTTGCTCCAGAGCAACCCGCGCCGTGTCGAGGTTGTCGGCAATCGACGTTCCCCACGCGTTCGCGTACGCCTCGCCAGCCGCACGACCGAACCTCGCAGACGTGGCCTCATCGAAACCAGTCTTGGCCGAGAACAGGTCCCGCTCCGCCTCGATAGCCAATCCCTGCTTGATGCCAAGGATGATGCCGCCCGCAATGGCTGCGCCCGCGCCAATCACAGCGCCAGCGATGGGGATCGAACCGAGCGCCTCAACGATGCCGGACACCATGTTCGCCCCGGCCTCGTCGCCGGCTTCCTTACCGGCCTTGCTGCCGAGGCTCGCGATCTGCTTCTCCGCCTGTGACGTGTCCGCCTTGACCGGGATCTGCGCCTTCGCGTTCTGCAAGTCCTTCAGTTCGGACTTGATGCTCCGTAGCCGGCTCTGCGCCTCGCGCACTTGAAGGTCCACCTCGGGGGAGGACTTCATTTGCCGCAGTTCGCCAAGTTCCTTCGTGACCACCGCGAGCCGCCGCTGCGCGTCCTCGATCGCCAGGTCGATCTTCGGCTTGGCCGTGACCGAACTGAGATCCTTGAGGCTCTTCGCGGTCGCGTCGACCTTGGCGCCCGCCTTGTCGGCGTCCCCAGCGAGATCACGCAGGCCCTTCTGCGCCCCAGCGACACGCGCCTCAAAAACGGCGCGCACTGTGCGGTCAGCCACGAGACGCCCCCTTCTTCACTGCGGACTTCTTCCGGGACGGGTCGAGCACGACTTTCCAGAGCACGCCGTCGTGGTCGCCCGTGCGTGCACGCTGCGCTTCCATCAACGCCCGCGTCCGGTAGCACCGGCCGGTGGTCACCACGTAGGCGTGTTGATTGTCTGGGTCCTGACACTCGGCCTTCAGGCCGCCACAGGATGGGCAGATCGCGGCATTCGCCTCAGCCTCAGCCTCGGCCTCAGCCAGGCCCACTCCGAGCGCCCATGCCCGGTCGTGATCGTCGAGGTCGTCCCACTGGCTCATCGTCAAACCCATGTCACGCGCCGCCCGAGCCTCTGCCCGAGAGGCCGAGTCATCATGCAGACGACGCGCTACTGAGGGAAAACGGGCTCACCGTCATTCGTGAGTTTGAAGCAGGCACGCAGGACTTCCTCCCACTGCCCGTTCGTCATCTCGTCAGCCCACGCGCTCCACTCATTCGGGACCGGTTCGCCGTCGAGGTTCTCAGTGCGCAGAATGCACGCCTTCACGAACGCGTCCCCGAACGAGTCGCTGTTGTAGCCGAGCTGCGCATCGAGCGGGTCATCCTGGCGGGGCGGGTGCTCAACAAGCAGCCGCCGATACTCGCCCCGAGTCAGACCCTTGATGACGAGCCGCACCACCCCGGACGCGATGACCTTCCGAGGCTCAACCATCGCGGCCCGAACCTTCTCAAGCTCAGCCTCGATGCCATCGGTGGGCGCGTGCGGTTCGGACATGCGCCGCTTCGGCTTCGGCTCAGCAGGTTCCGACTCCGAACGGCGCGCCAACGCCAGGGTCAGTCGAGCCTCCTCGGCCGCCAGCCGGTTGAGTTCCGCCTGCGCCTCCGGGTGGAAAGTGTGAAAGTGGTTCAGGACTCGCGTCCTCATGGGGTCTCCCGTCCCTGTCCCCGCCCGACTGCATGAAGGAGACCCCGACGCGGCTGGAACGGGGGGGAGCCGCGTCGGGGTCGATCAGGGGCCTCAGGTGAGCGCGACGTCAGGCCAGTACGCCGAGCCGGAGAGTTCCGCGGTGAACTTCAAGTCCTCATCGATCGACGTCGGCTGGTTCTTCATGCGCGTCTGAACCGTCGCCTTGAAGAGGTCGATCTTCGTCGCCGTCGTCGGCGTCGCATCCGAGTCCCAGCCGAACGCCTGCGCCACGAAGACCACCGCACCCTCAGGCAAAGCGGCATACATCTTGTTCACCGTCACGGTGCCCAACTGCTGCTGGTCATAGACGCCGGACAGGGTGAGGTCGATCTGCTCGCCCGTCTTGATCGTCTCCTTGACGATCTGGCAGAGACGCTGACGCTCACGCGTCTGCGCCGAACGCGAGACGGAAAGGTCGCCCGCGTCCATGTGACAGTCCGCCTTGACGGTCGTCCCGCCGGTCAGGGCGGTCAGCGGGATCGAGTACGTTCCCGGCGTGGGGTCGGTCGCGATCGACGCCTGGGGGATGATCCACGTGGGAACGCGGCCAGCGGCGACCACGCCCGCAACTGCGGTCTGTGCCATCTCTTCTACTCCTTGTTGTCAGCCGAGGCGGACGCCTCAGCCTGGGGGGTCGCCGCGGCAGACTGCTCACGGAGCTTGGGGGGGTAGGGCAGGCCGTTGCTGTCGGCGGCGTCCTGCTTGAGGACCTTCCACTCACTGCCCGCCGCCTCGACGAGCGCGGAAGGCACCGAGAAGTGCCCTGCAGGGGTAGAGACGCGAGTGAACTCGGCCGGGTTCTGAGGCATGTTCAGCCTTTCGTGATCGTGGTGTATTCGACTGCGAGAGAGACCCGTCGAGGGTCAGCGTTCGGCTCGGAGATCGGCTGCGTGACGAGCGACTGCCGGAGCACGTCGCCACCAGAGAGGCGCAAACCACCAATGGCGGCTTCAACCGCGTCAGCAACAGCGAGCGCGTCAAACGTCGTCGCGCCGACGCACGTGATGAGCACCCGATCTATGCGGCCCGAGGACGACCCTGACACGCGGGTATAGGCGTGAAAGCCAGGAGACGGCCACAGCACCGCCGCCTGCCTCACGACCCCGCCATCACTCGGCAGGTCATCGGCAGGACCATCCACGGCATAGACGCCCGCAGCGATGAGAGCAGCCTTGATCGCGGCGTGCACCGAAGTCACGCTGGGGCGCGGCATCACAACTCCCGCGCCATCTTGTCTGCGAGTTTCTCCAGTTCGCGCCCCAACTCCGGCTGCCACTGCTCAAACGCTGGCAGCATGAACGGGTGAGGACGCATCTTCGACGTGCCGAACTCTTGGAACCGGGCGTAATAGAGGTCCGTTTCTACCGCCGCCCGCAACTCCCCGCCGCGAGATGACACCCGCAGACTGCTCCGCAGATCCCCGGAGTCGACGCCGGCGTGAGCCTGAGCAGTCCGCAACGCACCCTGGGCCACACGATCGACGGCCTTCCGGCCGTCCGACTCCAGACCGCCCGCGGCGATCCGCAGCGCCCGCGCAAACCTCGAAAACTCCGCGCCCGCGCTCACTGCAGCCACCGACACTCAAGGTGGCACTCCACGACATGCGATCCAGTCGCTGCGTGGCTCACCCACATGACCGCATCCAGCAAGGCGGGGTCCGTCATCGGCCCGACCGCCGTGACCGTCACACGGTCGTCAGGCTCGACACCGACGACAGATGCAGGCAGATACACGGCCGGTTCGACCCGAGTCACCGTCTCATCGGTGACGATCGACCGACCTGACGCGGCACCATCGTCCACGTCACACACCGACTCAGCGACGACAGGCGCCCACGTCGTGACCGTCTTCTGAGCCACTTCATTCCATGTCGAGGTTGCCCGCTCAATGGTGCAGCGGTCCAGCATCATCGACTCAGCATTGGCGCGCATCACCGGCAGCGCGGCGTCGATGACGGGGCCGATCACTGAAGGTCCGACAGTCGGTAGCGGAGA
>ERZ650306.2183-NODE-2183-length-10222-cov-5.082915_pt1 | contig 10222 bp, 7 predicted proteins | sample MGYA00376242_ERZ650306 | MGnify/ENA primary metagenome ERZ650306 (study PRJEB26733, sample SAMN07839244) | wastewater metagenome | biome: urban; feature: wastewater treatment plant; material: waste water | place: USA: North Carolina | collected 2016-03-31 ...
CCCCGTGTCGGCTGGGCTCCCTTCCTTGCCTTTGTGAACAAGAGACTCTTCATGGCCCAAGAACATGCTCCCCGCCTCGAACCCCGTCTGTTCCATCCCCGTTACTGGGGCAGCTGGTTCGGTCTGTGCCTGCTCTGGCTGCTGGTACTGCTGCCCTGGCGCAGCCAGATGTGGCTGGGTCGCCAGCTCGGCACCCTGGCCCGCAAGGTATTGAAATCCCGCGTCAAGATTGCCCGTCGCAACCTGGAGCTGGCGATGCCCGAGCTCAGCCGGGATCAGCGGGAAACCCTGCTCAAACAGAACTTCGAGAGCGTGGGCTGCGCCATCTTCGAGGTGGGCATGGCCTGGTTCTGGCCCGACTGGCGGATGCGCCGCCTGATGAAGGTGGAAGGGGAAGAGCATGTCATCGACGCCATCGAAAAGGGTCAGGGCATGCTGCTGCTCTCCTGCCACTTCCTGACGCTGGAGCTCAATGCCCGCTGCTTCGGCCTGGTGCGGCCCGGGGTCGGCGTCTATCGCCCCAACACCAATCCGGTGCTGGAGTACGCCCAGTACCACGGTCGCTGCGCCTCCAACAAATACCTGGTGGACCGGATGGACGTGAAGGGGATGATCAAGGCGCTGCGCAACGGCGACGCCCTCTGGTATGCACCGGATCACGACTACGGCAGCCATGCCAGCGTCTTCGTGCCCTACTTCGCGGTGGAGCAGGCCGCCACCATCACGGGTACCGCCACCCTGGCCCGGGTGAAGAACACCGTCACCCTGCCCTGCTACAACATCCGCACCCAGGACGGCTACACCCTGCACATAGGTGCGCCGCTGGAAGACTACCCGAGCGGCGACGACCTGGCCGATGCCGCCCGCGCCAACCGAGAGATTGAAGCCGCCGTGCGCAAGGCCCCCGAGCAGTACATGTGGCTGCATCGCCGCTTCAAGACCCGTCCCAACCCGGACGACGCGGGTTTCTACTAAGGCCCCTTCCCAATGAAAAAGCCCTCGCATGCGAGGGCTTTTTTACGGGTCTGCGACCGCGCCTGAATTACTGGCGGATCAGGCGGTAGATGGCGTAGCCGGGGTGCTTGGCGTCATCCATCGGCAGGGTGGACTGGTACGACAGATCCGCCCCCGCCAGGGCCTTGGCCTCGTCGGTCGGCGAGGAGTAGAGGCGCACGTCCACGTTGGCGGGTAGGGCCTTCATGTGCCAGTTGTTGTTGGCCGCCGGGCTGAAGCCAGCCGGGTTGTCCGCAGACTGGGCCTTCAGGTACTGGGCGATGATCTCCCGCGTCTCGAAGGGATCTTCATGGACGATGTTGCTGCCGTCGATGCCCGGGAAGTGGCCGCCGCCGCTGGCGCGGTAGTTGTTGGTCACCACGTAGAACTTCTGGGCCGGATCCACCGGCTGGCCGTTGAAGGTGAGGCCGCTGATGCGCTGACCGTCGCTCACCTTGAGCCCCTCCTTGCTGTAACGGGCTGGCTGGGTGATGTCCACCTCGTAGCTCACACCGTCGATCACGTCGAAGTTGTAGGTGGGGAAGCTTTCGTTCACCAGCCACTGCACCTCTGTCTTGCCGGTGTCTATCTGGTTGAACTGGCCGGCGCTCATCTCCAGCCACTCCTTGACGGTGGCCCCGTTCACCTCGACCACCTGCAGGGTGTTCGGATAGATGTAAAGGTCGGAGACGTTGCGCAGGGAGATGTCACCCTGAGCCACGTAGGTGAAGTCGTTGATGCCGTTGCGACCACCACGGAAGGGGGCCGCCACCGAGAGGATGGGGTAGGACTCCTTGAGCAGGCCGTCTTGTTGCAACTGCTCCGCGTGGCGGCGCTGGGCATCGCTCACCAGCTGCACCGAGGGGTCGTCCTGCACCAGGGCGAAGAAGCTGTGGATGGGAGAGGTGATCTTGCCAAGCGGCTCGTCCAGCCACTGGTTGGTGGCGTCGTGATCCGCCTGCACCAGATCCACCACCCGCTGATCCACGGCGCTGCCTTCGCTTGAATCTATTTTGCGCAGGCTGGCCTGGCTCTGCTTCACCTGCCACTTGCCGTCCACCTGCTCCAGCTTGAGGTCGATGATGCCGAGGTGGTTGCCCCAGTAGCCGGGCATCACGGTGGGAATACCGCTCAGGGTACCGGCCTTATTGTCCACCTCCGGCAGATCCGGGAAGTCACCCGGGAAGTTCTTGTGGGCGTGGCCCAGCATCAGGGCATCGACCCCCTTCACCTTGGCCAGGTGCCAGGCGGAGTTCTCCATCATGGCCTCGTAGCTGTTGGCATTGATGCCTGTGTGGGCGACCACTATCACCAGATCGGCGCCCTTGGCGCGCAGCTCGGGCACATAGTGGTTGGCGGTCTCGACCATGTCGGCCACCACCACCTTGCCCTCCAGATGGCGCTTGTCCCACTGCAGCACCTGGGGCGGCGTCAGACCCAGGATGCCGACCTTGACGGTCTGTGACTGGCCCTTGTCATCGGTCACCTCGCGCTCCAGCAGCAGATAGGGGGTGAACTTGTTGCCGCTCCAGTCAATCTGTCCCTTGGCATCGCGCTTGAAGGCGCCCGCCTCGAACACGTTGGCGTTCACATAGGGGAATTCGGCCCCCGACAGCACCTTGCCGAGGTAATCCAGCCCGTAGTTGAACTCGTGGTTGCCGAGGTTGCCCGCGTCATAGTCGAGCTCGTTCATGGCCTTGAACACCGGGTGGGCCTGCTTCTCGAGGTAGCCGGCACCGGACTGCTCGAAGATGTAGTCCGCCAGCGGCGTGCCCTGGATCAGGTCACCGTTGTCGAGCAGCAGGTTGTTGGGGTTCTCGGCGCGGGCGGCGCGGATCAGCAGGGCGGTGCGGGAGAGGCCGAACTTGCGATCCTCCTTGTTCTGGTAGTAGTCGTACCCCAGCACGTTGGAGTGGATGTCGGAGGTCTGGATCAGGCGCAGGGAGACGGTCCCCGGCTGCGCCTTGCTGTCATTCTCGTTGCTGCAGGCAGACAGCAGCACGATGGCGGCAATAGCCCCCAGCTTCATGGTGTTATTCACTGTTTTTTCCCTTTTATTATGAGTAACGCTTTACCAGCGCCTGGAATTTAACAGACGAATATGTCAGCAGATGGCACCGGGACTCATTTTTATGAAGCCCGGCACAAAAATAGCCTCATGAGGCCAATATGGCACCCAATGCCAGCTTGGCCGCCAGCACCAGCATGATGAGACCTACAACAAGATCAATGGCTTGCTGCACCCGGCCCCGGGCAAGCCAGGGGGAGAGTGCCGCCGCCCCGAACGCCAGTCCGTAGAACCAGACCAGAGAAGCCAGCATGGCCCCCGCCGCGAAGGCGGGTCTGAGCTCCTCGGCAAACTGGCTGCCGAAGGAGCCAAGCAGCATCAGGGTATCCAGGTAGACGTGGGGATTGAGCAGGGTCACTCCGAGGGTCATGGCCAGCACGCTCTTCACCCCCATCAACCGGGGCGAGTCCGCCAGGGCCGCCTCCTGGCCGCGCCAGGCACTGCGCAGGGAGCGCACCCCGAACCAGCCGAGGAAGAGCACGCCGCCCCAGGTCAGCAGGGCCAGGCCGATCGGGCTGGCCGCCAGCAGGTTGGCCCCGCCGAACACCCCGATGCCGATCAGCACGAGATCGCACAGGCAGCAGAGGGTCGCCGTCAGCAGGTGGTGGTTGCGGTGAATGCCCCGGCTCAGCACGAAGGCATTCTGGGCACCGATGGGGATGATCATGGCAAGGCCGAGGGTAAAGCCTTGCAGGGTAGTGGCGAACATGGGGATGCGTTCCTGTGAAAGAGAGAAACGCACTATAAGGGGGCGCGGGTAATCAGAGAAATTCATTCATTTTCTGATGCATTCATAAAACTGATGAAAACCGGGCCGAAACCACACAAAGAAGGTTGTCAATTGCAGGATCTGACAATTGTGGGGTCACAGCCCCGCCCCGAGAATCGGCGGCAGGATGGGACGGCGCAGGACAGCGGTGATGGCGACAGAGGGGATGCCAGGCGACGAGCCGGTGCCGCCGGGCCTGTATTCACTGCAGCAGGGAGGGGAAGTTGGTGACCACCACCTGCTCCAGGTTCGGCAGCAGGATGCCGCTGCTCACCCCCTTGGCGATGGCCTGGTAGCGGTTCATCGACCCCGTCTTGCGGGTGACCTGATTGAGGTGGTAGTTCACGGTGCGCTCCGTGATGCCGAGGATGCAGGCGATCTCCCCCGATGTCTTCCCTTCGCTGGCCCAGAACAGGCACTCGGTCTCCCTATCCGTCAGGGCCTCCTGGGGATCCTCCTCCCTCATGCTTTGGCGCACTATCCGGATCGCCGCCTCGAAGATGTAGTTGGACATCCAGGAGAGGATGGGCGAGGACTCCAGCATCAGATCGCTCGACGCCCGCTCCCGGGTGATGAAAGAGAGTATGCCGTTCTCCCCCGCCGCCCCGTGCAGCGGGAACGAGATGCCGTTGCGCAACCCGAATTCCGCCGCCAGCCCCATCACATCCATGCTCCCCTCTTGCAGGAAGCGCGCCTTCTCGTCCAGCCGGTTCCAGTAGATGGGCAGGGTCTGTGTGCGGGCGAGCTGGATGATGGGATCGCAGGCCAGCATGTTGTTCACCGTGTAGGCCTGCACCCAGGAGTCGGGGCACTGGTTGAACAACACCACCTTGGGCCTTTGCATCGACATGGGCAGGATGAGCGCAAATCGATAGTAGTCGTAGCCCATTCCCAGGGTGAAGCGGCCGATCAGCTCGGCCAGCCGGTTTCCATCCGTTACCAGCGTGAAATGTTCCAGATACTCAAGCAGTTGGTCGCGTGTCATAGGCTAGCCTCCCCTGGCCAAGGCCTTGGATTATAGCGCCTAACCATGAAATGGAGAGACATGAATGCTTGTTTTCAAAGGAAAATTGAAAGAACACCCCAGATGGGAGGTCGAAAACGAGCTTTATCGCTTTCGCAAGCGCGTCTTCTCCGATCGGCTCGGTTGGGACGTGGAATCCCACCGGGGTCTGGAGCGGGACAGCTTCGACAAACCCGATACCCACTGGGTGCTGATTGAAGATGAAGAGGGTCTGTGCGGCTGCATCAGGCTGCTCAGTTGCGCCCAGGACTACATGCTGCCCAGCATATTTCCCGGTGCCCTCGCCGGCGAGCGTCCCCCGCGCGGCGCCGATGTCTGGGAGCTGACCCGGCTTGCCATCGATGCCGGCCGCGCTCCCGCGCTCGACAACGGCATCAGCGAGCTGACCTGCGTCATCTTCCGCGAGGTTTATGCCTTCGCCAGGGAACAGGGGATCCGGGAGCTGGTCGCCGTGGTCAGCCTGCCGGTGGAGCGCATCTTCCGCCGCCTCGGCCTGCCCATCGAGCGCCTCGGCCATCGCCAGGCGGTGGATCTGGGGGCCGTGCGCGGGGTCGGCATCCGCTTCCACCTGGACGAGCGTTTCGACCGCGCCGTCCATCGCCCCCCTGCAGGGCCATTACCGGCCGCCGGGGGATGCTCTGCTCGCCGTCATCTGAGCAAAAAAAGTCCCGGGACCGGCCCGGGATTCAAGACGCTCGCTATGGTCCGTTTCCACCCCATGCAAAAACGGACTGGATGAGTATCTTATGAATCTCATTTCAGGGCTACTGTCACATCTCACAGGGGCGGCCCCGGAGACGGGCCCCCTCCATGGGGGCGGTCGGGTTGTCCTCTGGCGCTCCCTTGAGTAGCATTCTTGCTGAACTCCCTTTTTTCATAAGGAATGCTGATGAAGACGCTGGACTACAAGCTGCTGCTGGCCCTGGACGCGGTGATCCGGGAGCAAAACTTCGAGCGTGCCGCCCAGCGCCTGCACATCACCCAGTCCGCCATCTCCCAGCGTATCAAGCAGCTGGAGCAGCAGTTTGCCGAGCCGCTCATCATCCGCAGCCAGCCGCTGCAGGCCACGGGGTTCGGCCAGAAGCTGCTGGCCCACTATCGCCAGGTGCGCCAGCTGGAGCTGGAGCTGGCCGGCGAGCTCTCCCCCGACGAGCCCAGGGCCCCCATCCGGGTTAGCATCGCCGTCAATGCCGACAGCCTGGCCACCTGGTTCCTGCCCGCCCTGGCGCCACTGCTGGAGCAATACCCCATCGAGCTGAACCTGCTGGTGGATGACGAGAGCCGCACCCTGGACCGGGTGCGCGAGGGGCAGGCGTTCGGCGCCGTCAGCCTGCAACCCCAGCCGCTGGCAGGCTGCTGCGTCGACGAGCTCGGCGAGATGCGCTACCTGCTGACCGCCAGCCCCGCCTTCGTCGCCCGCCACTTCCCCCACGGGCTCACCCCGGCGGCGCTGGCCAAGGCACCGGCGGTCGCCTTCGATCAGCGCGACGACATGCACGTCAGCTTCATGGCCCGCCACTTCGCCCTGGCCCCCGGCGGTTACCCCTGCCACACGGTGCGCTCGTCGGAGGCCTTCGTCGCCATGGCCGAGCAGGGGCTGGCCTGCTGTCTCATCCCCGAGTTGCAGATCCGCCAGCAGCTCGCACAGGGGCTGCTGCTCGATCTCAGCCCGGATCTCCACCTGGTCGAGCGCCTCTACTGGCACCGCTGGGTGCTGGAGCGGGGGCTGCACAAGCAGATCTCATTGCGCCTGATCGAGCAGGGTCGCCGGGCACTGCAACCCCGCTGAGCGGGCCATTCACCTTGGCTTTGGAGGGGTAAAAACGTATAGTGCTGGGCGATCCTTCATCAGGTCTCCACCCAGGTTTTCCACTTCAGGTTCCTCACTTATGTTCCAAGACAATCCGCTGCTGGCCCAGCTCAAGCAACAAATCCGCGAAAACATCCCCAAGAAAGAGGGTGTGATCCGCGCCTCCGATCGGGGCTTCGGCTTCCTGGAGGTCGATGAGAAGACCAGCTATTTCGTGCCGCCTCCCTACATGAAGAAGGTGATGCACGGTGACCGGGTGAGCGCCCTGATCCGTACCGAGAAAGAGAAGGAAGTGGCCGAGCCGGATGCCCTGCTGGAGCAGGCCGTGGTCCGCTTCGTCGGCCGCGTCAAGATGTTCCGCGACCGCCTCAACGTGGTGCCTGATCACCCCCTCATCAAGGACGCCATCAAGGCCCGCGCCAAGAAGGGTCTGGACGAGAAGTCCTTCAAGGAAGGGGACTGGGTGGTGGCGACCCTCAAGCGTCACGCCCTGGTGGATGGCAACTTCTCCGCCGAGATCACCCAGCTCATCGCCGACAAGGATGATCACAACGTGCCCTGGTGGGTGGTGCTGGCACGCCACAGCTTGGCTCAAATAGAACCGGCGGACCTGCCGGAGTGGAAGGTGATCGAAGAGGAAGAGCTGCCCCGCCGGGATCTGACCCAGGTTCCCTTCTTCACCATCGACGGTACCAAGACCAAGGACATGGACGATGCCCTGGCCATCACCAAGCTGGAGAACGGCTGGGAGCTGCTGGTGGCCATCGCCGACCCGACCGCCTATGTGGCCGAGGGGAGCGAGCTGGACAAGGAGGCCGCCCAGCGCGCCTTCACTGTCTACATGCCGGGGCGCAACGTGCCCATGATCCCGCGCACCCTCTCCGACGAGCTCTGCTCCCTGAAAGAGGGCGAGGAGCGCAACACCCTGTGCGCACGTCTGCTGATCGCCGAGGATGGCCTGCTGCTGGAAGAGACCGAATTCTTCGCCGCCCGCATCGTCTCCCACGCTCGTCTGAACTATGACGACGTCTCCGACTGGGCCGAGCACGGCAAAGCGCTGGATATCGACGCCGGCGTCCTGGCCCAGCTGCCCCTGATGAAGGCGATGACGGAGGCCCGCATCAAGTGGCGTACCGAGCACGCCCTGGTGTTCCCGGACAGACCCGACTACGACTTCGAGCTGGGTGAAGACGGCGAAGTGCTGGCCATCCACGTGGAGCCGCGCCGCATCGCCAACCGCATGGTGGAAGAGTCGATGATCGCCGCCAACATCTGCGCCGGCCGCGTGCTGGGCAAAGAGGTCGGCTACGGCATCTTCAACGTCCACACCGGCTTTGACGAGGAGTCCCTGGACGGCGCCATCGAGCTGCTCAAGACCGCCGAGGCCCCGTTCGAGAAGGAAGAGATCGCCAGCCTCTCCGGCTTCTGCGCCCTGCGCCGCTGGATCGACAGCCTGGACACCCGCTGGCTGGACGGCAAGATCCGCCGCTTCCAGAGCTATGCCCTGATGTCCGCCGAACCGGGCGCCCACTACGGCCTGGGTCTGGATGCCTACGCCACCTGGACCTCCCCCATCCGCAAATACGGCGACATGGTCAACCATCGCCTGCTCAAGGCGGTTATCGCCGGCAAGACCCCGGGTGAGCGCCCCAGCCTGGAGCTGACCGAGCACCTGACCGCCTGCCGCCGCCTGCACCGCATGGTGGAGCGCGACATCGGCGACTGGCTCTATGTGCGCTACCTCAAGGCCGATGCGGGCACCGACAAGGTGTTCAACGCCGAGATCATCGACGTGATGCGCGCCGGCCTCAAGCTGCGCCTGCAGGAGAACGGCGCCGTGGTCTTCATGCCCGCCCGCCATATCCTGGACAACAAGGATCGGCTGGAGTGCAACTGGGACAACGGCCGCGTCTATCTGGACAAGACCGAGGTGGTCTACGAGCTCGGCCAGATCATCGAGGTGAAGCTGACCGAAGCGGTGGAAGAGACCCGCTCCCTCATCGCCAAGCCGGCGGTGGATCTGGTGCCGGGTCCGGCGCCGGTGGCCCCTGCCAGCGAGGCCGATGCCGCGCCTGCCGACGAGGCCCCCAAGGCGCAGTGATCCCCCTGCTTGTCTGCTCTGCAAAAGCCCGCATCCTGCGGGCTTTTTTTATGGCTGCGCTCCGCGGACAGACGGGATGGGAGACCCGCTCGCAGGCCCCTGCCTGCGTCGCGACCGGCAGGGAGGAGCGAGACGGGAGCGGATCAGGATCCGCCATCCGGGCGTCACAAGAGGCCCTTTCGGAACCGATCCTCTCGGGGGAAAAACTGAAAGTGGGTTACAAAATAAATGATTCATTGGTGATTAACGATGAACTGCGGCATATCCATCGTCATTACTTGCGAATACGAGGCGACAAACCATGACTCATTTGAGTGCAAAATTTGGTTTTGTGACGACAGTCACGTTGACACCGTATTTGCGCAAACCGCAAAACGAGACGTCAATCACAAAAAATTGACACCCAGAGGCGAGAAGATCGAAATGTAGCCGAAATACAGCGACTGACTGTGATCGTCATCACTATACCGGGAGGGGGGAGGTCGGGGTATTTGAGATCCAGGTCACAAGACACCCCGTTTTCAGCCTAATTTGATCACAAGCTGGTAGATTGAAGTTGCTTAGACGACTGGGATGGGAGTTCGGCAAAACTCGTCATCCCGACTACCACTTTTAATCACACAGGCTTAAAACGGGGTCCCGACATGTTATCACCGGATACCAAAGTCAAGATACAGAATTTTGGACGCTTCCTGTCCAATATGGTCATGCCCAACATAGGCGCCTTCATCGCCTGGGGCTTCATTACCGCCCTCTTCATCCCCACCGGCTGGCTGCCAAACGAAACCTTGGCCAAGCTGGTCGGCCCCATGATCACCTACCTGCTGCCCCTGCTGATTGGCTATACCGGCGGCAAGCTGATCGGGGGTGAGCGGGGTGCCGTGGTCGGTGCCATCACCACCATGGGCGTCATAGTGGGGACCGACATTCCCATGTTCATGGGCGCCATGATGGTCGGCCCGCTGGGTGGCTGGGCCATCAAGCGCTTCGACAAGGCGATGGAAGGTCGCGTCAAGAGCGGCTTCGAGATGCTGGTGAACAACTTCTCCGCCGGCATCATCGGCATGTTGCTCGCCATTCTCGCCTTCTTCGTCATCGGTCCCTTCGTCAAGGTGCTCTCCGGCGTGCTGGCGAGCGGTGTCGGCTTCCTGGTGGACAACCACATGCTGCCCCTCACCTCCATCTTCGTCGAGCCGGCCAAGATCCTGTTCCTGAACAACGCCATCAACCACGGCATCTTCTCGCCGCTCGGGATCCAGCAAGCCACCGAACAGGGCCGCTCCATCTTCTTCCTGATCGAAGCGAACCCGGGTCCGGGCATGGGCGTGCTGCTGGCCTACATGGTGTTCGGCCGTGGCGCCGCCAAGCAGTCCGCCGCCGGTGCCTCCATCATTCACTTCTTCGGTGGCATCCACGAGATCTACTTCCCCTACGTGCTGATGAACCCGCGCCTCATC
>ERZ650306.2184-NODE-2184-length-10221-cov-22.822939_pt1 | contig 10221 bp, 7 predicted proteins | sample MGYA00376242_ERZ650306 | MGnify/ENA primary metagenome ERZ650306 (study PRJEB26733, sample SAMN07839244) | wastewater metagenome | biome: urban; feature: wastewater treatment plant; material: waste water | place: USA: North Carolina | collected 2016-03-31 ...
AAATATTTCCTCGCTTGATTAAAGCTTGGTTATACGAGGACCAATTGGTTGTACGGTAAGTTTTAGGTGCAGGCTTCTTCATCTGGAAATTATATTGCTAAAGAAGCCCTCAAGAATAGCTTTGTGCAACAAAGCCACTAAAGGCTAGAATAAGGAATTTTCATTTATGAGCATTAACTCATCAAAACAGATTAATTCAACTTAAATACAGTTTCTATCTTCAGCAATGTATAAAATTGATTAAAAATTATCAACATAATATGAAAAAACGTACTTTTTATTTGGTTAAAAACCAAAAAATCAACCCAAAATAGAGGGTTACATTATTTAAAACTGATTCTCCAATTAATTTAAAACAACACTCAATTTCATATTAAATCGCTTTTAATTTATTATTTTATTAACAACAAAAGGTATTATTTATATCAATAATATTTCAATTAATTTTAACGTAGCGTGATTATTGTCTTGCGTCTCAACAATGCTGTTTTTTAGGCTAAAAAACACTCAAAAAACCTAAAACCCGGGGTTGGATTTTCACCCTTAATTACCCCATTTTTGAGCGCTAAAAAACTGATTATCTGCAAAGCCAATACTCAGAAAAATCAAGCTGTAAAATTAAAAACAATATCCATATGTTTTCAATGTATTTTTTTTGATAAATTTCCGTTCATATGCTCAACCTCAGATAGAACCCTTGAGCACTCTTTTTTGATACTCTCGGCACTCTTTCATCTTGTAAAAGACGCTTTGCAACAGCATCTTTTGAATAAAATTATTATCTTTTTTATTCCATATTTTATATTTTTTTATTTTCACCTCGCCCTTTTTTACATTATTAAATTCACTCGGATTATATTCATCCCATTCAAAATTATCTGAATCTTTTGAATAAAGTTTATAGATAAAATCTAAGAATCTTTGATAGTCAATCAAGTCATTTTTAGATGATGCCTTAAAGTTCAAAATAGGACGATCTTTTTCAAGTGAAATTTTATTTTCTAAACAATCAAAAAAATGTTTAAGATCTTTTTGGGTTACATTTTTATTTAAGTTAAAAGGTTGCTCAATCTCATAGTGATTAGACCATGTCACCATTTTCTTCCAAGTAAAACCGATAAGATCCTCATGATTAGCATCATTTTTGACGTGACTTGTATAGAGAGAAAACGGCTGGCTGATCGATTGAATGAATTTCAATACTTCAGGATCGATCGTTGCTTTTTCTTTTTTTTCCCGCCACTTCCGGTATTCGTCTAGAAACGTTTCACGGTATAAAAATACGTCCTGTTGTTGAGGCTGCTTCTGCTTTTTCTTGCTCTTTAATGCAGCAGTTTGAGAATTATTTTCTGTGTGTGAATGAATCTTCTTCATCAATTTTAAAATATCTCTTTCATTCGACTGAAATTTAACCTTGAAATCGCGATGCATCAACTGACTATCGCCTAATAATGCCTTGATCAATTGAGGTGAATATTCACGGTTTGCTTGATAAAACATGTCAGCAATCAGGATATTCAGATGATGCAGATAATGTCTTGCAGTGATCCGAATGTCTTCATGCCCCATCAGATGCGCAAGTCGAGACCAGGCTTGGGCACTACGCGATGAAGCATCCTTCATATTGGGTAAAATGTGCTTTTTAAGCTTACGCCCAAACTCGGAATCATAGTCAGTAAAACAACGTACCAGTGCTATGCTGCCTTTTAAAAGGATAGCCAAATGTGAAGCGGTACTATGCCTGAAAGCGTGAAAGGTATATTGATGATCGTTTGTCCCTAATACAGTATTAAACAGCAACTGGGTAATTTTTGATAAATTTGTACTGGATAAAGGTTGTTCACCCAGCATAAAGAGCTGTTTGATTTTTCTATTGCAGACTGCTGCAGTCGCTTTAGAGCCAGGTAACTGGTTTTGATAAAAGCGACAAAATCCTGTGAACTCGTCCGGTGCTAAAAAATAAGCTAAATCAAACTGACGCGTGGCATTATCACTTTTCAGATCACGCTCAGAATTTAGACGAATCCTAAGGGTGAGATCATCAATATCACCCATTGTTTTTCTCATTTTATGGTGAGATCGATCGTCTTTCTGCTGATCTAAAGCGGATTCAAACACATAATAGAGCTGTCGATTGTCAGGATGTTTTCGTAACTGCGGAGATACAAAATCATCGATACAGATCCCGGCAGCTTCATCAATACGCAAGCCCAGTCTAAATGCCAATGTATAGACCCATTCTAGACAGGTTGCATCCTGCTCAGTCAGACCCAAAGCTTCTGGGTATTCTCTAAGAATCCGTATCATCAATTGAAACATCTGCGGACTAATGAGTCTGGTTTTTAAAAATAAACCGTCACTTTGACGTTCATATAAATATTGCACAATCGGTGCACGATGATTCTTGACTAAGTATTGGTGAAAGGCTTTCAGCCGATCAAAGGCATAACCCGAGGTATTGTATTTTTTATTGTTGTTGGTTTGTGCGGTCGTTTTATGATTTTTCTGATCATTCAGCAGTTTTTCTTCAACAATCGTGCGATACATTTCCTCAAACTGCTCTTCAGTGTCTGTATCTAGATTGATCTGCTGTTCTAGAACATAACAAAGTAGGTCAAGCACAAAACTACTATAGTAACGCTTGATTGTTGAGACTTTAATCGCTGCTTTCCCATGATAAGCAAATTCGTTTTCTAACCACTGACACACGCGTAAATGTGCAATAGCCACTACATAATCTAGGTACTCGCCATTTCCAGCCTCATACGCAGATTTATAGTCCTCAGATTTTTGGATGCTTTTTTGGAGTTGATCCGCAAGCTGTTTGGGTTTGATATCCTGATGAAAAGATAAAAGCCAGGATTTCAGCTCATGACGTTGACCGGTTCGTCGATCATGAAATGTTTTGACTGTAACTGTAGGCATCTCCAAGTCTAAGACTTGAGGCTTTTTTTCAAGATTTTTGATTCTAGCTTGAATAGTTTTCCAGCAATCGGGTTGATCATAGAGCTGTGTATACTGCTCATAGATTAAAGGCGAAGTGATGATCTGATTGTTCAGTACACTGGTACTTAACACATCCAGATTAGGAATCTCTTGCCACAAGACATAATCCATATGCTTAAAAATGGCAAAACCGGTCTTTTCCAAGCCTTTTAAAAATAGCTTCACGTGATTAAGCTGTGTAAATGGCTGCTGATCCTCACGTGCTTTTCTAGAGTCCCCCTCCTCCGCCATATTCAGTACAATGTTTAAATGGATTTTAAGTTTTTCTAGCAGTAAGGCTTCAGGCTGATTCCCCGTTTCAATTTCACTCTGTTCTTTTTCCCAGTACAGCAATGGCGAAGTGCTTTGTAATACATACCCTTGCGGTCCATTGAGTAGTTGCTGAATCCGTCGATAACATAGCATCGCAAAGGCATTGAAATAAATGTTTTGGGTTTGCCATAACTCCGCCTCTTCTTCGCCATCCTGACGATAGATGTTGCCATACTTTGTCGAGGGCAACGTGTATGAAAAGACATAAGCCTTTTGATCCTTTTCGGCATCTGAATAGATCGGAAGCAAGCCACTATCCAGGTTCATATGAAAAATCGCATCATGAATGGCTATCAGTCGTTCAGGTTGCATGCATCCCTGATCAAAAATTAATGAAATACAAAGACATTCAAACAAGGTATTCACTAATTTTTGTTGCTCTTTAGCCGTAGAGTCTAAGAGGATACCTTGAGTTTGTTGTTTGAGATAATCCGCCCAATTCACATACAGTTTTTCTTTTACCTCGACGAGCATAGTACCCTGCTGTAACTTTCGTCCTGAAAAAACGTTGTCTAGACGTTTAGGTGTGTAGACTATCCAATCGGGCAACTTAATCTCATAGCTCTCGGCATAGGAAGGGTAATCCTTTTGCCACTGCTGGTTTTTCTCGTTACAAATCCGTTTCACTTGTTTAAAACAGAATTGAAGGTAATCTGCAGCATTGTCCTTAAATTTGGATATTTGGCAGAGCTGCTCTAAAACTGCTCTATAGAGAGTAAACTTGTCCAGAATTTGCTGATCAAGCCACTTAAAATCAATTTGAGCAAGGTCAGAATTTACATCTGTGTATGTAGCAGTGATCAGCTGAGAAATTTCCTTAAAAATGTCACCGATTTCTCTTTTAATGGCATTTTCTAATTGCGTAACAAGTGATGTATCAAGCACAAGATGGTCCTTTAAAGCACTTCAAGCTTTGCGATTTCTAGTTTGTTGAGCAAGCTTTTAACTTGTTGCTGAATGTCGTGTTTGTAGAGATAAGGGCTTAATCCAGAAATGTGACTGAATCCCATGCTCTGCTTATCATGGGTATATAGCGTATTGTGAATGTCACCACTCAGGGCGAGATGATTTTTAGTGAAATGCCTTGGCCAGTTTTTATAAATCTGTACAGTCTCTTTAAGGTAATTCGTGACAAAATCAGCAGACATGGGCTGTAACTCCAAATGCTCCACGACTTCCGCAAGATTCACCTGACCTTTTTGGGACTTGATCCGAGGATGTGAGATGACATAGAGCATAAAACCATCGTTTTCCAATTGCGCTTGCAAACTTTTTATCCCGAGTGATTCGATGGTTTTCGTCAGATATTTTCGATATGCATTGAAATGATCCTGCCAGTAGCCTGTAACAGGAACAGGACGTCCTACTTTTCGTGAATCAGTTTTTTTATCATGCACGTAAAGCAGTTGTGCCTTAGGATCATAATGTTTCAGTAACCCCGGCATGCCGACTATTGGACGCACCGTCAGGCAGATTAAGGAAAGATGCCACATCCAAATGCTGTAAGCATTCAGCTTCTCGATCAGATTCGCTTGAGTATTGGCTAATGTGTTTTTGACAAAATGATAAAGCTGATTAAAAAATTCACTCGCGGCCTCTACAGTCCAGCATCGCTGACTGCCGATACGTTCCTCACGATGAAAAATATGACCAGGGTGTTCATTCTCAATCCATGGATCACCTTTTCTACGGTCTAATAGAACATTAATATAGCCTTGAAAATGCTGGTCGATTTGATCGATCTGACGCCCTTCATAGTTCCATTGCACGATATGACGGCTATCTCTGTTGGCCAGCAAGTGTGCGACCAGGTTATCATCCGTCTCCATATCCATATAAAAATAGATTTGCCGCTCTAACATACCACAGGTGATTTCGCCAATTGCATGCTCTTTAAAAATTTCCCGCAAAAAATTATTGTACTCAATCACACAAAATTCAGGTTCCTCTAAAGCCTCTAAACTGGTGATCCAGGGTGCTGGCATGCGCCATTCCAGGGTTAAGGCCCGATTATAACGCTGTGCTTTATCTTGCATGGCACCGGAATGATTGGCATTCAACTTAGGATCGATCACCCAATAATAATGGATGACTTTTTTGACTGATTTTTTTTTAATTCTACCAATATCAATCAAATACTTGATCTTTTGAAAGACCGTTGGACTCAGACCGGTCAAGAGACACATCAGACCACACACAGCTAAAGCCGATTGATATGCATCATTTCTCTTATTTTCTTGATAACACTTCTGCAATCGCTGATATACCTCAGTTAATAAACTGGGTTTCAGATAAAGCGGATTAGTTTTACAGGCTAAGTCACGTCGCTGAATTCTCTTAGCTTGCTTTTCGAGCTGTTTCTGTTTCTGTTTGTCATCAGAGAAACTCCCCTTCACCCGCTTGGCGATCTCATCCTGTTCAGGATCGACAAGATTGGCCTCTGTATCCTGTTCCTTATCATCATTCTCCACATCAAACGAAGATATGCCAGAATGAGGTGTGCGGGTCATGCGCTTTTGAATGTTGTCGATTAAAGCCTGAACATTGATTGACGATGAATTTAACCTACTATTGATGAGTTCATTACAAACAATAATGAATTGTTGAATATGGCGGCCGAGATTAAGCTGTTCAAAATCGTTTTTTATTGTTTTGCTCTCTAAAAAAGTTTTTAACTCATTGGCATTAAATTCATCCATCCCCTGGAGTTTTTGCGTGATGTCTGCATACAGTTGTTTATTTTCCTCAGCGTGAGAAAACTGCTTTTGCAAAAGAAGTTTTAAATTATAAGATACTGTATTGATTTTATTGTTGTTTTTACAATTATTTAGAATAACCTTTTTTTCATCCTTTTCATCCCTTGTAATCTGAGGCTCTAACAAGATGATTCCCTTCAGCATTTCGCACAAGACTGCAGTCAAAAGATAGGAATAGATGAATGCTGCTTTTTGTTGGTCGCTTAGTTCTCCTATAGATGCACTTTTAGCCCATTGAGTTAAGCCTGCCAATAATTTCTTTTGTGTCACCATCCGATTGTCTTTAATCACCACATGGATATCGTGAGCAGCAACATACAATTCCAGTGCCTGCTGATCTTGCGCCAAGAGCTGATTCAAAATTTGTTTTTTTACACTCAGGGGTTGATTGACCCATTCTTCCAATAGTTTAATTTGCTTGTCAGCTGACAATTCATCAGTTTGGCTCATAAAGCTACCATAATTTTTCAGGGTAAAAATTGATATTCAGGTTTCGTTCGAACTTGAGCTTCAAGTCTTTATTCAGGCCAAAGTATTTTTTATAAGTGCTTGCACTCAATTGAACACAACGCTGCGGATTTTTTCCCACCTTCATATACCGTGATAATGGCAAACCTAAGGTATCGGACAATTGAGTAAAAAAACATGTAAATAGAACAGCATGTACCTCTTTATGTTTGTGCTTTGGAACCTGTTCCAAATCTAAAGAAATTTTATGGATTAACCATTTTAGAATTTCAAATTCATCAACACCTTTATGGGATTTTTCACCCTTGTTAAGAATTCTTTTGATATAAGCATCCAGCTTGTTTTTAAGATTCAAGATAAAATGTCGAATAAAATCTGGTAAATCTAATATCAAAACTGCACTTAACTTGGTCAGGACTTCAAGTGATTTTTTTTGCATTTCCAATTTTTTTCTATCGTAACCATCTCAGCTGATACTGGCTGTATAAACTCAATACTGTTGAAATGGCTAATTTTTAAATTTACAACTTAGGCTCAACAGAATCTGTTAAGCCTAAAAAGGCAGATCATGAAGATAAAAATATTGTTGATTCTGATATGGATGAAATTTTAGATCCATCAGAAGATCAGTTACCGTTCTGGTAAGCATTTTTCCCTTTAACACTTTTTAATTCAATATGTATGATAAATAGCAGTACCCAATATTTAAAAAAATATTGGATACTCAATTATAAATTTCCACAGTGGAAATTTATAATTTTTATGGGTGGTCATCTAAACCGGCAAGAAATTCTTCTAACTTTTCAATCTTTTCTTGATTAAATTCAGCATTTAAACTGGTGCGAATATTTAGGACTGTTTTCCCATTGAGACTTTTCTCGATCTTAATCGAACCAAATTTAAGACCATCTTTATTTTTTAAGATCATTTTGTTTACTAGAGAGGCATTTTCGATGCTTTGATCTTGTTTTTTAGCTGTCTCTTGTACCGTTAATGCTTTTTCTATTTGATAAATGAATTTTTTTGATGGACGATTTGTTTCTGTAAATTCATTTAGGTACTTTTTCCATATGGTTAACGTGGTATCTTCAACTAGTTGATGGTTAAACTTTAAAACCAGTTTATTTAATTCAGTTAACAATTGTTGTGCGGTTGCACCTGAAATCGCTTTGGGGTGGATTTTTAGATCTTCTTTTATATAGTTTGGCAGTTTATAAAAGCTCATTAATCTAAAGTATTTAGATTGATCTAATTGATATTTTTGAGTAATAAATTCTATATTTTGTATAGTATAACCAAACTCATCGCAGTGTTTTTGTATAGCATTGACTAATTCAAAATCACTAAGATTTGACCGATGTAAATTGTCAATCAATGAAATTAAAGCTGTCTTTTCTGTAGATTTATCATCTCGAATAATTGCACGAATAGTCTTATGTTTTAATACATCACGAACAGCTCGAAACCTTTTTTCTCCACCAACAAGCTCATATGTTTCTTCTTTTTTGATCACAACAATCGGATAAATTTGCCCATTCGTTTCAATACTTTTGGCAAGCTTTTCAACATCTTGTAAAACTTTGTCTGTAATAATGCGAGGTTGATGCTCTGAGAAGTCAATAAGCTCTATAGGTAGATCAACAATATTATTTTCAGTCGATGATACCAATGCAACTTTGCCTGTTCCTGCTGCATTAATAAATGCTTGTTCCATTTCAAAGGCATCATCAAAATCGACAATGAGTGGTTTTTTCGCCATTACAGGATCTCCACCAAAAATTCATTTAATTCATCTTTTGCTTTACTACTACCCATTTCTAATACTGATTTTCCTTCGATCATTGCATCGCGAAATTGTTTGCGATCACGCACAATGGTATTTAGTGTTTTCACAGACTTGACTTGTTGTAGCAACTCTAAAGCAGCATCAATTTCTGTAGATTTGGTATTGGTTGGTGCTTTATTTAAGACTACAAAAGTTTCTAATTTCTTATTTACTTGCTTAGCAGCATTTACCAATCTAAGCACAAATGGCAGCACTTCGATATCTGTTTGACTAGGTTGCGTTGGAATAATAAGAACATCTGCTATTAATAATGCTGAACGAAACTCAGCTGAATCACGTCCTGCAACATCCAATACAATATATTTATTATTATTTTTTAACTGTTGTAGTTCTTCTTTTAAATTATCTTTGAGCGAAATGGTTGTAATCGAGTCTTGTGTTCTACGTTTACTCCATTTTATAGAGGATTGTTGATCATCTCCATCTACAAGAATAGTCTGACCTTTTTTGCTCAGAGCAACAGCTAAATTGGTTGAGAGTGTGGTCTTTCCAACGCCACCTTTCTGATTGGCAATTACGTATATTGTCATGGATTAAATATATAAAAATTAAATTTATATTAGCATAATTTTAAAAATTAAAAAAATATTTTTAAATTTCCACAGTGGAAATTTAAAAAACTAAAAGCCTTTTTTTTCTTTTGTTTAGTCCCGGCATTTGATGGATCGGATCAATCTTAAAAAGTTCAGGTTCATCTGTCCACTGTTTGCAGATGAATTCGTAGGGAGTCAGGCCCCTGAGTGTTTTGAGTCTGCGGCCGAAGTTGTATGCAGCAATAAAATCAGCAAGGTGAATGCATAGCTGAGTGTGATCGTCGTAATGGAACCGTTTGACAGTAGCTTCTTTAATCGTTCGGTTCATCCGCTCGACCTGTCCATTGGTCCATGGATGCTTAACCTTGGTAAGACGATGTTCAATGCCACATTCAGTACAAACCCGATCAAAGATGTGCTCAGAGGCGTAGCGATCACAGGTGCGGTTCGTGAACTGGATGCCGTTATCTGTTAGCACCGTATGGATTCTATAGGGCACAGCCTTAACCAGATTGCGCATGAACTCCGCGGCTGCCATCTTACTGGCTTTAGTATGCAATTCAGTGAACGCAAACTTGGAAGTGCGATCAATGGCAACGAAGAGATAAAGCTTACCCTGTGCTGTTTGCATCTCAGCGATGTCGATATGAAAGTAACCAATAGGGTAGCTCTTGAAGCGCTTCTTGACAACGGCGATCACCTTGTACCTCAGGCATTCGTGAAATACCATGCCGCTGCAAGCAGCGGTGTAACGACGAGCGTGTCAGATAAGGAATACTCGGCTGCAATGCATAAAGGCAATCGTCTAGCGGCAACAAAGTGCGTTTTCGAAAAGCAACAATTGCCGCCTCATCTTCAGGCGATAACACGCTTGAGCGAGGATTCTTTGGGCCGGTTGTAAGATCATCTACTGAAGTACGTTTCTTCCATTTTGCGACGGTCTTTTGATTGATGCCGTAACGCTTGGCTAGCGTTCTTAAGCTCTCTTGACTATTTTGTATTGCTCGACGCACTGCCTGTGTCGTTGTGGCGCTGCTGTGTAGAACTTGTCCCATAGTGCTTCCTTCCATTTATCTGAGAATATTGCACCATTAAAATCTGGGCTAAAAACCTATATAATTTTTCCCAATTACAAAAAAATAGTGTAGCAAATTGCTACACTATTTTTTATTATATTTTTCTAACATTCGTTTTAGGAACGTTTCTAATTCTTGTAAATTTTGATCATCAAATTGTCCGATTTTCAAAGATACCTTTAATGTATTATGGTCAAATTTGATATTACCAGCAACTTTCCCAT
>ERZ650306.2192-NODE-2192-length-10189-cov-10.251628_pt1 | contig 10189 bp, 6 predicted proteins | sample MGYA00376242_ERZ650306 | MGnify/ENA primary metagenome ERZ650306 (study PRJEB26733, sample SAMN07839244) | wastewater metagenome | biome: urban; feature: wastewater treatment plant; material: waste water | place: USA: North Carolina | collected 2016-03-31 ...
TTTCAAATATTTGATTACGTGTGCAAAGATACTATTTTTTTTTGATATTTCCTCAGTTGGCTGGATTTTATTTCCTCAGTTGGCCGTATTTCATTTCCTCAGTTGGCCGTATTTTATTGCCTTAATTGGCTGGACTCATTTTAATCAACAGGTTTTGGTTGCCTGAAAGCAGAAGGCGTTACCCCTCTCATCTTCTTGAAGAACTTGGTGAGATGAGCCTGCGAGGAGAAACCGAAGGTATTGGCTATCTCCTGAACCGTATGCGTGGTGGTAGAAAGCTCGCGCTCTATCTCCTTCACGATGTATTCATCGATGATTGCCTTCGGCGTCTTGCCGGAGATGCGGCGGGTAACCTGAGCCAGATAACGGCCACTCACATTCAACTGGTCGGCATAGAAATGAACATCGCTATAAGTGCGGCAGAAGTTATTCACCTGCGAGATAAACTGGTTGTAAAGCTCGGAACTTCTGCCCTGCAGATTGCTCTGGCGCACGAGTTCTACATTGATGAAATCCTGCGCCATCGCCAACGCCTCCTCCATCTTCTTGCCCTGATTCAGATAAACGGCAAGAGCTGAAGAAAAACGGTTGATGAGACCATGCGAATTGGCATTGTCGAGGCGATAGATCCGGAGTCCCTGCTTCTCGGCAAGGCTCAGCAGCTTGGAATTCTGCAGAATGATGTCGCTCTCCTTCTTGCGTGACACGACGACAGAACAGAGCGGCAGCAGACGGTATTTGATCTGGCTCACCACATCTTCCGTCATCAGCGCATCGCCCTGGCTCGACCAGATGGCAGGGGCATAGATGATATGGGCAGGACGGTATTTGGTCAACGCATCGATGACCACATTCAGCGTCTCCACCCTGCGTATCATACCAATCTTCACTATATCAGGCTGCATATCGTTCATGATAGCCTCTATCTGCCCCGAAACAATCTCGGCAGGAATATCGAAGAACTCCTGAATACCGAGCGTATTCTGCACAGTGATGCTGGTTATTGCCGAAACAGCATAACCGCCCAACTCGGCAATCGTCCTGATGTCCGCCTGCACACCAGAGCCTCCGGTGCTGTCTGAACCTGTAATCGTTAATATCATATCCTTAAACTTTGAACCCGATGATAAGTTTGAGGGCAAAGATACAAAAAAAGAGCGAATAATCCGCAGAATTTGCAGATAATTCGCTCTTTTTTTTATTCTTCAGTGAGATCTTTACATTCCTTGAGTATCTCGGCAGGTACCTCATCGCAACGCTTGTAGCGGCTGATGTCGGTAACATCGTCCTTGGCGGTCCATATCATGGAACCGGAAGCCAGGAGACGGGTTACGAGATAACTCTGGTTCCAGTCGCCCTTACCGTTATCATAGCTTCCGCTGATGATGTAGCCCTGGTATGGATCGTTCTTGATAGCGAACGAACCGGTGATATGGCGACCATACATACTGTCAAACTTCTGATACATCTCGAAAGTCTGGTCCTTGCGGTTGAAAACGATGTAGCAGTATGTGCCCTCAGCAAGAGGTTCACCGTTCCACTCAGCCAACTCCCATGTGCCATGAAGATTGGCAGGTGTAACTTCCAGAGAAGGCTCCTCCGGTTCTTCATCATCGCTGCTGCAGGCTGCAAAGCCGCAGGCAAACAAAGCAATCACCAGGAGGGTGAAGAGTTTTTTCAAATATTTCATTGTCTTGGTATTTTTTTCTTTTTTACTTTTTTCCTTTTTTACCTTTTTACCTTTACAACGACCTGTATCGTTCTGTCAGACGGGCGGGCGTCCAAGCCCTCCAGAATAACAGGGAAGGTGAAGGATTCGGGCATCGTAGCCGGAATCTTATCGGCTATGATGGTGATGACGAGGTCAGCCTCATCACCCGGTTCTATCACCTCAGGCTCTGTCGTAAGACGGGCATAAGGAGGAAGAAGGAGGCTGGATATACGGAGCGGCTTGTCACCGCTGTTTCCGCAGAGGATACGTGCCTCAGGCTCTGTGCCCGGCTTTACCTCTGTGATACTTGCCTTCGCCTGTTTCAGTCTGAGTGCGCCCATCTTGTGCGGATAGCGTGCCCACTGGTCAGCACCCGGCAGCACCTTTCCCGTTAAGGCAAGCTTAACGGCAGGCTGTCCCTCTACCTCTTTCAGATAGAGATAAGCACCCGTATTGATGGTGCCCGGATAGCGGTTAGGCGTGAAGGTGAGCTGCACCTGACAGGTATCGCCAGGCTTCATCACATCGCCCCTGACATAAGAACTGGTACATCCACAGGTGGTTCTCACCTGTGTGATGTGCAGTATCTTCTTGCTCACATTCTTACCTACGAAGGTGAAGGTGCGAGGCGCATCGTCCTCGGTCATCGTACCTGCATCGATAAGCGGATGCTCAAACTTCAGCAGTTCCTCCTGCGCATTCACCGTAACAGGCAAAGCCAGGAAGAAAAGCGATAGGAAAGCAAATATCTTCATATTACATCCAATTACATCCAACCATTGTTACCGGCACTCTTTCTAACGGTCACAACTACGGTCTGGCTGGTACCATCGGCAGCTGTTACGGTGAGCGATGTACTTCCGGCAGCGAGTCCCTTCACGATGAGCGTCTTGCCATCTACCGAAGCAGAAGCTACGCCGTTCTTCGCTACAGAGCAAGAAAATCCCCCTGTCTGACCTGCGAAATATGCAGCGAGGTTGAGAGAAACAGTCTTCTCGATGCCCACATACACGTTAGGCAACTTCATATCAGAACTGAGTTCCTTGTTCTTGATGTTATTCAAGAGCTGAGCTGCATCAATCAGACCAGCACCCATCTTGCCGATGTACTTAGAGAGCTGTACAATCTCTGGCGAAGCACCTACGGTAGTATGGTTCATATAGTAGGTCTTAGTTGCACCATTCTGATAATGACTATCCAAATCCTTCACAGATTTCTTCATCAGGGCTACGAAGTCGGCAGCACGATAATGACGGTTCGTCTTGGCAGCATAAGCGAGACCCAAGGCAGCCACACCCGAAACGTGAGGACAAGCCATAGAGGTTCCCTCCATGTAGCCGTAAGCAGGCTGACCGTTCTTGATCATCGTAGAGAGCACAGCACCTTTCTGCTCGGTGGTCTCTGCCCAGTATTCATCTTCCTGCTCGCCAATCTTGCTGTAATATTCCAAGTCGCCACCAGGAGCGCTCAGGGTTACGAGCGAACCGAAATCGGTGTAGCAGGCTGGAGTAAAGTCGGCAGCTAATGAAGATACGCAGACGCACTTAGAGTAAGCACCTGGGAAAGCAGGATTGCCAGCATACTCGTTACCGGCTGCGAAGACTGGAATACCACCGTCGATGACACCATTAGGCGAACCGGCATTGTTGATGAAGTAATCCAGAGCTTCCTTCTCCAGCGGATAGGTCTCAGCCCATTCCTTCTCGGTAGCAGGACCCGGAGTATAACCGTTGATGATGCTAGACTCTGAAGAGTTGTAACCCCAACTGCACTGCAGGATGACTGCACCATTATCGGCAGCATACTTGATGGCTCTCGCCTCGCCTGCCAAGGTTACACTGTTCTGACCGGAGAATACCTGACAAGACATAATCTTGACACCAGAGTTAGGAGTTCCGTCACCACCGGCAACACCAGATACACCGATACCATTATTATTTACGGCTGCAATGGTACCAGCTACGTGAGTACCATGACCGGTGTCATTGGCATCAGTCCAGGTAATATCGCCGCTCTCAGTAACGAAGTTGTAGCCATGAAGGTCGCCCTCATAACCGTTTCCGTCGCCGTCAGTCTGGGCACCCTGAACACTTTCGCCCGGGTTGCACCACATGTTGGCTGCCAGATCAGGGTGCGTATACATCACGCCCTCATCAAGAATAGCCACGATGATAGAAGGATCGCCTGTACAGGTCTTCCATGCCTCAAGTGCATTCACATCACATCCTGCCTTAGCGCCTACCTTGTTGTTGTTGAGGTTCTCAAAATCATAGTTGCCCTCGCCCAGGTTACGGTAATGCCACTGGCTGGTAAAGCCCGGATCGTTTGGCTCGCCATTGGCTGCTGAGCGGGTAGACTTCTGCTGAAGTGCCTTATCGCTGAGATAGATGCGCTTGCTGTCGGTATTGTAAGCACGCTTGATGCGGCCGTTGGTCTGAACCTTTGAGATTTCGCCCAACTGCTTCAGGCGCTCGGCAGCCGCCTTCAGGTCGGTTCCCTTATTAAACTTCACCGTATACCAGAGGTGGAGTCCCGCCTCGCGGGTTCTTGCCTCAGTATTTGCATCTACCGGGAACACACGCTCGAAGCTGTAGCTTCCCAGGATGTCGAGCACCTCATCGGTAGAAGGAATACCCGAACGGGTAGCCTTTCCGGCGCGGGTCTTGCTCAGTTGTGCCTGGTCGAGGATATCGCTCATTTCCGGACTGAACTTAATCAGCAGTTCACCCGCCTCAGCATCTGCAGGGATGGTGATTTCTGAATTGCCGTCAGAAGAGCCGATGGTTGACAGGCTGTCAGAACAGCCCGTCAATGCCAATGCGACCATTGCTATATAGAAAAACTTTTTCTTCATTGTTTGCTTCTATATTGTTTTTATGTTTATCTTACTTTTTCTTAGTTCTCCTGTACTTAGCCATCAGCGCAGCTTCATTAATATCGCCTGCTGCCACGTATGTGCGGTAGTAGAGCGGATAAGCTACACCCGGAACCTCCCACTTGCTGCCTGGGTCGCTGGTTCCGTAATAGTAGTCGTAGCTGTAGCTGTCTTCTGTCATATTAGAGAAACCAACGGCAGCGCCATCGCTATTCTTACCCTTAGGCTGCTGGTTGAACACCATCGTTGGTGCATTCCATTCTACCAGGTGTGGATGGAAGAGAATCCAGTTTGGCACCTTTCCTGTAAAGAAGTTCAGGTTGAGTGACAACTGACGGCAGTTTGGCAATACACGTGGCACCTGAAGAGGATAAACATCCGCACTAACTACAGAACCATCCTTGTGTTTGCAGGTTACAGGATTATCCCAGCCTGAGAGCAACCACTTGCAGGTATCGCCTACCAGCTTGTCGAGATAATCTTCCTTGTTGGTAGAGAAGTCAGACTTGGTGTATCGGGTAGCCTTGCCGGCAGCCTCCAGTGCCTCAGTCATCTCTTCATCGGTAGGAAGTTCACCCTCCAGGAAGCAGTAAGACAACTCCAGTGTATTCAACTTATCCCATGTCAGGAGCTTGAGAAGCGCCTGGCGGTCTGCGGTTCCGGCATTTACCTTACCATACAGTCCGATAGGATAGTTATTATAAACATAGACGCCTGATGCATTCATTTCGCCCAGCGAAGCGATGTTGGTGACAACATCCGTACGGCGCTGTGCGTAGAGAATGAGGTTACGCAACTTAGGGAAGTTCTTCTCGTTGACGATATCGGTGATATCTGACAACTTGTTGAAGTTGTTACTTACCAGGTTGAGCGATTCAAGACTCTTGCCCAGATTAATAAAGTTAGCAGGCAACTGAGTCAGACCGTAAGCCTGAACGGTAAGATTCTTCAGATACTTCAGCGAGCAGATTTCATCACCGAGGTTCACCTCACGAATCTGGTTGTTCTCGTTGGAAGCAACAGAGAATGACTCCAGGAACTTGAGGTTGCCCACTTCCTTAGGAAGAGTTTCGCCACTCTTGAGGTTGAACATGCTGAACTTGACAGAACGTACACGTCCTAAAGCCTCAGGATGTTTTTTCACTAAATCATCAGTAGCTTCCCAGAGCGTTACGCCGCTCCAGTTGCGCATGTTATCGCTGGAATCGAAGGTAGCAATGCTACCCAGTTTCTGGTTGATCATGATGACAGAGAGAGAGTCACCGGCACGGTTGTCCTCAATCTTTGGTGCTGCCTTCTGACGAACGGTCAGGATAACATCATCTGTAGGATTGCCATCTGCATCTACCAGCTGGTCTTCAGCCTTGACTGGCACGAGATGAACCTTAGCCACACGAACGGCAGGAACCACGTTCATCGCCCAGCGGAACTTGAAGTTCACGGTGCGAGGACGGTACTTTCTGTCCAGCACGATACCCAGGTTAGTACCTGTCAGCTTATCTTCATCCTTACTGTTCAGGAGCCAGCCCTCACGCTCGCTCTCGTTCTCTGCCTTCTCGGCATCGGTCAGATCACCCTCAAAAGAATACTCTATCTTACCAATCTTGCATTCCACGTTGGCAGAAATCAGACTCTCGAAAGCACGGTTATCGTAAGAATCGGAGTTTTCGATTTCTACAACAGAATCCTTCAGGAAGATCTGCTTGCCATAACCGAACTGGGTGATGGTAAGCTTGCGACTCTGTCCGTTGGCACCCTGGAAACTGAGTTCTGTGCTGCGGAGCGTGTTGGAAAGAGTAGAATCCACCTTGATGGTACCCTCAACAGAACCCACGCCGTTGGCAGGCGAAAGCGTCAGCCAAGGCTCAGAGGTATTAGCTACCCAGTCCTGTGAGGCAGCGATGGCAATCTGCTCTGTTCCACCCTGAGGGCCTATGGCTATCTCCTCTTTATCGAGCGCCAGTCCTCCTGGGATATCGACATCATCCTTATCGCTGCAGGCTGTGAAAAGCCCGGCAGCGAGAACGATACCTAATGTCAGTTTATTCATATATTTCATATTACTACTTTCTTATAGGGTTTAATTTTCGAGATCCAAAGCATCGCAACCGCGGATGTCCTGATTCTTGTCGTAGAACAGCTTATACATACCTGCCTTGATGTATGGGCAGACGCTGGTTACATCGATAGAGATGTTAGGGTTGTCTGCGATATTCAGGATATAAAGGTGAGAGGTCAGTGTCTCTTCTACCTTACGGATATCGTTGGAACCAATCTGGAACTGGATCAGGCTCGGACAGGTTGTGATTCCTGTAGGCCATGTACGCAGGCAACGCTGGTCGTTATTCTCATCACGCTGGTGGTTGATGGCAAAGGCACGGAGCACGGCACTGTTCAATGGCTGGGTTGGCACCTCGGTGAAGCAGTTGTAGCTCAAGTCCATATTGGTAATGTATGGCAATGTGGTTGAGCGGAAGTCATCAGAGAGGGATGTCAACTTGTTGAATCGGAGGTCGATGACCTGCAGCAGATAAGCCTTCTTGCCCTTGATGGAACCCTTAGGGATGGTGCGCATCTGGTTGCCGCTCAAATCGATGGTTGTGATTGGCGAACCGGCAGTAAACAGCTCTGAAGGGAACTTCTCTATCTTATTGTTTGACAGACTGACTGAAGCTGCATTAATACCCTTGTAGGTACCATGACTATTATCTACACCTGTAATCTCGTTGTAAGAGAAGTCTACAGAACCCATCTCGCGAACAGAACTTGCATCGAAGATATTCGGAATCTTCTTCAACTTGTTATGAGCGAAAGTCAGACTTTCCACATCATCTGTAAAGGCACAGAGATTAGCAGGAATCTCTTCAATCTGGTTGTTGTTCAGATAGAGAGAAGAGAGAGCTACCTCAGAACCAAACGGATGTACCTTCTTGATATTATTGTAAGCCAGGTCGAGCAAACCGAGATTTACCATCTTTCTCAATGCAGAAGACTCAGGGAACTCCTCCAGGTTATTGTAACTCATATAGAGAATCTGGAGTGTCTTACCTGTCTTCTCCTCAGCTAAGCGAGTCCAATCTTTTCTCAACTGATTAGCAGAGATTCCCTTGCATCGCGCCAGGTTCATCGCCTGCAATTTAGGGAGCTTATAGTAGAAGTCTGGAATGCGACTGATCTTCGGACAGTTGTAAAGTTCGATATCGGTCAGGTTTTCCATCTTGTCCCAATCCTCTTCCTTAAACTCCTGTGCAAACTTACCATAAACAGGATCGTCAGGCTTGTAGAACTTCGCACAAACCGAGTCGGATGTGATAGAAGAGTTACCGATGTAGAACTGCTGCAACTTAGTCAGGCGATAGATGGCCTTAGATACACCTGTAATCTTGTTGGTCAATGTACCGATCTGCGCATCCTTCAGGTTGATGCGGCTGTCCTTCTTGATTCTGTTCTTCGGTGCCACCTTAGGATCAGAGTTGTAGCTTTTTACAATCATCTCCGACATGTTGGCACGTGGGTCATACTTCAGGAACTTGTTCTCATAGTCGTGACGCATGCTGCTCTTCTTTGCTGCAGTCAGACTGTTTGCATCATAATCATTGAAGATGTTGGCACCAATCTTCTCATCGTGAGAACCGAGGTTGAGCACCTGGAGTTCTGTCAGCTGTCCGATGGCATCAGGTACGATTCCCTTTGCACCGAAACCGGCGATAACGAGACCGATGACACGGCCGTTGCTGTTGAGCGTTACGCCCGGCTGTTCGCCCCACATATCGAGTTCCTTGTTGAAGTTCCAGTTAGCTCCCTTGAAGGTAGCATCGCCATAGAAGCTCCACTCCTTACCATGGAGAGATTCCCAGATAGCCTTCAAAGCCTCATAGTCCTTGATATACTCCTTTGTCTTGGAAAGGAGGATAGGCACCTGAGCCGTATCATTCAGTTGATTATCCTCTACGATAAACGCCTCACCCTTTACAGGCTGGGTTTCGTACTTGGTCTTCACCGCACCTGTCTTCCCGTAGGTGGTATAAGAGGTAACCTGATAAGTACCGGCAGGCAACCATACGGTAGAATCGCAGTAAGCTGTACCTGTGTCCATATACTTATCGTTCTCATTGTCAGGATTCTGATGCTCTTCGCTAGACTCCTTATATTTCACCTTCAGTTCAGGGAAGGTATAGGTCTCACGGGTAAAGAGGTTGGTTACGCTGACATCAACGAGACGGATGTTAGAGAAGAGATACTCAGTACCACCGGCACGGGTCTTCTCCCACTCCTTCACGAGATTGAACTTCACCTTACCACGCTCCACAGTCTCCACCATGAGGTTCTGTACTTCCAGACCGCCACCTACTACAGTGAATGTTTCGCCGGCAGAAGAAGCCAGCAACTCCTCGTCTACCGCATCATAGAGATAGAAACCGATAACGGTGTAAGTACCCGAAGCGAGTTGCAGTTTTTCACTTCTCAGACCATACTCTGCATTCTCTGAATTATAAGAATTGAGCACCAGTGTCTGAGAGACAGTTGTACCGTTGTGCTCCATGACCACCTTGATTTTCTTGGCATCATCCAGTTTCTCAAGTTTGTCAAGGGCAGCAGCACGGGTAGCTCTTGAAGAAACCTTCTTGCTGAGCTTGAACTGCACATATCCGTATGTGCCGTCCCAGCCTCCGGTTTCATCATCCGAGCAACTTGTTGCTGCAAAGGTCAGGAGAGAGACCAAGAGCAACAAGAGTGCCTTTGAAAATATTTTCATTCTGTTCATTACTTTCTAATTTTTCTGATAGAAGTATGTTTCTTACTCATTCCCTCACCAGGAGATTCAACAACAAGAACCTTTACAGGAGTTCCGTTGTCCTTGAATACCATAAACATTGGAGTAGCTTCTGGTACCGTAACAGAGAAAATCCAATTTTCCTTATCGACCTGTGCAGCCTCTGCGTTAACATCATTTCCGTTGAAATCCTTAACTGTAAGATAGCCTGTCTCCATCATAGTGTTAGGGTCCCAATCCTTGATATTAGGATTAACTGTAAGAGAGCTTCCTACTTCTGACTGAGCGACATATATTTCGTCACCATTGTAGCCAAATGCTTCTGATATGATAGAACCATACATTGATTTATCCTTCTTGCACTCTACTGGCAAGTAGTTCATCTTCAAGATTGTAGGCGCTGCAGACTGATCATCAGCAGAAGAGTTGGCCTCCTTCTGTACAACATCCATCAGGAAGTAGCGGTCGTAATCGCTCTTCACAGTCATGAAGTCTTCCTCCAGCATTCCGTCGAGTCCATTCTCCAGACTCTCGAATACGCTCTGTGGCAATGCATAGACCAGGAACTCACGGCTTCCGCTGCCTAATGGAGCGACTGTGAGCTTCACATCACCCTTCTCACCCTGCAGCTTCACAGCACCAGTTCCATCCTCGAACAAACCATTCTCCTTGTTCTCGAAGACTACCAGCTGATAAGCATCACCAAAGGTCTTGAGGGTGAAAGGAACGAAGTTGTGGAAAGTAAACGCATTGGTGGTCTCACTATTCAGGCTTGAACCATTCTGGGTGAATACCTTGCCATCCAGAGATACATTCCATACAGCCCACT